>JAEEGL010203336.1_pt1 | contig 19918 bp, 14 predicted proteins | sample 9134231 | NCBI WGS metagenome assembly JAEEGL01 (sample SAMN16246548, study PRJNA631951) | gut metagenome | biome: gut microbiome; feature: rumen; material: fiber-attached | host: Bos | place: Iran: Karaj | collected 2018-10 | reverse complement strand
TAAAGACCGTTCAGACCGCCCCAAAGCACAAAAGAAAATTCAGCTCCATGCCACAGTCCGCTGACAAGAAAGACGATCATCTTGTTAATGTACTTACGAACCTTGCCCTTTCTGCTTCCGCCAAGAGGAATGTACAGATAATCCTTGAACCAGCTGGTAAGGGAAATATGCCAGTTCCTCCAGAACTCTCCTGTCGTCAGAGACAGATAAGGTGCATTGAAGTTCTCCATGATCTCTATACCAAGGATCCTTGCAGCTCCCACAGCAATTGTGGAGTATCCTGCAAAGTCACAGTAGATCTGAACTGCAAACAACACAGTTGCAATGATGACAAAGGTTCCTCCGTGGGAATCAAGGTTCCCATAAACCGCATCCACGAAAACTGCAATTCTGTCCGCCAGAACCACCTTCAGGAAATATCCCCAGAGCATGACCATAAATCCGTCAAGAGCCCTTTCCAGATCAAATTTCATAAACAGATTAAGTTGTTTCAAAAGATTCTTGGACCTCTCGATGGGACCTGCCACCAATTGAGGGAAGAATGACACATAAAGTGCATAGGTAAAGAAATCCTTCTCTGAGTAGATATCACCGCGATAAACATCCATGGTGTAGCTCAGAGCCTGGAATGTGTAGAAAGAAATACCCACCGGCAGGATGATGTCCGCCCGGGGAATATCAATGACTATCTTAAATGCTCCAAAGAGACCTTCTATGCTGTCTATTGTAAAGTTGTAATACTTAAAGAAAAACAGAACGCCAAGATTGGTGATAAAGCTCAGGGCCACCACCAGTTTCTTTTTCCCGGTATCCTCCTTAAACCTGTCTATCAGTATTCCGCTCAGATATGTGATAACAGTGGACGAAAACAAAAGGATCGCATATTTTGCGTTCCAGCACATGTAAAAGAAATAGCTGGCAAAGAGCAACCAGAATTTCTTTAGCTTATAAGGCACCGCATAAAAGACCACCAGCACCACCGGGAAAAAGATCAAAAACTGAAAAGAATTAAAAACCATCTTACTGCTCCTTACACTTGGTCAGAGCAACGGTCCCGGTGCGGGCAATCTCAACGATACTGACACTTTTAAGCATTTCAATAAAGAGCTCTATGCGCTCAGACATATCACAGATCTGGATCAGCATCATGTTCTTGGACATGTCCACGATCTGGGCATTCATGATCTGGCAGTTCTCCATGATGTCACGCCTGTTTTCCTTGTTGTACTTGACCTTAATAAGCATCAGCTCTCTGCTTACGCTCATGCTCTCCTTGAAGGTCTTGACCTTTATAACATCTATCTTTTTGTTGAGCTGCTTCTCAATCTGCTCAATAGTCCTCTCGTCGCCGGTAGATACAATCGTCATGCAGGATACACTCTTATCTGCTGTCTCACCAACTACAAGGGAATCAATATTGAAATTTCTTCTGGAGAAAAGACCTGCTACCTTTGAGAGCACGCCTGCCCTGTTTTCCACAAGAACTGAATAAATTCTCTTCATATGCTTTACCTCGTAAGCGCCATGGGATCAACAATAACTTCCATCAGCGCTGACTTATCGTCATTTAAGAACTCTTTAAGTGTCGTACCCATGTCACCCTTTCCATCCAGCTTGCAATAGCCCATTCCATAGGCCTTTGCTATCAGTGACAGATCAGGATCTCCCTTGAGCTCAACCATTGAATAATTGTCATTGTAAGCAAAGTGCTGATGCTCTCTTACCATGCCAAGGAATCCATTCTTCATGACAACGATCTTAACAGGAATGTCGTATTGGTTCATGGTGGCAAGTTCCATCATGGACATCTGGAACGCGCCGTCTCCAATGACTGCCACAACCTGTCTTTTCCTGTCAGCAACCTTAGCACCCATAGCTGCAGGTATTGAATATCCCATGGTACCCATACCGCCTGAAGTGAGGAATCTGCCCTCTCTGACTATATGGTATGCACAGGACCAGATCTGATTCTGTCCTACATCGGCCACGTACACACCGTCCCGCTTCATTGTCTCAGACAAAGCAACAATAAATTTCTCAGGATCTACATATTCTTCGGCGCATGGAACTCTCTTTTCCGCCATATCCCGCTTATAACCGTTTATAATCTCAAGCCATTCCTTGTGATCATCGGCGTGATCATCCACTGCCAGGAAATCCTCGAAAATATGCCTGATATCGCCTACAAGAGGAATTGTAGGTCCGACGTTCTTGCCTATCTCTGCAGGATCCACATCGATATGGATCATTACTTTATTCTCTGTGATAAGATCAGGCCTGTTCACTGCCCTGTCGGCAACTCTCGCACCAACCATCAGAAGCAGATCCGACTCATTCATAGCCCTGTTGGCGTATGCCCGGCCGTTATTACCCACCATACCGAAGTACAGCGGATGTTCGGTCGGCATAACACCGATACCCATCATGGTTGAAACTACAGGAACATCGTTAAGCTCAGCAAATTTCAATATCTCATTGGTAGCTCCGCTTAAGTGAACACCGCCACCGACACATATGATGGGACGCCTTGCCCTCTCAACCTCTTTGATAACCTTCTTGATCTGTGCCATATTGCCCTTAACTGTGGGCTTGTAAGACCTCATGGAGATAGACTCGGGATACATGAATTTATATGGATATTCAGCCATCTGAACATCGATAGGAATATCGATGAGGACAGGCCCTTTTCTTCCGGTGTTGGCGATATAAAAAGCCTCCTTGAACACCTTTGGAATATCGGCCACGTCCCTGATGAGATAGCTGTATTTGACAAAAGACTCAACTGCTCCTGTAATGTCTGCTTCCTGGAAGACATCACTTCCAATCATATCGCTGTTTACCTGGCCTGTAATTGCCACAAGAGGAATACTGTCAGCATAGGCAGTTGCAATGCCTGTTATCAGATTGGTGGCACCTGGGCCTGATGTAACGGCACAAACCCCCACCTTGCCGCTTATCCTAGCAAAACCGCTGGCACAGTGTGCCGCATTCTGCTCAGTCCTGATAAGCACTCTCTTAATATCGGAATCCAGCATGCAGTTCCAAAAAGGATCAATAGCCACTCCTGAATAACCGAATATTACCTCTGTATTTTCTTTTTCAAGGCATTTTACAATAGCCTCTGCTCCTATCATAAAGCTTCCTCCTTAGTCATGCTAATTTCAGTAGCTGTTTTACTAATCTTACTGTATCTGCCGCATCTGTTGAATACCCATCGGCTCCGATCTCATCGGCGTACTCCTTGGTCACCACAGCTCCGCCTACGATTATCTTACTCTCGACCTGTTTTTCTCTCGCATAATCTATCACATTTTTCATCTCTCTCATGGTTGTTGTCATGAGGGCTGAAAGAGCTATGACTGCAGCCTTCTTCTCCTGAGCAACGTTTATGATTTCTTCCCTTGGTACATCCTTTCCAAGGTCAATGACATTAAAGCCGTAGTTCTTTAGCATCAGGGCTACAAGATTCTTACCGATGTCGTGGATGTCTCCCTTGACTGTTGCGATGATGATTGTTGGCAATTCATCTCCCTCTTTTTCATCTTTCTTTAAAAGAGGTTCCAATATCGCAATGGACATCTTCATCGATTCTGCTCCGGCTATCAGCTGTGGCAGAAAGTACTTGCCCTTGTCGAAGAGCTCGCCCACTTCATTTATTGCTGGCATCAGGCTCTTATCCAGTATCTCCTTGGGATCATGACCGCTTTCCAGGGCACGTCTGGTATCTTTCTCAATGCTGCCCTTAATTCCCTTGAGAACATCTTTTTTTATTATATCAAGAATATCTTCCTCTTTGTCATTCTTAACTGCCTGTCCCTTATCACCGGAAGCCTTTGCGGCATCTTCATATCTGGCCATCCGCTCAATATACCTGATATCCGCGCCTTCCTTATTCTGCAAAAGATCTGATGCAAAAGCCGCATTTATCAGCATCTCCTGGGAAGGATTGGCAATCGCCATGGTCAGTCCCTTTGATATAGCCATGGTCAGAAAGGCAGTATTTACATTCATTCTCTGAGGCAGGCCAAAAGAAATATTGGACAGACCACAGATTGTTGCGTAGTCATTCTTATAGCAATAGTCGATGGTATCAAGCACATTCAGAGCCGCCTGTTTATCAGCTCCCACCGTTGCCACAAGGCCATCAACCACGATATCCTCTTTTGTAAAGCCCATATCCATGGCCATCTGTGACAGCTTATCAATGTTGTCCCTCTTTTCCTGAAGGTCCTTGGGAAGTCCCTCTGGACTCAGCGGCAAAAGAACAAACATCGCGCCATACTTTTTAGCTAGAGGCAGGAACTCTTCTGCCTTGCCCTTCTCCAATGATATGGAATTCATAAGAGCTCTTCCGGGATATAGACGAAGAGCCGCCTCCATGACCTCAGCACTTGAAGTATCTATACATAGCGGAAGGTCTGTGATGGTGGTTACTTCTTCCAACACCTTCAGCATCATTTCCTTCTCGTCGATGCCACCCATACCTACATTTATATCCAGGATTGAAGCTCCTTCACTCTCCTGATCGTAGGCAAATTGCCTGACCATATCAAGGGATCCGTTCCTCAGTTCTTCCTGGAGCTTTTTCTTACCGGTGGGATTTATCCTCTCACCAACCACCATGAAGAGACCATCCAGGTCAAAGGAAAGGCTTCTTCTCTCAGAGCACAGATACCTTCTGCCTGAGATCTTCCTTGGAATTTTTCTTCCCTCATTGTCCCTGAGTTCATCAGGAACAACATCTTTATATCTGTCATGTATCATTCGGATAAATTCAGGAGTGGTTCCACAACATCCTCCAATAATTGAGGCTCCTGCCATAATGAGTCTCTCCATCTGAGCTGTAAAAGTCTCAGAATCCATATCGTACTCAGTTGATCCGTCAGCTCCGGCTCTTGGCAGTCCTGCATTTGGCTTGGCGATAACCGGAATGCTTGTAACTGACGCTATGCTCCTGATGATATTCTCCATCTTATCGGGCCCTGTTGAACAGTTGGCTCCAATAGCCGCTGCTCCCAAAGCCTCAAGAGTTATGGCACTTGATGCAGGGTCTGATCCGAAAAGAGTCCGTCCATCAGGCTCAAAGGTAAGGCTCACCATCACGGCAAGATCTGAAACCTCTCTGGCAGCTATAATAGCAGCCCTGCATTCCTGCAGGCTCATCATGGTCTCAACAACCAGCAGATCACAACCCGCTTCATCCAGGATCCGCACCTGCTCTCTGTATACATCCACCAACTCGTCAAAATCAAGATCACCCACCGGTTTAAGCTGACGCCCTGTCATTGTCAGGTCTCCGGCCACCAGCGCCTTACCTGAAACCGCGCTCTTGGAAAGCTCAACCAGCTCTGTATTTATCCTTACTATATCCTCAGAAAGACCATAGTCAGCCAGCTTGATCCTGTTACCGGTAAAAGTGGGTGCGTAGACTATATCAGTACCAGCCTCTGCATAGGACTTCTGAAGCTCATAGAGTACTTCTTTATTCTCAAGTATCCATGCCTCGGGACACACGCCTGCCGGAAGCCCGGCCTTCATAAGATTGGTGCCTGTGGCCCCGTCAAGGAACACTATTCTCCTGTCACAAAACTTTAAAAATTCTTCTCTGTTCATCTATCAACCGTTTTCTTTTGCATAAGAAGCGGAACCGCTCCGAATAGTACAAGGCATATAGCCATTACAATAAGTGGCTTCTGCCACATTAAATATACAGGAATAATGCCATTTTGGGACATTATATCAAGAACCGCTATTATAAGCACATGATAAAAATATATCTCTGAAGAAGCTCTTTTCCCAAGATTACTCAAAACGCCGCCTGCAGTGGCCTCACATTCAGATAAAAACAGCAGTCCCGCAACGATGATAAGTGATCCGAAGTATACTTCTTTGGAGCCCCAAATACTAAATTCAATGATGCCGCATATCACACCAATGGCAACTGCTATCATGGAAGGAATGCGAAATCTTGCAATACTGTCCCTGTGCTCATCTGCATAATCTCCAAACAGAATCCCCAAAAGTACAAAGGGCATGCCCACAAACAGCCAGTTCCTTATGACATACCATGTGGAAATGCTGATGTCAAAGGGCCTTATTGGATAATAGGTCTGCAGGAGTTCACCAAAGTACAACAGTCCCAAAAGAATAACTATTAGTCCTTTGTACCATTTTCTGAGCACCGGTGCAAATATTATGATCAGAAGATAGACGTAGATCAGGGCAAACAGATACCACATGTGGTCAAAGACATAGGATCCGTCATAGATAAATCTTCCAGAGTTAAAAAGAAAAAAAGCCCTGGCTTCAAAGGGGTTAAACTTCATGGTCAGCCACTCTGAAAAACTCATGCCGCCCTTGATATTCACCGCCATTGAAAAGACCAGGTGTATCAGATAAACAGCTGCTGTCATCCTGATGAGTTTTATTAGAGATCCTTTCACCTTGCTTCTAATCTCTGAAGTCTCCTGCACAATGCTGCCATCACGGCTCACCAGAAGAAATCTCCCGGATACGGCAAAGAAAAAGGGTACGGCAAACCTTGCCATACTCATGATCACATCGCCGACGGTTCCCCCGAAGGGGGCGTGAATGGTTATCACAAAAAGACTTCCTATTAACTTAAGGGCATACAAAAACCTGTTTTCAGTCTTCATTCGCCGTCGCCCGAATCTGATTCTATTGTAGAAAACTCATAGGTGCTCTGGGTTTCAACCGAAATGCCTTCACCCTCAGGCACCTCTCCATGAAGGACCTGAAGCATTACGATGGCTCTGGAGTTCGCTCTCTGATAATACTGGGACGCCAGCATCTCGCTGTTCTCATCAAATTCACTGTCATAGGCAAGATGATAGAATTCATCTGCCTTCTGCATATAGTCAGCAGCCTCAACCGCGATATCAGAAATGCCTGAAAAAGCTTCCGGTATCTTAACCCCCGCCATTGTGCCATAGGCCTCATTCATCTCATCCATGTATCCCAAAAGCTCTGACTTTGCATTCTCAGACTCCGGGTCGATAGAATTAATGGCCTTGTCATAATAGGTGAGACTGTCATAAAACTCTGTCATGCTCTTCTTGTATTCGTCCAGCTCAGGATCGGCTTTTTTGCCACATCCGGTAAGCATACACAAAGAACACATTATAATACTTAACCCAAACAAAAATCTCTTTTTCATACTCTACTCTTTTAATCCCGAATATTTTGATGCAGCCTTGAGTCTTGTGAGGGCCCTGGCAAGACCTGCCTGGGACTTCTTGAACTCCTTGATGGACTGCTTCTGCTGCAGGTGCTCCATGGCAAATTCATAGGCCTCCTGCGCTCTCCTCTTATCGATGTCCTCCGGTCTCTCCACGGTGTTGACAAGGACGATGCACTTGTTGTCCGTGGTGACCTGAACGGATCCGATGCTGACGATGCCGATACACCACTCATCATCAGGCTTTTTGATCCTGATTATCCCCTCGTATATGGCCAGGATCATCTCCTCGTGTCCCGCCAGGATGGCCAGTTCTCCGTCGTCACAGGGAACGATTATCTCCTGGGCTTCGCCATCATAAAATGTACCATTTACAGATATTACCTGCAAATGAAATGTTTTCACAAGCTTACTCATTGGTCGTACCTATCCCCATCACAGGGTCTTTGCCTTCTCAATGACCTGTTCTATTGTTCCAACATTAAAGAAAGCCGCTTCAGGGAAGTTGTCCATTTCACCGTTTATTATGGATCTGAATCCCTTGATGGTCTCAGACAGCGGAACATATTCTCCCTTTATGCCAGTGAACTTCTCAGCAACGTGGAAGGGCTGTGAAAAGAATCTCTGGATCTTTCTGGCTCTGTAGACAGTGGTCTTGTCTTCATCCGAAAGCTCATCCATTCCAAGAATTGCAATAATATCCTGAAGTTCCTTGTACTTCTGCAGAATCTCCAGAACCTTCATGGCAGTTTCATAATGTACCTTACCAACGATATCCTCTTCAAGGATACGGCTGGATGACTCAAGTGGATCAACTGCCGGATAAATTCCGAGCTCCACAATTCTCCTTGAAAGAACCGTTGTTGCATCAAGATGAGCAAAGGTAGTTGCAGGTGCAGGGTCAGTCAGGTCATCAGCAGGCACGTAAACCGCCTGTACACTGGTGACACTGCCATCTCTGGTGGAAGCAATCCTCTCCTGCAAGAGTCCCAGATCTGTTGCCAGCGTAGGCTGATATCCTACAGCTGAAGGCATTCTTCCAAGAAGTGATGAAACCTCGGAACCCGCCTGGATAAATCTGAAAATATTATCTATGAAAAGAAGTACGTCCTGATGACACACATCTCTGAAGTACTCAGCCATGGTAAGACCCGTCTCGGCAACTCTCATTCTGGCTCCCGGAGGCTCGTTCATCTGACCGAATACCAGGGCAGTCTTATTGATAACTCCTGATTCTGTCATCTCGGACCAGAGGTCATTACCCTCTCTGGATCTCTCTCCGACACCAGTGAAAATTGAATATCCACCGTGCTCAGTGGAGATATTCTGTATAAGCTCCTGGATCAGCACTGTCTTTCCAACTCCGGCTCCTCCGAAGAGTCCTATCTTACCGCCCTTGGCGTATGGTGCAAGAAGATCAATGACTTTTATTCCTGTCTCCAACACATCCACAACCGGGCTCTGGTCTATGAGCTTTGGAGGCTGTCTGTGGATTGGCCATGAATTTCCCTGGTCCACATAGCCCTTATCATCTATCGGATCCCCCAGCACATTAAAGAGTCGCCCAAGGACTCCTTCACCCACGGGCACCTTGATGGGTCCTCCCAGACGAATGACTTCCATGCCCTTGGCCAGCTTCTCTGAAGCGGACATCATGATGCACCTTACGGTATCGTCGCCGATGTGCTGAGCCACTTCCATGACCCTCTTTTTGTCGCTGACATAGACAGCAAGAGCCTCATTTATATATGGCAGATCTCCGTCCTTAAAATATACATCTACTACAGGTCCCATTACCTGTACTATCTTACCGTTTTCCAAAACTTTCGTCCTTTCGCATCTGCTCCTGCCGAATCTTTTTTATAACCTTGGCACCGCTGACAACTTCTGTGATCTCCCTCGTGATCTGAGCCTGCCTCTGCCTGTTGTAGCTCTTGTGAAGTTCCGATATCATCCTCTGGGCGTTTTTATTGGCCGCATCCATAGCCATCATCCTGGAGTTCTGTACTGAACAGAAGGATTCCACCAGTGCTCCATAAATAAACCCGGTGATGTAATTTGGTACGATGTTGTCAAGAATCGCCGAAGGGCTTGGCTCCATCAGAAACTCATCAAAGATCTTTCCAGATTCAATTGTCTTACTCTGAATATCTGTGATGATGTCCAAAGGCAGAAGCTTTTCAAACCTGGTCTCACAGCTTCCTCCCTTGATGGTGGTATACACGATATAAAACTCGTCGATTTCTCTCTCGTAGTAGTAATCCAGAATCTCCGCCGCTATTTTCCTTGCTCTGTGAAGAGTAGGATTCTGGGAAGTGAAAAGAAATGATTCCTCAATGGGCATCTTCCTGGTGGCGAAATGGTATCTCCCCAATTCTCCTATCACAAACAGCTTCCACTTATCACCGTCGTTTAATATGTGCTCCTCGGCGGTCCTGATGACGTTGTGATTAAAAGCACCGGCAAGACCCTTGTCATCGGTAAAGATAACGTATCCCCTTCGCCTCTCATTCTCCGGGATATCCTTGTGGGTCTCAAGAAAAAGATTCTGTGTATCCGCCGGAATATTGGAAACTATCCGTTCTATCATTGCCTTAGTGGCGAAGAAAAAGGGTTCCGTGTCAATGAGCATCTTCTTGGCCTTCTGCAGCTTGGTGGAAGAAATAAGATACATGGCACTGGTTATCTTCATGGTCTCATTGACACTATTTATTCTGTCTCTTATCTCCTTAATATTAGCCAACTCTTAAAACCTCATTCTACTGTTAAATACATCCAGTGCATCCAGGATCCTCTTTTTGATCTCATCCGGAAGCTCTCCGCTCTTTTCGATGTCGCTGCAGATGTCCGGATGTTCTTTATTAAAGAACTTAAGCATTTGAGCCTTGTATTCTTTTACCTTGGCCACAGGAACATGTTCCATTTTCTTGCCGCCGGCAGCCACAAGAATAATAACCTCTTCATGCATTGCCAGCGGGTGCTCAAGGGGCTGCTTCAGCAGTTCCATAAGAATCGCGCCATGGTTGAGCTGAGCTCTTGTGGTTTCGTCCAGATCGGAACTGAACTGTGTAAATACAGCCATCTCTCTGTACTGGGCAAGATCTACTCTTATGCTGCCTGCCGCTTTCTTCATGGCCTTTGTCTGGGCTGCGGAACCCACACGGGATACGGAAAGTCCGACATTTACTGCAGGTCTCATGCCCTCAAAAAACAGATCGCTCTCTAAGAATATCTGTCCGTCAGTGATAGAGATGACGTTTGTTGGAATGTATGCAGATACATCTCCGTCCTGGGTCTCAACAATGGGAAGCGCTGTAATGGAGCCTCCTCCCATCTCTGATGACAATTTGCTGGATCTCTCCAAAAGCCTTGAATGCAGATAAAAGACATCTCCGGGATAAGCCTCACGTCCCGGCGGTCTCTCAAGTAGAAGCGAAATAGCTCTGTAGGCTATGGCGTGCTTGGTCAGGTCATCATACACTATCAGCACATCACGGCCCTGCTTCATGAAATACTCACCTATGGCAGTTCCCGAATATGGCGCTATGTATTGAAGTGGTGCCGGATCAGAAGCCGTAGAGCTTACGATTGTTGTATACTCCATGGCACCGTTCTTTTTCAATATCTGAAGTATTTTGGCTACTGAGGAAGCCTTCTGTCCAATGGCCACATAAATGCAGAGAACATCCTTGCCCTTCTGATTCAATATGGTATCGATGGCAATTGACGTCTTGCCGGTCTGACGGTCTCCTATTATGAGCTCACGCTGACCTCTTCCTATAGGGAACATGGTATCAACTGATAAAATTCCTGTCTCCAACGGCTCGTTCACAGACTGCCTGTCAACAATTCCCGGAGCAGGTCTCTCTATAGCCCTGTAGTCAGATTCCTTTATATCGCCAAGACCGTCTATAGGAGCCCCCAGCGCATCGATAATCCTTCCAATGAAGGCATCTCCCACGGGAACGCCCGCCTCTTTATAGGTACGAACAGCTCTTGTCCCCTGTCTGATACCGGAGTCATCGCCAAAAAGGATGCATCCGATCTGGTCTCTGCGGATATCCTGAACCATTCCTTTGGTGCCGTCTTCAAACTCAATAATCTCACCGTAAAAGGCTCTCTCAATCCCGTCAATGTTGGCGATGCCGTCGCCAACCCAGGATACTCTGCCCACTTCTCTTCGCTTTATGGACAGGTCGAAGTTGTCCACTTTTTGTTTGAACATGGAAATGATGCCGCCGGTATCCAGATCTGTCTTTTTGATCTTGACACTGTTAAGTTCATTGCGAAGCTGCCTGGCACGACCCACGTCACTCCAGTCATACTCATAGTTGGCATAAGAGAGTATAAAACCTCCGCCCACTGAGTCATCCAAAATGACTTCTATATCAATGTCGTGGCGGTCAAATTTATTCTCAAGAAACGTTCTTATCTTATCTATCTGACCGGTTGTAGGCGCTGTACCGGCATATCGCAGTATAGCTTTCTTATCATTATTCATTTTTTAATGCTACCGCCTCATCAATAAACTTGTCATAGAGCTCAGCGTCGCCGGCTTCATTGTGTTTGCTGGCGGCTATCTTGGTGGCTGCTTCTATGACCATATCCTTCAGTTCTGCTGAATAAGCTGCCTTTGCTCTCTGTGCTTCAACTTTTGCGGTGTACTTGGCTTCGGTTATGATCTCATCTCCCTTTTTCCTGGCATCCGTAACTATGCGCTCGTACTCCTCATAACCCTGTTTCTTGATATCTGAGAGTATCTGGATCTTCTCTTCATCGGCAAGGGCAATCTTTTGCTCATATTCCTTTTTGGAAGCGCGCGCTTCTTCAATGGCTTTATCAGCGGCATTTGTTGCGCTGTCCACCTCTTCCTGCCTGGCCTTGAGAATGGCGTCAACTCTGCCAAAAAGGATCTTCTTGAAAGCGAAGTACAGGATCAACAGATTTAATATTGTACAGACAATATTTACAATACTTATGCTTAACACGACTTATCCCCTTTTTTATGAGAAAAGAATTATCATAATAGCTACAACGAATCCGTAAATTGCAGTTGCCTCTGCGAGAGCACAACCAAGAAGCAAAAGCTTCATTATCTTGCCATCGGCTTCCGGCTGTCTGGCTACGGCATCTGTGGCCTTGGCTGTGGCAATACCTATTCCGATACCTGCACCGATTCCTGTAAATGCGGCAATAGCTGCACCTAATGCTGTAAGATTCATTTGATTTACCTCCTGATCATATGTTTTTCCCAACAAAATAACTTAAGTTACTCAACAGCTTCTTTTATGTAAAGTGATGTCAAAAAGCAGAATACATATGCCTGTATCGCTCCGTCAAAGAGATCAAAGTAAAGACTCAGAGCTGCCGGCAGTATTATCGGAACTACGTGTTTTATCAGCTCCATGATAACCGTGGCTCCAAGAATGTTACCGAAAAGTCGCATGCACAGCGACAGGGGACGTATCACCAGCTCCAGGACATTCATCGGTGCTATTACCGCCATTGGCTCAGCAAAGCCCTTGAGCCATTTGCCCGGTCCCTTTCTGATAATTCCCGCAGCTTCCACCAGAACAATGCTCATAATAGAAAGTGCTATTGTGACATTCAGGTCCATAGTCGGCGGAACCAGTCCGAAGAGCCCCACCATATTTGAGATGGCTATAAACACCAGGACTGTGACGATGTAGTCAGCGTATCCCGCAGCCTCTTCTCCCAGCATACCCACGGCAGTGGACCTGAGCCATACCACAGCTGCTTCCAGAGCTGCCTGGCGCTTTGAAATGTTATGCACTTTGAGATTGCTGGTCAGTATGAGCAGAATTATGATGCAAAACACCAGTATCCCCCAGGTGACCACCACGGATTTATAGATATCGAAAAATCCGTTTCCGAAGGGTACGTGGATCAGCGTCTTGTCTTCCATAAGGAGCTCTTTCAATAATTCTTTCATTCCTCAGGATCCTCTTTTTCTTCTTTTGCTTTTGTTTCTTCCTGCTTTTCCTTTATTTCGCCATCGTTCTTTTCTTCTTTGGACTCTGGTTCTTTTGTCTCTGTTTCCTCTGGCTCTGTTTCTTTAGTCTCTGTTTCCTTATACTCTTTTTCCTCGGCCTTTTTCTCTCTGGCCTTTTCTTTTGCCTTCGCTTCCTCTTTGGAATCATCGTAGAAGCGCTGTTCCTTGCTGTCTATTTTGGTTGTGAACTTTTCCTTCACATCTGTTATCATCTGCTTTGCTTTGTGGCGATGCTTGACAAAAAGATAGATATTCAGTATCACCAGCAGTAATATGATCACTACAACAGCGATTGCCACATATAACATGATATTTCCAAGCTTGTTGAATCCTTTGTAGCCATATACCAGGCTGAAAGAATTACCTTCAATCTCATAAATATCATAGGCTCCCATCTTATCGATGCTCTTAAGTTCCTGCAGGCCGCTCTCTGTCTCCATATACAGGAGCATCCTGGCGTCAGTATATTTGCCAATCTTACCGACGAGCTCGATCAAATCGTCCTGTGGTCTGAATCTTATCCTGTGGCTATTGCTTCCGTCGTCGGGGACGGTCACATCGAGCTTCTCATACAGGGTGATGGAATCATCACTGCCCTGGTCCTCATTGCCAAGAACTGTTCTGACAACCTGAAGCTCATCTCCCTCCATGAAGTTACCGTCTACCAGCAGATCTGATCTGTGGATATTGTCACTTGAGTTATCAACAGAGATTGTAGTCCTGTATCTTTTGTAGCCGGCATTGATGGTCATATCTGAGGAGATATTATCGATCTGATCCTTATCCCATACAACATAGAAGCCCTCTTTGTTGGTTACAGGAGGAAAATCGTCTTTCTTAACGGTATCGCCATATTTTCTGGAGAGGCGTCCGATTTCCATGCTGCCGCCATCAATATCCTCGTCCACTAGTATAAACCTTATTATGAACGAATTAAACTCATCTGGGATACTTCTGTATAAATATTCTGTTTCTTTATTGCCGTCCTCGGCGGAGCTTAAAGCTACTACTTTGCCTTCCCCGCCTTCGGTTTCATTTTTAAATTCGCCGAAAACCCTGTTATTCAGTACCTCTTCATAACTGACTGGTTCAGCCTTTAAGCTGTAGCTGACTCTGTCGATACCCGCCAGATCATCACTTACAAAATAGTTATCTCTTACTTCACCGGTTTCATCCACATGTCCTGCTATGGCACCATACCAGCTCTCTGCTTCTCCCACTGTTACCAGTGAAAGACACTGCCTGATATTTCTGCCATCTCCGGCTATACCTCCCACATAGCTCAAGCCATCAAGTTCGCCCTTGGCATAGGAGCTTATTATGTAAGAAAGTGAGGCGCCGGTAACGCCGCCGACATAATTGCCGTTTGTTGACTCTACCTTTCCATAGCTGCCGCAGTCCAGGACAGTTCCCATTTCCTGCATACCGCAGACACCGCCGGTATAGTCCTTAAGTCCTTTTATACTGCCGTAGTTGCGGTTCTTACGAAGGACGCATTTAGTGATGAAGGAGGAATTGAGCTTGCTGCCCTTTAAGCCTGTGATCTGGCTCTCCTTGTCAAAGTCATACTCAATGGCCATGGTTCCTGCTATTCCCGAGGTATCGATATCCCCTTCACATGTTCCGAAGTTCAGGCAGGAATCAATGGTGGCATCGGTTGTATACTCAGCCTCTGCCAGGGATTCATCATTTATGATATCGGTATAATCCTTTTCCAGAACTCCGTCTATCGCATCGGTATAGAGCATCAGGATATTGTTGAACTTATCGGAAAGTACCTGCAGATCGTCAACGAGAACATCCGATGAGCCGTTTATCTCAGAATTCAGGAGTCCGAAGTTGTCATTCATCCCCTTCATGTTGTCTGCAAGGCTTGCAGTGTGTGCTCTGAATTCATCGTCAAAGGCCGGCATTTTTATGTCATCCTGCCCTGCGATATCACCCACCAGGTCTTTTGCTGACCTCAGGGCTCCTTTCAGATCCGAAGCCGCACCGGCAACAGAATTTGCTGCCGATTCCGCATCTGCGCGCACAGCATCTGTAAGATCAGGAAGATGCCTGTAGGTAAGTTCCGTAATGGTCTGAGTAGCAGCAGCCAGATCTTCTGTCACGTCATTGCTGCTGTATCCTTCAGGTGATACGTACTTCTCCTTGGCGTAATCTGTAGCTTTGAGAGCAGCGTGGGCCTTGGCCAGCTTCTTAAGCTTTTTGTCCTGTTCTTCCTGCTCTGACTCGTCAGCGATGGGGAACTCCTCATAGGAGTCATCAGAGTCATAGTGGACAAAATCGCCATCATAAAGAGTTATTTCGGTTCCTGCGGACTCAAGATCCGCAGCGGCATCTGCACTGCGATCAAGCTCCAGGAACTCACCGCCTGATGTAAGGAATTTCAGATCAGAGGCATAGATGTGACCATGCTGATGGATAAATTCATTGTAATAAGGTGTGTAGGCCGCATCATACAATTCAGATTCCTGGGCGGTTATTATATCCATGGCGTCCTTGGCCCTGTCAAAATCCTCCCTCTCGCCGTCATCCAGATATTCATATATATCAATATCATCTATTGTGTCCCTGATACCCTCTATGGATTCGGAGACATTCTCAGCAGCTGACACAGTGCCATCCATCAGGCCGCCTTCCTTGGAGACCTCATCGATCACATAGTCGATTCTGGAAAAAGCTGTATTAGCTGCAGATGAAACACCATTTACAAAATCCACTGTTCCTGTGGCTATAAATTTTGTATCATCAACCGCTCCGGCTGTAAACTTCTGGATCACAGCCAGCCTCTCGGATACGGTATCTGACTGCTTCTTGGCATCATTCAGCGTAGCTGTGACGGTATCGTGGAGCTCTGATATGGCCTGTGTCAGCTGATAAGCAATATCCGATCCCAGATCCACGGTAATATACGGCTCAGCCTGGCCTGTGATTCCGCCTACATCCTTCCTGCCCTTTATAATTCCGTTGTTGGAGCAGCTGAGTATATATCCCGACTGCCTTCCGGCAATTCCACCAACGTTGTATCCAACGTGGTCGTAACCGATCTCGCCGTTGTTTATACAACGTGTGATGATACCGATGGAAAGTCCGGAAATTCCGCCGATATCCGTAACTGTCACGTCAGCAGAAGGCTTGTCCTGATTGTCCAGACCATTTTTGATCAAGTTCAGAACAGCGTTTATGGTCTCCATAGAATCGATGCTGATACCGATATCTGTCACGGAAGTATTTATGGCGCAGTTGTTAGTGCACCCGGTGATATTGCCCATATTTTCACCGGATATACCGCCGCAGAAATGTGTGCCGTCGATGTATCCGCTGCTGGTGCAGTTGTCGATCTCGCCGGATACCTCATTGATGCCGACTATGCCGCCTATGTAATCTACACCCTTTACTATTCCCTTGAAGTTGCAGTTCCTGATGATTCCATAGTTATCCCCTACAAGTCCGCCTATTATCATATTGCTGCCTGAGGGTACAACGGCGCCTTCAACGTTCAGATTTTTTATTACTGCATCCTTCTGAACATAAGAGAAAAGCCCGGTATAGGAAATACTGTCGGTTATATCCAGTTCTTTTATTGTGTGTCCTCTTCCGTCAAATATTCCGCCAAAATATGGGATTCCATTAAATTTCACCCCTAGAAGATCTATGTCATCTGTGAGGACGACCATCTTATTGACAGACCAGGTATCAAGGCTGCACTTTTGAGAAAAATCCAAAAGTTCACTGGCAGTTCCTATCTTTATCTCTTCCACATTGTCAGGGATCAGGTCCTCTATTTCTTCTCTGATATCCTCGTCGGCGTCTTCAATTTCTTTTTCAGCCTCCCTCACCTGTGTGCCTGTGGTTATGGCCTTGATGTCGTCGTCTTCGGGTATTGGTTCAAAAAGGACTTTGCTCTCTTCCGTCTGATTGTTCTCTGCAAAGGCAAATGAGGTGGAACCCAAAAGAACTACAGCTGACATAAGTGCTGCAAACAATCTCTTTTTCATATTACACGCCCTCCTCACCCACGTCGTCAGGCAGGGCATCTTCTTCGTCAACCTCAAGCACCTTCACGTCATCATTATCGATATATGCGCTGACATTGCCTCTGATATAAGCATGTACAACACCGTTAACCATACCATTTACCTTGCCGTTGATTAGTCCGTCGACTCTTATCTTTCCGGCAATGTGCTTGGTCTGAAGCGGCATGTTCATTACGAAGGCAGTGAGCTCAATGATCCTGTCTCCCACCAAAAGTATCTGCGGAAGTACAAACATGGTTATAAGGATGGAAATAATGGTGCCTCGTCCCAGACATTTTCCTATGCCGTAAATTGCGCAGTCTGAAGTCATCTTACCTATAAGTGTACCTGCCACAGCCAGCATGGTCCCGGAGGTGATAATGGTAGGGAACGAGAGGTTCATGGTATCTATGATGGCATCTCTTTTGCCCATACTTGTCCTGAGATCGGTGTATCTGCCTGCAATAACGATGGCATAGTCGATATTGGCACCCATCTGGATAGAACTTACGATCAGATATCCCAGGAAAAAGAGGTTGTCGTGCTGAATTGCCGGTATTGAGAAGTTGATCCAGATACATCCCTGAATAACTGCTATAAGGAGCACAGGCATACCGGCAGATTTAAATGTGAAAAGAAGAACAACAAGAACGGCAAGAATCGAAATGACACTTGTCACGGTGTTGTCCCTGGCGAAGCACTTCTTCAGGTCAAGCTGACTCACTGACTCTCCCACCACATAGATTTTGTCGGCGTCATAGAATTTCTCTGCCACCTTGTGCAGTTCTTCTATAAATTCAAAGGTCTCATCTGACTCCTCTGGAAGCGTGGAATAGACAAGGATTCTGGAATACTCAGGTCCCTGGAGCTGTTTCAGGGCGAAATTCATCATCCTGTTGGCATCCTCAAGCTTTTTCATCAGTTCGTCGTCCAGGGTCACATACCCCTCTTCGACTTCATTGTAGACATAAAGGAACATGTCGATGAGAGGAACCTTATAGTTGGCCAGACCGTTGACAACCTTGGCATAGTCTTCGTCATTTACCGCATAGGCAGAATAAATAAGCTCTGCTATCTCGTAGTCGATATCGAGAAGCTCAGAGAACTGGCGCGGAGTCAGTTTCTCGGTCAGGGTATAGCCTCCTATCGCTTCTGTATTTGAAAGTCCTGTGATGGATTCCACATTTGGATTTCGCATCAGATCATCGATGAGCTGCTTTTCCTTGTCGTAGTCTCCCGACGGGAACACAAGTGCCATCAGGTTGTTGGATTTGAAGGTCTCCTTCTGCATGTTCTGAGCGATCTGAACATCATTGATAAGTGGAGGCGTGATCTTGGAATAGCCGTACACATACGGGGTGTTTGAAGAGATCCTGCTGGCAACGATGATCGCGACCACGAATAGCGGCGCAATGATATACCTTGTTGCGTAGGCGAATTTACCAACAAAGGGAATCTGGGGAATGAAATTCCTGTGCTGTGTCTTTTCCATGGGAACAGCAAAGATCATAATGATGCCGGGCATCAGTAAAAATACGGATAAAAGACTTAATATGATAGCTTTAATAAGAACTATACCCATATCTCTGCCGATACCGAACTGCATGAAAAGCATGGCAATAAGACCACCGATGGTAGTCAGGGAACTTCCCGAGATCTCGGGGATTGATTTGGACAGAGCCAGAATGCAGGCTTCTCTGTATGGAAGCTCCTGATGCTCTTCTTTGTATCTGTTAAGGAAAATGACCGCGTAGTCCACAGAAAGTGCAAGCTGAAGAACTATTGTAACGGAGTCTGAGACAAAAGAAATCGTACCCATGAGGAAGTTTGTGCCCATCTGAACCAGGGCTGCACTTCCGAAGGTAAGCAAAAGAACCGGCACCTCGGCGTACGCCTGAGATGTCAGCAAAAGAACTGCCACAACAATTATTACGACAAGTATTGAGATTACCCCCATCTCCTTGTCGATCAGTTCGGCCTGGGTATCGCCCAATGAAGTCGTCAGATAGGAGTCGTAGGACGCAAAATAGTCCTGCATCTGCTCCAGCATGACAAGGCACCTGTCATCATTCTGATCGTAGTCGAAAGTTATGGTGAACAGTGCCGATCCGTTGTTGTAATGCTCGGCTGAATCATCGACCTCAGCCGAGAAGACGCCGTCAATGCCTTCAAGATATTCCTTTATCTCCAGGGCCTGGTCGTAGGATATATTTGCAACCATTGCATTGACGCTGCCGTAGGTGGTAAACTGCTCCTCCATCAGGTCAAGGCCCTGCCTGGTCTCTGATGTGCCCGGCAGATATTCCTCAAGCTTGTTCTCCACCTTGACCCAGTTCCTGGATATGGCAGAAAAAATGCAAAGAATGGCGTAAATTAAGAAGAAAAGATTACGCTTGTCAACAATGAACGTACAGATTTTCAGCATAAAGCTGACGCCTGTCTTTCTTTTTTTACTCATGACAATTCCCCCCAACGTAATTTTCAATTAATAATACACCATATTTAGAATTTCTTCCACCCCTGTATTCTATATATAGTATTTTAAAGTTTTCCTATTTCATACCTGATCTTATACTTTTCTGTGCCTTCCTCTTTCTCCCACTTCGATACTATGCCTTTTGCAAACTCATTCAAAAGCCCCGGATCCCCATCCGTAAATATGATCGCAAGAACCCTGTTTTTTCCGTC
>JAEEGL013131843.1_pt1 | contig 19919 bp, 18 predicted proteins | sample 9134231 | NCBI WGS metagenome assembly JAEEGL01 (sample SAMN16246548, study PRJNA631951) | gut metagenome | biome: gut microbiome; feature: rumen; material: fiber-attached | host: Bos | place: Iran: Karaj | collected 2018-10 | reverse complement strand
GGGAATTCCCTCCTCATGAGCGCACTGGCGCATGATGCGGTAATAGTGCGGCGCGCAGGTCGCCTTCAGATGCATCGGCGTGCTCTTGCGGAATTCGTAGAGCCAGTGCAGCACGTCCTCGTATTCCTCGGCCGTTATGACTTGGTCGGCCAGACCGGCCCCCCTGCCCATGGGCACAAGCAGGAAGATGTGCCACGCTGCGGCGCCGAGGCTTTCGCAGAGCGCGAAGATCTTCCTGAAACTCGACAGGTTGTTCTTCGTCACAGTGGTGTTGATCTGAAAGGGCAGGCCCGCGGCCTTCAGGTATTCGATTCCCTTCATGCTGGCGGCGAAGGCTCCCCGCACACCGCGGAAGGCGTCATGGCTCCCGGCGTCCGCCCCGTCGATGGAGATGGAGCAGCGCTCCACACCGCTTTCCTTGAGACGGCGGGCGTTCTCCGCCGTCAGGAGGGTGCCGTTCGGCGCGCAGGCGCAGGTGAGCCCGCGCGCGTGAGCCGCCGATATCAGCTCGAAGAGGTCGGAGCGCATGAGCGGCTCGCCGCCTGTGAAGATGATGATGGGACTGCCCACCTGCGGAAATGTGTCGATGAGGCCGAGGGCCTCGGCCGTCGAGAGCTCGCCCTCATAGGGCTCGGGGTGCGCCTCGGCGCGGCAGTGCCGGCAGGCCAGGTTGCACGATCGGGTGACTTCCCACGCTATCAGGCGGCAGGCGGGGCTGCCGTCCTCAAGCGTGCGCGGGCCTCCGCCGGGGTGTCCATCTCGGCCAGCGGCGGGATGCGCGCCACCCGGATGCCCCGCCGGATGTCCTGAAGGATAGCCTCCGGCATTGGAACCTTGGGACAGGAGGGGAATACGGTTTTCCGGCTCCGTGGCCATCAGCGCACCAGTCCCTTCTGAAGCAGATCTTCGGTGAAATACGTGATGATGCCGCCGGCACCGGCCCGCTTGAGGCCGAGCAGACTTTCCATCATGACGGCATCCTCGTTGATCCAGCCGTTCAGGCCCGCAGCGCGGATCATTGTGTATTCGCCGCTCACCTGATAGGCGAAGACAGGCACGTCCACCGCGTCGCGCACCGTGCGGAGGATGTCGCCGTAGGGGCCGGCCGGTTTGACGATGATGGCGTCGGCGCCCTCCTCTATGTCGGCCACGGCCTCAATCAGCGCCTCACGGGCGTTGCCGGGGTCCATCTGGTACGATTTGCGGTCGCCCTTCGCGGGCGCGGATTCGGCCGCGTCGCGGAACGGCCCGTAGAAAGCGGAGGCGTACTTGACGGCGTAGGAGAGGATCGGCGTCTGCCGAAAGCCCTTTTCATCAAGCGCGTAGCGCATGGCCGCCACGCGGCCGTCCATCATGTCGGAGGGGGCCACCATGTCCGCGCCCGCCTGCGCATGGCTCACGGCCGTCCGCGCAAGCAGGGGCAGGGTCTCGTCGTTCTTCACCCAGCCGTCGGGCGAAAGGATGCCGCAGTGGCCGTGGCTCGTGTATTCGCACAGGCACACGTCGGTGATGACCACGAGATCGGGACAACGCTTCTTGAGGCACCGCACGGCCTGCTGCACTATGCCGTTTTCGGCGTAGGCGGCGCAGGCACCGGGATCCTTCTTCGCGGGCAGGCCGAAAAGCAGAACGCTCGTGAGGCCGGTGTCGACGGCCCGGGCGACCTGCTCTTCAAGCTGCGCAAGCGAAAGCTGGAACTGCCCGGGCATGGAATTGATGGGCTTACGGAAGGAGGCGTCATCGGTCTCGACGACGAAATAGGGCATGATGAGGTCTTCGCGTAGCAGAGGCGGCGTCTCGCGAACGAGGGCGCGCAATTCGGGAGTGCGGCGAAGACGGCGGCCGCGATGGAAAAGCAGTGCCATTTGTGTACTCCTATGATTGCTTTTTCAATATGTCTTCAAGGGCCGCCGCAAAGGCATCCAGATCGGCCTCGTCGATGTTGAGCGGGGGCAGGAGCCTCAGGGTCGTGTTGTGGCTCAGGCTGCAGATGAAGCCGCGGGCGATCAGCTCCTTCCACACGGCGGGACAGCTTTCGCCGATCTCAATGCCGATCATCAGGCCGACGCCGCGCACCTCCTGAATCTTGCCGGGCAGGCGTTTCTGCATGGCGGCAAGCTTTTCCTTGAAGCTGGTGCCGAGCTTCGCGGCCCTATCGGCCAGCTTGTCCCGCAGAAGTATCTCGATGGTCTTCGCCGCCACTGCCGATGCGAGCGCGTTGCCGCCGAAAGTCGTCGCGTGACTGCCCGTCTCGAAGCCGCGAGCGACCTCGTCGGTTGCGAGCATGGCGCCCATGGGCAGGCCGTTCGCAAGCGACTTTGCCATGCTGATGACGTCCGGCTTGAGATCGTGAAGCTGGAAGGCCCAGAATTTTCCCGTGCGGCAGATGCCGGCCTGCACCTCGTCGCAGATGAAAAGGACATCCTTTTCGCGGCAGAGCTTCTGAACTCCCAGGAGGTAGTCGGCGGACAAGGGTTTGATGCCGCCCTCGCCTTGCACGACCTCGAGCATCACGGCCGCCGTGGCGGGGGAGATGGCCTTCTCAAGGGCGGCCAGATCGCCGAAGGGTACCTGACTGAAACCCTCGGGCAGGGGCGTGAAGCCGTGACTCAGGCTCTCCCGCCCCGTGGCGGCCAGCGTGGCCAGGGTGCGGCCGTGGAAACAGCCTTCAAGAGTGATGATCTCGGCTGCGTCGCGCTTCCTGACCACGGCCATGTAGCGGCGGGCGAGCTTGATGCAGGCCTCGTTCGCCTCCGCGCCGGAGTTGCAGAAGAAGACCTTGCCGAAATGCGCGGTCGAGAGCAGAAGCTCGGCCAAGTGCAGCTGCTCTTCCTGATAGAAGAGGTTGCTCACGTGCCACAGCTTGCGGCACTGCTTTTCCAGGGCCTCGCATACCTCGTCGTTGCAGTGGCCGAGGCCGGCGACCGCGATTCCGGCCAGAAGGTCGACGTATTCCTTGCCGTCGACATCCCACAGACGGGCACCCTTGCCGCGGACAATTGCTAGGGGATAGCGCCCGTAGGTGCGACACAGCAGGGATTCTTCCTTTTTCCTTATGGCGTCGAAAGCCTGGGACATAATCAGCACTCCTTACAGAACATCGGAAAATGATTCGCGTGACATCATATTTCGGGAAAAACGCGTCGGCCCATGGGCGTCATGCGGCAACCGCTTGATATGCGTCATCGTCGTCCGGTATGGCCGAAGCCTCCTGCGCCGCGGCCCGTTGCGGAAAGCGCGTCGCATTCCGTCCAGACAGGGCGGCGCACAGGCTGAAAGACGAGCTGGGCAATGCGATCGCCGCGGCGGACAATCCTCGTCTTCTTCGAGGTGTTGAGCAGATAGACGAGAATCTCGCCCGTGTAGTCGGGGTCGATCACGCCCACGCCCTGCGCCACGGAAAGGCCTTCGCGGGCGCCCAGGCCGCTGCGGGAATAGACGAAGCCCGCGACGTCGGCGCTCTCCGGCTGGACGGCTATGCCGGTCGGCACGCAGAGACGTTCCCCCGCTTCGATTTCCGCAGAGTCCGCATCAAGGCAGGCCCGCAGGTCGAAGCCGACGGAAAAGGATGTGGCCGGAGCCAAGAAAGCCGGCTCGCCGCCCCCGTAGAGGCTGCGGGCTTCGGGGCGGGTAAAGACGATATGGACGGATAAAGATTCTGCGGGCATAATCAGCGCATTATAGACGCCAGGCCCATGCGGGGCAAGCGTTCTTTTTCGCACGAGGCCGCTTGCCATCGCGGGGCTTATCTTGCACAGTGGCAGTCAAGGAGAAAACATGAACGAATTTTCAATCGCCGTCGTCGGGGGAGGCCTCGCCGGGTGCGAATGTGCCCTTGCCCTTGCCCGGCAAGGCCGGAAAGTGACACTTTTCGAGCAGAAGCCTCTCCATCGGTCGCCCGCGCACGTCAACGACGGCCTCGCCGAACTCGTCTGCTCGAACTCCCTGCGCTCGGATGAGCTCACCTCGGGCGTTGGCCTGCTCAAGCAGGAAATGCGTGAGCTGGGCAGCGCCTTCATGGAGGCCGCCGACGCATGCCGCGTGCCCGCCGGCAAGGCGCTAGCCGTCGACAGGGAACGCTTCTCTCAAATGCTGACGGAACGCATCGCAAAAGAGCCGCGCGTCAGCCGCGTGGAACGGCGCGTCGATTCCCTCGACGACCCGGAAGTCACGCGATGCGGCGGGCCTGTCGTCATCGCCGCCGGCCCGCTCGCCTCGGATGGGCTTTCAGCATCCCTTTCGGCATCCCTCGGCAGTGAGCAGTGCTATTTCTACGATGCCATCGCCCCGATCGTCTGGACAAGCTCGCTGGACATGGGCGTCGTCTTCCGCGCATCGCGCTACGATTGTGAGGAAGGCCCGCAAGACGGCGAGACGGGCGATTACCTCAACTGTCCCATGACGCGGGAGGAATACGACGTTTTCTTCGCCGCCCTGCGCGAGGCGAAGGTCGTGCCCACGCGCAACTTTGAAAAGCTCAAGCACTTCGAGGGCTGCATGCCCATAGAGGCGCTTGCCGAACGCGGCCCCCGCACGCTGACGTTCGGCCCGCTGAAACCCGTGGGCTTCATAGACCCGCGCACCGGCAGACGGCCGTGGGCTGTTCTTCAGCTGCGCGCCGAAAACGCCAACGCCGAGACCTGCAATCTGGTCGGTTGCCAGACACGCATGCTCCAGTCTGATCAAGAGCTCGTCTTCCGCCTCGTGCCGGGCCTTGCGCATGCCGATTTCGCCCGATTCGGCAGCATGCACCGCAACACCTATGTCAACGCCCCGGAAGTCCTCGCAGCCGACCTTTCGCTACGCGGCAGGCCGAACGTCTTTCTGGCCGGGCAGATCACCGGCGTCGAGGGCTATGTTGAATCAGCCGCCTGCGGCCTGTGGCTCGGCCTGCTGCTCGGTGCGCGGGCACATGGCAAAGAGCTTCCCCCGCCCCCTGCGGAAAGTGCCTTGGGTGCGCTCCTGAAGCACTTGCGTACGCCGAACAAACGTTTCCAACCCTCGAACGTGCATTTCGGCCTCATGCCGGAGTTCGCCGACCGCCTGCACAAAAAGGAACGCAAGGCGCTCTATTCGTCACGCGCCCGCAAGGCCTTCGCCGACTGGCACGCCCGAATCGTAAAGATTTTGCCCTGCGGGGCGGCGATCGCTTGACAGAGTGATGTTTTTTCCGTAAATAAACGCCTACAAAATACGTCACCATCGTCTATCCGGTTAGGACGGCGGCCTCTCAAGCCGCTAAGACGAGTTCAAATCTCGTTGGTGACGCCAAGAAATCGAGGCCTAGCAATCAAGCATGTGTAGATTGCTAGGCTGTCTTCTTTGAAGGGGGGAACGGAATGACGTTCGCCCCTTCTTTTTTTGCGTATGCCTGTTTTTTTTTCTTCCGGTCGATTCCGCGCGATGCGGATGTTCCGGGCGGTGGCGGGGGGGACTGATGCCGAATCGTCGCCTGCGCTGTTGGAAGATCAAGGCCGCCGTGCGCAAGGATGGCTGCGGCCAGGTGCCGGATGGCATGGAATCCAAACGGGGGCCGCTGACCTTCTGGCAGAGCCTTTCCATGAAGTGCTGCCTGACGGTGTACTGCTTGTCGTTGTGCCTGTTCACGAAAACGAGCGCAGAACGGCTTTTCAGGCGATGCTGCGCCATTGCCATATTTTGGAGATCTGAACAGGATTATGCCACCATCTGACGACCCGACTTGATCGTCTTGCAATTATCGCATATTCGTCCTAAGCCATTCCGGAAAGGGGGGTAGAGAATATCCACCCTGGGAATGGATCGAAGCGTTCTCAACCAACGGAATCGAGGTGGGATCAAATGGGGCTCATGGATTTTGCCAAGAACACCGCAGCGAATGCGGCCATCGCAGCCGCTCGCCCGGCCATTGAAAAGGCAACCGCGCGGTATCTGGTTCTCAATGACATCGCCTACAAAGACAAGGAACTCACGCTGTCGGGTGCGTTGCTGGGCGGCGAACGCGTCACAGTAACGGTCGGGAACATATTGATTGCCGAGGACGGCGCGACCATCAGATTCGGCAAGGCCGCATGCAGCATCGCCGGCCTTGAGAACCTGCTGTCCGACTTCGTCGTCGGGAAGGATTTTCCCATACCCGAACAACATCGGGAGAAGGCGAGGATGGCAAAGAAACTGCTGTAATGCGACACACGGAAAGGCATCGCCCCGCTCTGAAAAGGACGGGGCGTTTTTGCAACAAACCATGAACGAAAGAACCATCCCCGGGAGAGGCGAGGATGAAAGGAGAATCCTATTTGCCGACGATCCAGTACGTATCGAAGCCGTCGTTCAAAAAACCGTCCGTCACGGACGTGAAGCCGGCCTGCTTGAAGAGCCAATGATACTCCCGTCGGGTCCGCCGCCATCCCCAGAATTGCTGCGGCCGCACACCGAGGTAATGAAGGATGCCGCGGATGAAGATCTTTGCGGCATTCACGAAGCCGCCTATGAAGGAATCCTCCTCAAGAAGGGACGCGGAAAGGCAGACGATCTCCCCGCCGGAGACGAGCTGTGCGCGCAGCTCGCGCAGAAGGCGGGCGAGTTCACGCGACGGAATGCCGTAATCGACGGCCGAAAGATAGATCATGTCGTAGTGCACATCCGAGGGCAGGCAGGCCGGGGGCATGCCGATGTAGATGCGTTCCGCGGCGAGACGCGAACGCAACCACTTCATGCCCACGGTGCTCGGCTCGTTGACGTGCATTTCGATGTCGGGCATCTCGTCGAGCAGGATCTTCTCCATGTAGCCGACACCGCTGCCGATGGAGAGCACCCGCAGAGGTTCTTCGCCGGTGCCGCGCAGTGCAAGCCTGTCGCGCAGGCGCGAGGCGAGCCAGACGGCATCCTTGCGCTTGTTCTCACGCCAGGTCGCGGGCAAGGCATCCCAATCGGGGTAGCGTTTGAAAAGCTCCTCGTAAAACGTGGAATAAAATTTGGAACCGGCAAGATGGAAAAAGGAAAGATGGGAAAAACGGGTAAACGGAATTCCCTGCCAGCTCTCTTGGTAAAATCGCCGCACGCGACGCCCTCCCCGGAAAAGTCCTTCCTATGACTATACAGCAAGCAGGCGGATGGCGCAATATCGCCTTCGCCGGAAAGGAGGCCGCGAGGTCATGCGGAAGGCCTTGATTCCCCATAGGAAGGTTGGGGGGGCTTAACAATTCAGGCAGTTATGCCCGTTCTTGCCCGGTGAAAGTGACCTTTGTGACCCCATGTGTGCCCCTGTTGACTATAAAGGCGTTTTTGGGCCGAATCTGTGTGGGTTCGAGAAAGCGGATGAGCTAAAAAAAATTAAGGGCTTCAGCTGGTTAGCTGAAGCCCATTTATCTCCACTTGGTGCCGAGGGCGGGACTCGAACCCGCACAGCGTTCGCCACTGCCACCTCAAGACAGCGTGTCTACCAGTTCCACCACCTCGGCGCCAGAAAATCTCTTACACGAAACTCGTAGGCATTGCAAGAACAATTTGATCCTTTCTAAACTAGCCTGGTTTGCGGCCTATGCAGAAATAGGCAAAGCCGCGTCTTCCCATTGCGGCGGGCGAATACAGGTTTCTGCCGTCAAAAAGAAGGGGGACCGCCAGCAGGGATTTCACTTTGTCAAAATCAGGGTTGCGGAACTGGTTCCATTCAGTGACGACAAGAAGAGCGTCAGCTCCGTCGCAGGCCGCATACTGCTCACCGACGATGGTGACGTTCTCATTGCCGCTGAAGATGCGGCGGGCGTTCTCGCCTGCTTCGGGGTCGAAGGCGCGCACTTTCATGCCGGCAGCGGTCAATTCGTTGACTATGGTTATGGCCGCAGCTTCGCGCATGTCGTCGGTGTTTGCCTTGAAAGCCAGGCCCCACAGGGCGAGCGTCTTGCCGCTCACGCCTCCCTGAGGCGCGAAGTAATCGGCAATGCGTTTTGCCATGCACATCTTCTGGCGTGCGTTGACGGCCTCGACGGCGTTAAGAAGCCTGGGCTCGACGCCGGCGGTTTCAGCGGTCTGAATGAGCGCCTTCACATCCTTGGGGAAACACGAGCCGCCGTATCCGACGCCGGGATAGATGAACTGGTAGCCTATGCGGGAATCCGAGCCGATGCCCGTGCGCACTTCGCGCACGTCGGCGCCGACTTTTTCGCAGATCGTCGCGATCTCATTGATGAAGGATATCTTCGTGGCCAGCATGCAGTTGGCGGCATACTTGGTCATTTCGGCGCTGCGGATGCTCATGACGATGAGTTTTTCGCGGGTGCGCGCGAAGGGGGCGTAGAGTTCACGCATGACGGCAGCCGAATTCTCGGATTCCGTGCCGATGACGACGCGGTCGGGCTTCATGAAATCGGATATGGCGTCGCCTTCTTTGAGAAATTCGGGATTGGAGACGACGTCAAAGGGAAGCTGAAGGCTGCGTTTCTGCAGTTCTTCGCGGATGATGGCGCGAACGCTGTCCGCCGTGCCTACGGGTACTGTGGACTTGTCGACGACGATAAGGCTTTTCGTCATCTGCCGGCCGATTTCACGCGCCACCTGCTTGACGTACTGAAGGTCGCACGACCCGTCTTCCTGCGGGGGGGTGCCGACGCAGATGAATACGCAGTCGGCCTGCTTCAGGCCTTCGGCAAGGCAGGTCGTGAAGAAAAGCCGCCCGTCGGCGTGGCTGCGCTGCACCATGGGGGCGAGGCCGGGCTCATAGATATGCACAGAGCCCGCGTTAAGCCGTTCAACGACTGCGGGATTGACATCCACACAGGTCACGGAATTGCCCATTTCAGCAAAACAAGCGGCACTGACGAGCCCCACGTAGCCGGTGCCAACAATACATAATTTCATGAAGAACCTCTCAGTATCTGCCGGAACGCCGCTTGACGCGATAAAGGCGAGCAGGCAATAATTGCAATTGAGTTTTTCTTTTTATGCCATTTTCGCCGATCAGGCAATATGGCAAACTGGGCGCAACGTTTTTAGATCAGGGAATCGCCATGATCGTGGGCCTGGGAACGGATATCGCCGACATCGAACGGCTGAAAACTATCTACGAAAGGTACGGTCTCTCCTTCCTGCGGAAGATTCTGACCCAGGCGGAACTTCAGGCCGGGGAGGGCAGGCATCTGCCCGCCTATGCCGCAGGCCGCTTTGCCGCCAAGGAGGCCGCCGTCAAGGCCCTGGGAACAGGGTTCGCTCATGGCATAGGCCTGCGGCACATCGAGGTGCTCAACAATGAATCGGGCGCCCCCTGCCTGAATCTGAAAGATGCGGCCCTGAAACGAGCCAAAGCGCTCGGGGCACGAAAATTTTTCGTGTCGATCAGCCACGAAAAGCGATATGCGGTCGCCACGGTCATTCTGGAGGGGGATTGAATGCGAAATCCATCGGAAACATTTCTTGATACCCTCATGCCGCTTCCCGTTCCCGACGAGGTTCGCAGATGGGACGAAGATGCCGCATCTCTCGGAATCCCCCCGCTTCTTCTGATGGAGAACGCGGGGGCAGCCGCCTTCCGCGTGCTGCTACGCCGCCTGCCGGATCTTTACGGCAAGCGGATATGGCTTTTCATGGGGCCGGGAAACAATGGCGGGGACGCAGCCTGCCTTGCCCGCTACCTGCATGATGCCGGCGCGGACGCGCTTGTCCTGCACACGCACCCCCTGAAAAGATCCCTCGGCGCGTCCGGGAGGCACGTCCGCATGGCGAAAAGCGCAGGGGTACGCTTCGCTCCGGCCCATTCGTCATGGCCCGGCGAGCTGCCCGACTGCATCGTCGACGGACTGCTGGGCACGGGTTTCCACGGCGAGCTGCGCGAACCCATGAAAAACCTTGTGCTTAAGATCAATGCAGCAGGCGCTGGGCGACTGGTGTTCTCCCTTGACGTTCCTTCAGGACTCAATGCTCTCACGGGACGGCCCTCGCCCGTTGCGGTGCGTGCCGATATCACGGCTACCTTTGCGGCGGCAAAGCGAGGCCTGCTCATGCCATGCGCAAACAAGTGGGTCGGCGAGCTGCATGTCTGTCCCATCGGCATGCCGGCCGCTATCCGCTCGATGACGCCGTGCTCCTCGTATGCCCTGTTTCCCCGCTCGCTTGACGCGTTACCGCATCTTCCGGAGGAAACGCACAAGAACGCCTTCGGCCATGTCCTCATTCTCGGAGGGGCTTTCGGCCTCGGCGGCGCCGCCCATCTCGCCGCACGGGCGGCGCTCCGAACAGGGGCGGGACTTGTCAGCGCCGCGGCCCCTCAGGCGTCGCTAGAAGACATCAAGAGCGGCTGGCCCGAGATAATGACGTGCCCTATTTCCGAGGGGAGCCAATGGCCCTCTGAAATTGCTCCCGCCCTGTCGGAACGCATTCGCCGGGCGAGCACGCTCGTGATAGGCCCCGGCATGGGCAGGGATGCATCAGCCTCCGCCTTTCTTAAACTGATTCTCAATTCTTCCAACCGCCCACCTGCGGTGATCGATGCCGATGCCCTCATGCTCATGGCGGAAAATCCGGCATTGCTCGACTCCGTAAGCATGGAAGACGTAATGACGCCGCACCCCGGCGAAGCGGCCGCCCTGCTTCAATGCACGGCCTCAGACGTTCAGGCCGACAGGTTTTCGGCATTGCAGGCTTTGTGCGGGCTGCAGAGGGGCGTGGTCGTCCTCAAGGGGGCGGCCACCCTTGTGGGGCAAACGAACCAACCTCCTTTGATCTGCCCTTGCGACATACCGCAGATGGCTGTCGGCGGGGCCGGGGATGTGCTTGCAGGCTGCATCGGTGGGCTTCATGCCCGAAACGCCGTTTTCGGCCTGACGGCTTTTGCCGCGTCGGGCATGGGCGTTGTTCTTCACGCCCTTGCCGGTATGCGGTGCGCCGCGAAATACCCCGCGCGGGGCGCGTTGGCTTCTGAAATCGCCGATGCCATCCCCAGGGTTTTGTCAGAGGCCGGCGCAGAGGCAACCCCTGAAGGATGGAACCGGATATGTTTGGAATCGAATTGAATTCGCTTGACGATACGATCGAATTCGGACGTATGCTGGGGAAAGCCGCCCTGCGGCACGGTATTCGGGCGATATGCATGACGGGCGGACTCGGCAGCGGCAAGACGACGCTGACGAACGCTCTTGTCCGCTCATTGCCCGGCAGTGAGAATGCCGAGCCTGCAAGCCCGTCCTTCTCCATTTGCAACCGCTACCCGACGATCCCCCCGGTGGTGCATTGCGATCTGTACCGCTGCGGCCGAAACATCCCCGATGAAGTGCTGGATGCCTTGGACGAGCCCTCCTGTCTGACCATCATCGAATGGGCGGAGTTTCTTCCCGCTCTCGCGAAGCCTAAAGATACTCTGGACATTATTTTGAAGACATGCGACAAAAAACGTCTGTTGGAACTGAATGGGGATGATATTCGCGTTTCTGCCCTCATAGCCGATCTTCGGCGGGGGCCCCTGACAGGCCTTTCACGGCAGATTGTATAGTAACACTGGAACTCGCTATGAAAATCCTTGTACAGAAATTTGGCGGAACTTCGGTGGCAACGCGTGATGCCATGCATAAGGTACTGAAGAAAGTGACTGACGGCCTCAAGCGAAGCGACAAGGTCATAGCCGTTCTTTCCGCTCGGGCCGGGGACACGAACAAGCTCCTCGCCCTTGCCGACGAATGGTCCGTGACGCCGGATCCGGCCGAATGCGACGCCCTGGTTTCCACAGGAGAGCAGGTGTCCATCACCCTCTTCACAATGTTGCTTAAAGATGCCGGCATCCGCGCGCGATCCCTTTTAAGCTGGCAGATCCCAATCCGAACCGACAGCGACTTCGGCCGCGCCCGCATCCGCTCCATAGACAGCGGCAACCTTCGTTCCTGTCTCGAGTCGCATGATGTCCTGGTCATAGCAGGCTTTCAGGGCTGCACCGAGGATAACCGCATAACGACTCTCGGCCGCGGAGGCTCCGACACGTCGGCCGTCGCCATCGCCGCCGTTCTGGATTCTGCGGAATGTGAAATATACACGGACGTCGATGGCGTTTACACCACCGATCCGAACATCTGCTCCTCCGCGCGAAAGATGGATCGCGTCGCCTATGATGAAATGCTCGAGATGGCCAGCATGGGCGCCAAGGTGCTTCACATTCGGTCGGTTGAATTCGCAAAAAAATACAAAGTGCCGGTGCGTGTGCGGTCCACGTTCAGCGATGATCCGGGCACCTTGGTCACACAGGAGGATTCAAGCATGGAGGCTGTTCTCGTTTCCGGCATTGCCTATGATAAGGATCAGGCCCGCGTAACCCTGCGCGCTCTGCCCGACGTACCCGGTACCGCGGCGGCAGTGTTCGGCCCCTTGTCAGAAAAAGGCATTCTCGTCGATATGATCGTGCAGAATACGAGCAACGACGGACACACGGACATAACCTTCACCGTCTCCCGGAAGGAATTGCCGCAAACGCTTGAACTCATGCATACGATTGCTGAAAAAACCGGCGCCGCGGAAATTCTGCATGATGTCAACGTCGCCAAGGTTTCCGCGATAGGCGTCGGCATGCGCAACCATTCCGGCGTCGCGGCACGGGCTTTCGCGGCTCTCACGCAGGAAGGCATCAACATCCTCATGATCAGCACCTCTGAAATCAAGATCACCATTCTTATTCAGGAAAAATATGTCGAACTCGCGGTGCGCATCCTGCATGACACCTTCGGTCTAGACTGGTCCATCGACTAGCGTCACCTATTTGAAATCATTGCATAAATATATAACTGTAATTTGATGAACGCGACACTGGCATTGAGGGCTCCTGTCTGCGACAGTTTTCAGAGGACTTCATGGCTGCGGTAAAGATATCGGTCAATGACCTGCGACCGGGCATGTACATTGTCGATTCGGGTCTTCCCTGGGTTGAACATCCCTATCTCTACGCCGAGGAAGGCCTGATTCGTACGCTTGATCAGATTTGCGAAATCGTGAAGCAAGGTTTTTCCGAAGCGTATTATGATCCGGAGCGTTCGCATTTTGATCCGCCCCCGACGGCCAATGACCTGAATAAATCCGCGTCGCTGTCGCCCAAAGGTACGCCTGCTCCCAAAATTCCCCTTTCCCAGGGCTTGAAACAGGCGCAGAAAATCTATGGACAATGCGTTACCCAGGTGCGGAAATTCCTTTCTGACGCTCGCGTGGGCAAAATCGAATTCGAGGCATCCGCGCCTTTGGTGAACGGCATAATCGAAGGCCTCAACGACAATGCCGACGCGCTTGTTTCACTTTCAAAAATCAAGACCTACGACGAATACACCTTCACCCACTGCGTCAACGTGGCTATTTTTTCGGCGGCTTTCGGACGTTTTCTCGGGATGGATGGAGAGCGCCTCCAGCGGCTGACTATCGCGGGCCTGTATCACGACATAGGCAAGATGCGGGTGCCGGTCGAGATTTTAAATGCCCCGAGGAAACTGACCGAGAAAGAATTCCAGATAATGCAGATGCACACTCTTCTGGTCGAGGAATGCCTGCCCGACCCAAATGAAATAGATGAAGAAATATTGTGCGGCATAAAAGAGCATCATGAGAAATACGATGGCAGCGGCTATCCGCGTCATCTGGCCGGCGATGAGATCAGCCTTTTCGGTCAGCTGATCTCCATCGCCGATATCTACGACGCGCTTTCGTCGGTGCGCGTTTATAAAGATGCCATGCCCCCGCCGAAGGCGCTTTCGATAATGTTCGAGATGCGCGACAAATGCTGGAAACCTACCCTGGTAGAAAATTTCATCAAGATGATCGGCATCTACCCGGTCGGGACTCCGGTTAAGCTGACGCGCGGTTTTGTCGGCGTGGTGACCAAATCCAATCCGGAATCGCCGCTTCGTCCCGCTACCGTGCTCGTTCAGAATCCCAACGGCCGTGATCTGACACCGCCGAGGATTATTGATTTGTCCCAGCATCAGGAAATTTCGATAATGCATGCCCTCTCCCCCAAGGAGAAAGCAGCCGCGCATCTGGACGTTCTTTCCATCCTCACAGACAACAATGTCAAATGACGCGTCTTTTTCTTTCTCTCGTCCTCGTTTTCGCCAGTATTTTCCTGGGGTATGCTTTTCGCGTGCATGCTGAAAACAGGCGCGGCATTCCCGATTCTTCTCTTTCAGCAATGCGCAACCGCCTGCAGGTGGCAGCGTTCTTTGTCCTGCTGCCCATATCATCCATGCTTTCGCTATGGGGCCTTCCGAGCCCGGAACCCCGCCTGATGCTCCTGCCTTTTTTCGGCATGGGGGCATGGTTTCTCGGCGGTTCGCTGGCACTGTGTTTCGCGAAGCTCCTCAAAAAATCACCTGACAAGGCCGGAAGCCTTTTCTGCTGCGGAACCTTTTCGAACATAGGGGCCGTCGGTACGCTGGTCTGCACCGTCTTCCTCGGCGAAGCCGCCATCGCCTTGGCAGCGATCTACAGACTGTGCGAGGAAATCGTCTTTTACGGATTGGCGTTGCCGATCGCGCGCCGCTTCAGCCTCAAGGCGCAATCGCTTTCTGGAGGGAGTGGCAAAAAATTCCATTTCAGCGCCGTCCTTCCGGCCATATTGGCGGCGCTTCTTCTGGGCATCCTTCTCAATCTCTGCGACGTCTCGCGTCCTCCTGTTCTGGCTGGCCTTGCCGCGCCCCTGACCCTTGCCGCAACCTGCCTCTCCCTATTCGCAATTGGCATGGGCCTGCGCTTCTCGCGTCTGAAAGGGTACGGCTCCGATGCGTTCTGCATATGCCTCATCAAATTCCTCTGCGTTCCGGCCATTCTCGTGCCACTGGCCGTTCTGGCGGGCTTCGGGGCGATCGACGCCGGCCTACCCCTGAAGGTCATACTCATCCTTTCCTGCATGCCCGTCGCCATGAACGCCCTCGTCCCCCCAGCCCTGTTCTCACTCGACCTGCATCTGGCCAATGCATGCTGGATTTTCAGCACCCTCGCTTTATGCCTTGTTTTACCGACGATATTTGCTATCATGCGTTTGCTCTAAATTCATTTTTCACGGAGCGGCGCTTTGTTAGAATATGCCAATCCGTGAAAGCACGATATGGAGGAGGTATCGATGACGCGTTTTTCTCTTCGTTTCCTTGCCCTGTCTCTGGTCATTTGCCTGATGTCCGCCGTGGGCGCAAATGCCGCCTATAAAAGCGAATATAAACTGAGCGTCGTGCCCGGGCCGAGCTCCGGCTGGGCGAAAAGCGCCATGTTCTTCGCCGATCTCGTGAAGGACAAAAGCCAGGGGCGGATCAACATCAAAGTCTATCCCGCCGGCCAGCTCATGGCAGGGAAGCAGACTTCTGAATTTCTGCTTCTGCGCAACGGCGCCATTGATTTCGCCCTCGCCTCGACGATAAACTGGTCGCCCCAGATCAAGGAACTCAATCTGCCGGCCATGCCCTTCATGATCGCTTCCCGGCCCGACCGCTACAAGGCGATGGATGCCATCATGGCCGGCAAGTCCGGAAAAATGCTGATCGACGCGGTTGAGAAAAAGGGGGTCAAGTTCATCGGCTGGGGCGAAAACGGCTTCCGTGAGATGACGACGAGCAAGGGCCCCGTCACGTCCGTGAGTGACCTCAAGGGTCTCAAGATCCGCGTGGTCGGCAGCCCTATTTTCATCGAAACCTTCCGGGCTCTTGGCGCGAACCCCGTCAGCATGAACTGGAGCGAGGCGACCACAGGTTTTCAGCAGGGCGTCGTGGACGGGCAGGAAAATCCCACGAACGGCATAAATATTCCGCTGAAGATCTGGACCTACCACAAGTATCACTGCGACTGGCATTATCTGATTGACCCGCTGCTTCTGTGCGCGAACCAGTCGGTCTGGAAGGGCTTCAGCCCCGAAGATCAGAAACTGCTTGCGGAATGCGCCGCGGAAACCGAGAAGTACAGCAAGGCGCTCTCCCGCCTCGGCATGGACGGGGGAGCGGCGAAGGCTTATCTTGAGAGCATCAACAAGCTGCCCGAGATAACCGACCCCTATGCCTGCATGGAGCAAAACGGCATGACCGTCAGCCGCCTCACGCCTGAACAAATCAAGGCCTTCTACGATGCGACCGCGCCCGTCCGCGCGAACTGGGTCGAGAAAATCGGCAAGGATTTGGTCAAGGCAGCCGAGGACGACATGGCCGCCGCAAAATAACGGATTTATCATCACGTAACGACATACGAAGCCGGGGGAAGAAATTTTTCTTCCTCCGGCGTCTGTTCATCGGGGTTTGCCCATGTGGCATTTTTTAGACAGGCATTTTGAGGAACTGCTCGGCTCGATCATGCTGGCGGTCATGGCTCTGATCGCTTTCGCCAACGTCATCGTGCGGTACTGCACGACCTTTTCCCTCGCGTGGACGGAAGAGATCACCATCAACTTCTTCGTATGGGTCGTGCTGCTGGGAACGGCGTGCGCGTTTCGCGACAGCACCAATCTGGGTATGAGCATTCTTTACGGCGCGTTGCCAAGGACCTGGCGCAAGCTCTCCTACTGGCTCGGCATCCTTCTCTGCTTCGTTTTTTTCGGTGCTCTTTGCTGGACAGGAATCCTTGAAGTGATTGACGAAATAGATCTTGAATCGCAATCGGAATCACTCGGCATACCTGTCTGGTGGTATACGATAGCGACCCCCGTATTTTCGCTGCTCATAATTTTCCGCATGGCTCAGCGCTCCTTCAAGGATCTGCGCTCGGGCAACTTTTAGGTTGTACCGCTATGGAAAGCTCCTGTCTCCACGATCCCTCGTTCTGGCTTTTTATCTGCTTTCTGATTCCCCTGCTGCTGAAGGTGCCGATAGCCCTCGCCCTCGGCTTCGCGGCCATGCTCGTCGCATGGCAGTGGGACATGGGATTGAACATGCTTTCCTACAACTTCTTCGCCGGCGTCGCGAAATTTCCCCTGCTCGCCATACCGTTCTTCATTCTTGCCGGCTTCATAATGGAGCGCGCCGGTATAGCGGCCCGCATCATCAAGCTTATGGAAACGCTCACAGGCAGGATGACGGGAGGCCTCGCTGTCGTTACCGTAGCCGTCGCCACTTTCTGGGGCGCCGTCAGCGGTTCGGGCCCGGCAACCGTCGCCGCCCTCGGCCTCATACTCATCCCGGGAATGGCTGCCGCCGGATATGACAAAAGCTTTTCCGCCGCGACTGTTTCGGTAACGTCCGGCCTCGCCATCGTCATTCCGCCGAGCATTGCCTTCATCGTCTATGGCGGCATAGCGAACGTATCGGTTCCCGCCCTTTTCGCTGCGGGCTTCGTTCCAGGGCTCATCGTCGCCGGCTTCATAGCCATTACCGTGCTCATTATCTCGCATAAGAGGGGCTATCGCGGCAGGGAACGCGACATCACCGTATGGCAGGCCACAAAGGATGCGTTCTGGGGCATACTCACGCCGGTAGTCATACTCGGCGGCATCTACGGAGGCGTCTTCACCCCGACCGAAGCGGCTGCCATTGCCGTCTTCTACGGCCTTTTCGTGGGCATATTCATCTACCGCACGATCGACTCCCCCCGCATTCTTTTTGAGATCTTCTCATCCAGCGTCAAGTCGACGGCCGTGGTCATGGTTGTCGTCACCTGCGCCGGGCTTTTCTCATGGGTCGCTTCGACGGTGGGCCTGGTTGAGAAGGGCTCGGCGATTCTTCTCGGGCTGTCGGACAATCCCGTCATCGTCCTCTGCATGATCAACGTCATTTTGCTTATGGCGGGAATGCTGCTTGACGCCATCTCGATTTATTACGTCTTCCTGCCGTTCATGCTTCCCATCATGTCGCATTTCAACTGGGATCCCGTCTGGTTCGGCGTAATGATGACGGTCAACCTGGCGGTCGGACAAGTCACCCCGCCTCTCGCCGTCAATCTCTACGTCGGCGCGAACATCAGCGGCCTGTCGATGGAGCAAATAAGCAAGGCGGCCATTCCGTTAATTTTCGCAGCCCTGTTTGCCCTTGCCGTGATAACCATCTTCCCCTCCCTGTCGACTTTCCTCCCCGATCTTCTCGGGCTGTAGAAAGGCTTGCACTTGCCGCTGCGTCCGTTCTGCTGGATGCTCTTCCGGAGGCAACAGCCCGCAAGATGCCTCGCTATCCTTCCGTGCCTGCCATACGTCTCGGACGGTTGGCGGTGACTCAAGAGATGCAGGGACGGCATGTGGGAAGCCTGCTCGTGTGGGACGCCATGCAGCGCTGCTGCCGAAATGAACTCGCCTGGGCGGTGCTGCTGGCGGAAGCGAAAAGCGACAGACTTGCCGCTTTCTATGAAAAAATCCTGTTTCGCCGCTTTTCGGACAGGCAATGCAGCCTGTGGATCAGCCGGCGGCAGGCGGAACATCTGCTTGCCCGATGAGAGGTGCTGACGATGAAACGGACACTCTGGCACCGCGCATGGATGGCAGTTGCCGAGGCAATGAAGTTTTTCCTCGCGGGCAGGCCATGTCCGGCCGGTCGCATCTGCAGGGCCGGCTTGAAGTGCCCGGCCAACAATGCCTGTGTGGCTCCTGCGTTACGTCAGGAAAAGGAATGCGCTAAACGAAAGGAGGTTCGGAAATGAGCAAATGCCGTTACTGCGGATCGTCTGCGTACGGGGGTTGCCCGAAGAGTCCCAACGGAGTGCATGAGCATATCGACGACGACCGGCACTGTGAATTTTGCGGCTCTTCCGCCTACGGCGGCTGTCCCAAAAGCCCATTCAAGCGTCACCGGCACGGCCATGGCAACGACAAATGCGTCTGGTGCGGTTCCAAGGCTACGGGAGGCTGCCCTAAAAGTCCTTCGAGGCGGCATGAACGATAATGCCGGTCCGATTTTTGAAGTGGTTTGGGGAGGAATAGTAAGGGAAATTAGACTGTTGACGGACAAACGAGCAGCGCGTGTCTCATCTTTCCGATAGCCAGCGAATGTCGCCCGGATCAGGACTGAAAGGTTTTTTGCATTCGGCGTGCTGAAGATTCTGCCGTTTTCTGACGTACTATGGAAACAGATGCCTTCGGAGCAGGGCAGGCGGATGGTCGGCCTCAAAGCGTCATGAAGCGGAACGCTTCGGCAAGAACGGTACGGAAAACGCCGTCCATATCAATGCGCGTCTCTGACGGCGCAAGCGGTGCGCATTCGTCCGATGCCGGCATGAGTCCTTCAAAAAACGCCATGAGGCGTTCATCGGGCGTGAAGGCCTGCTGTTCCCCGCCCTGTCGTTTCAGCGCCACAAGCTCCCTGATGGCTTGCCGCGTCCCGCCGTCTTCCACAACGCCGTCAACAAGCAGGTCAAAGCGCATGGGCGGCACTCCGCGCCCCAGTTCCAGCCAGCGCATGGCCATGAGGGGGCGCAGCATGTAGAACAGCGCCTTGACGGAACGGCGTTTCTCCCAGTAGCGGGCGCGGCTCTTTCGCATCAGGCCGTGGTAATGGTGCCATGCGCCCAGCGGCGAGAGCGCCTTCGGGGCCAGTTCTCGCAAGCTTTGCGCGAGGGTGCCGCATTCCAGATAGACCATGGGTGAGGAAAGCCACTCGAACAGGGGCGGGTTGGAACGCCGGTACAGCTTGAGGGCCTTGCGCAGTTCCCAGCCGTTTATGTCCAGTTCGCCGACGTCGGTGTTTTCAATACCCAGCTCGATGACATCCCGGCGTTCTTCCGGCGCAACGGAGAGATACCATTCGGGCGGATGGACGTAGATGAAGCGCACGTCGAAATCCGAATCCCGGGAAGCGAAGCCCCACGCCCGGCTGCCGGACTCGCAGGCATAGAGAATGCGCACGTTGTTCTCTGTCTCCGCGCCGGCAAGCCTTTCCAGAATGCGTTGGCGCGTGGCGGCGGGAATCTCGAAGCCCGGTTCGGCAGGGGGATGTTTCTTGACGGGCGGCTGCGCGTCGTGCAGGCCGTAGCAGTTCAGGATGCAGCGGCGCGCGAAATCCGGCGCATGCCGTCCCGTGTGGGGCGCGGAG
>JAEEGL013930074.1_pt1 | contig 19920 bp, 18 predicted proteins | sample 9134231 | NCBI WGS metagenome assembly JAEEGL01 (sample SAMN16246548, study PRJNA631951) | gut metagenome | biome: gut microbiome; feature: rumen; material: fiber-attached | host: Bos | place: Iran: Karaj | collected 2018-10 | reverse complement strand
GGCAATCGCAAAAATAGATTCTGTCAACAAGTTCCTTCAACAGGGACTTAGGGAGACTAACTCCTTTGAGGAGACGTTGAAGATGCTTGTTGAAGCAGTTAGTTAACAATTACAAGTTTAAGATACAATGCCCTACGCACTACAAAGCATGTTAAGGATACGCACGATGCGAGAAGACCGCGCCAGTGCGGAGCTGTCTGCCGCCCGTCAGGCGGTCAGACAGGCTGCCCAGATAGTGGTTGAGCGCGAAGCTGAACTTGCGGAGTTCGAGAAGACAAAGGATGAACGTCGCGACAGGATTTACGCTGCCATTTTGGGCCATTCAATCACACGTGAAGAGTGCGATCTCGCCTTGGAAGGTGTGGCGAGAATTGACGAGGAGGGTGTCCTCAAGGCCGACAATGTGAAAATGGCGCAGGCTGAACTTAAAAAGAAAGAGGAAGCCGCTGAGGATGCTAGAACAAACTTCGTCAAAGCTTCAAAGGAAAGGATGAAAATCTCCGAACATAAGGCCGTTTGGGTTGCCGAAGAGGCAAAGGAACAAGAGCAAAAGCAGGAGTTAGAGTTGGAGGACTTCACTGGAAAGGAAAACAAGGAGAATATGGATGACAATGAAAATTGATTATATTCTCCCATTGGGAAGCATTGGAATTACAGCATCAAAGTCAGAAACTGTAGATGCTGTATTGCCTGACGTTTCGAATAAGTCTATCGATCGATTCAACAAGGCAATGCAAGATGCTAGCGTGGAATATGATACGCCAAAACAATCGTACAGCATTCCAGTTCCCATTGCCGCGTCATCAGAGCAGCAGTTCACCACAATCGCTCCTCAAAGTAATCCTGACGCAGAACGTACGCCTGTTTCACAGAACTTACCACTGACCGAATCCGTGACCATAGAGCAGCCAAAGCCTTCGATTGCTCCAGTCGCAACAACGCAGAGCCAACCCACTGCCCCCACCGCGCTAACAGACAAGACGCAAATTACCACGATTGCTTCTCAGAGCATGCCTGCGCCCCATAACGCGCAAGCAGCAAATGGTGTCTCGAATGCTTCTGAGTACCCTATTATCGCCACACCAACCAAAACTTCTCAGACCGCGAAATCTGTTTTTGCAACAGCCTCTCTGCCTGTCATTCAGATAGATGCACAGTCGCTTCTAGTCCTTGCATCGCTATTATCCCTTAATCCTCAAGACATCTCTGAGCTTCAGCAGTCAATAACTCCTGCAGTCCAGTCTGAGCTTATTGTCAAACCGACAACGTCCCCGCAAGCCACCATGGATGTGGCTCCCGCAGTAGTCTCCGCGCCAGCAGCCCAACCTTCCTATACAGTAGCGCCGCAAGTTGTAACAAAAGTCAATCATCAGCCCACGCCAAACGTTCAGCAAAAGCCGATAGAACCACAGAGTGTTCCTGCCTCTCAAGGCACGCCTGTTGCCAAACCTGCGCCGACAACAACGCCGACAACAACGCCGACAACAACGCCACAAGCCACTTCACAGCCAATAGTTCAGATAGATGCTCAATTGCTGATCACCCTTGCATCGCTAATACCACTTGATCCCAAAATCATCACAGTGCTACAGACAACGATTACTCCTGCAGCACAGTCGGCATCAGCAATTGGAACGACAATTCCCACAATCACTACTTCTCAGCCAATTGCACAGGCATCCGCCCAAACTTCAACAGTTGTTAAAGCTGAGCCACAGATTCAGCCACAGACCACGCCCATAATTGTTACACAGACGGCACAGGCAGTTCAAACAGCGACAGTCACTCAAGCCGCACCGTCATTTGAGCCACAAACGACACCAACAATTGTCGCCCAAACAGTCGCACAGACGGCACAAACAATTCGTACTACGCCTCATGTTGACCAAACGGCAACAATTGCTCAGGCGATGCAAGTACCTCAGCCAACGCCTATTGCACAGGCAGAGCAGGCCGTTCAGACTGAGAAAATTACTCAAGCGGCAAAACAGACTGCAACAGTCGCTCAGGCGGCTGATCAGATTGCGACAATTGCTCAGGCGGTACCTCAGACCGCGCCTGTTGCACAAGCGGCTCCAGCAGTTCAACCACAGGACTTACGGTCCGTGCCAACAGTTGCCCCACAAAGCGCACCAAATATAACACAAACGGCAGACACAAGAGTTCCAATTGCCCAAACCGCGCCAACGGTTGAACCACAAAGTGCATCAATTGCTTTTGTCCAACCAGCTGTTCAAACAACTCAAGTTGGTTTGACGATTGACCAAACTGCGACAGTTGTTCAACCCATGCCAACTGTTCAGTCGCTGAACACAACAAATGTAACACAGGCAGCTGACACAAGGGATCCAATTGCCCAAACCGCATCAACAGTTGAACCACAAAGCGCACCAACTGCTTTTGTCCAACAACCAGCAGTTCAGCAAACGCCAGTTGTTCTGACGACTGACCAAACTACTACAGTTGTTCAGCCCCCGCCAGCAGTTCAGCCGCTGAGCACAACAAATGTAACACAGGCGGCAGACACAAGGGATCCAATTGCCCAAACCGCACCAACGGTTGAACCACAAAGCGCACCAACAGCTTTTGCCAAACCAGCAGTTCAGCTCGCGCCAGTTGTTCTGACGACCGACCAAACTGCAACAGTTGTTCACCCCATGCCAGCTGTTCAGCCGCTGAGCGCACCAAATGTAACACAGGCGGCAGGCACAAGAGTTCCAATTGCCCAAACCGCGCCAACGGTTGAACCACAAAGCGCACCGACTGCTTTTGTCCAACCTTCAGTTCAGCCACAGAACGCACAGGCAGTACCAGCAGTTGAACCACAAAGCGCACCGACTGCTTTTGTCAAACCATCAGTTCAACCCGCGCCAGTTGTTATGACGACTGACCAAATTGCAACAGTTGTTCAACCCGCGCCTGCAGTTCAGCCACAAGGCGCATCTATAAATATTGCACAGGCAACACAAGCGGTTGAGTCCACCAACGTTGCACAAGTGGCAAGCAACACTGCGACTGTTGTTCAGCCCGCGCCTGCAGTTCAGCCGCAAAGCGCATCTATTAATACTGTAAAGGCGACAGACCAAACAGCGCCAGTTGTTCAATCGGCACCTTCAGTTCTGTCCGTGCCTGTTGCACAATCGGCACCAGTAGTTGAACCACAGAGCATACAATTGAATGTTGCACAGGTGGCACCATCGGTTCAGCCACAGTACACAACAATAAATGTTGCACAGGCGGCTGACACAAATGCGCCAATTGTCCAACCCACGCCAGCAGTTCAGCAACAAAGCGCATCTATAAATGTTGCACAAGCTGCTCCAGCAGTTCAGCCACAGAACGCACAGCCAGTACCAACAGTTGAACCACAAAGCGCAACTATTAATGTCGCACAGGCTACGCCAGCAGTTCAATCCACTCCAATTGTTCAGGCATCTAACCAAACTGCGACATTTGCACAACCTGCAGTTGAGTCACAGAGACACACAACCGCTTTTGCAAAAACAGTAGTTCATTTCAAACCAATGGTCGAGCCGACAACGGTTCAGCAAAACATTGAACAACCTGCTCCCACGGTAGCCTCTCAGCGCACTGTTCAGATAGATGCTCAGTCGCTAATAACCATTGCGTCACTGATAGCAAGTAATCCCAAAGCCATCTCCGCGCTCCAGGAGGCTATTGCTCCAAACGCTTCCGTTAAGCAAGCCACCGTCATTGAGTCCCATACCACAATAACTGATTCTCAACCCAATGTGCAGATAGATGTCCAATCGCTTTTATCTTATGCATCATTGATATCCCATAATCCAACTATTGCTGCACAGCAGCCGATGGCTTCAACCATCCAGTCCTCGCCAGTCGCAGAATCCACGACTGCATCGCAGACCACCATGCAACCCGCTTCCATGGAGTCCTCACAGCACAATGTTCAGATAGATGTCCAATCGTTAATAACCCTTGCATCGCTGATATCCCATAATCCCCAAGCTATCACGGACCAGCAACCGATTGCCACAACCGACCAACAAATACCGTTTGCCCAGCCAACTTCTGATACCAAGCAAGTGCCACATGCCGTCAAATCTGTCACACATCTGAGAGTGCCTGTTGAAAAACCATTAGTCTCTGGACAGAGCAGACGAATTGAAAAAGATGAAAAGAACAATGTGGATTCAATTGTCGCCCAGAGCGTTGCAATGTCATCTGTTCAGGCAGCTCAACCTCCTGTAGGCATATCAACGCCGAATATTGCGTCAATAACCACTGAATCATCTGCGGCCTCAGCTCGAACAAACGCGCTGGTTGAAGTGGTGGATGCCGTCTGTGACAAATTGATGGTCTCGCCTGGCGTTTTGCGTGGCGAAGGCACAGTGCTGATTCAACTGAAGCCAGAAGTGCTGGATGGTGTATCCATCAGCATAGAGACTAAGGGGCGTGACTTGAACATCATGTTCTACAATGTGACATACGATGCACAGCAGATTCTGGAGCGCAACATGCCTCAGTTGGAGCAGCATTTGGCTGGGCGCATACACAACTACCAGATTGCGGTGACACTGAAAAAAGGAAAAGAAAATGAACGCGTTTGAACTACTGCAGAATTGGCCATCATGGAAAAAGGCCAGTGCAGAAACCATATTTGATTCGCCTGCATGGGCAATGCCTGTCCGCTGGCGAGACATGTCCTGCATTATGCGCAAGACTAATGTTCAGTTCAGGGATGTGCTGGGCATCTCAATCCGATTGGATGGCGAAGAGAACTTCATCGGACTAGAAAACCGTGAGACATTCAGAGATTTGAACACCCTTTGGGATGTCAAGAATAATCTGCCTGATGCATTAAAGCTCGCATTGATCGAGAAAGAGTGTGGCGCGTTGTTCCAAATAATAGAAAATGCGGCCAGACGGCAATTGACTGTGGTAGATATTGCCCCGACAACACGCAGAGAGGATACTACAGGATTTGAAATAATCGAACAAGAAGGACACATAATGGCGACGTTCGACCTCAAGATGACTCCCGCCATGATTCTGGCGTTTGGCATGATGAAGTTCATCGACGTGAACCACCCAAGCATTCGCGACATGACTCGCCCTGGACGCGCGACTTTCGCAACGTTCAAATTGTCGGAAACCGAAAAGGCAAATCTCGCGCCTGGCGACTATCTCATGATGCCAGAAATTGGAACCGTCCCTTCCCAATGGCAGTTGGAGCCGCCCCAAGATGGAACATTCATGATTTGCGCTCCAGAGACGCAACAATTGACTTTTGCCCAATTCGCTGATGATCAACTGCCTGACGTGCCAGTGCCAACCGTACTTGAACTGCTATCAAACACAGGGGCAATTGCCCGCGGGAGACTGACACAACTGGTGGGTAATCCTGCATTTGCCATAGAGGAGATACTCTGAGATGCTACAGACTGATCCCTTCTCGCTGATTGTCCTGCTGATAAGTCTCTCTTTGCTGCCATTGGTGGCAATGGTTGCGACAAGCTACCTGAAGATAGTGATTGTCATGTCGCTTATACGCAATGCACTCGGCATACAGTCCATACCGCCAAACATGGTCATTAATGCGATGGCGCTCATCCTTACATTCTATATAATGGCCCCTGTCTGCAATGAGAGCTGGAACATAATCACGACAGAGAAGGCGGCGATGGAGGAACGCCAGAAGACTGATGAAACGCCAAAGCCTGGACAACCTTTTTTCGAGACGGACATAGCGGTAAAGGCGGCAGTTCCGTTCAAGGAGTGGATGCTCCGCCAGACGGGAGAAAGAGAACGCGCCTTCTTCGTCAGCACCGCAGAGCGTCTATGGGCGAAGAAGGGCGAGACAGAGGCGAAGGTCGATGCCGAAAGTTTCTTCATAGTACTGCCCAGTTTCTGCGTCACTGAACTCACTAAAGCGTTTCAGATTGGCTTTCTCGTATATCTGCCATTCATAGCGATCGACATTATAGTCAGCAACATTCTGCTTGCGATGGGCATGATGATGGTGTCGCCTGTGACAATATCCCTGCCGTTCAAGTTGCTTCTATTCGTCATGGTTGATGGGTGGTCCATGCTCATCCAAGGGCTTGTAAGAAGCTATGTGTAAACAGGAGGCTGTATGAATCATGCACAATTGCTAGATTACTCCCAGAAGTGCCTTATACTAATCCTCAGGCTCTCACTCATACCTATCGTAGTTGCCACGGTAATAGGCATCATTGTCTCCTTGCTCCAGGCGCTCACACAGATTCAGGAGCAGACCCTCGGCTTTGCAGTCAAGCTCATAACCATATCAATAACGCTTCTCGCCGCCAGCTCTTGGATGGGAGGCCAACTGTTGCTTTACACGCAGGACATCTTCGAGAACTTCGCATTTCTAGGGCACTAATGAGCTATGTTGATTTCCATCGACTGATCATGGCCGCGATTCTCGCCATGGCAAGAATCGGCGGAGCGTTCGCTATTTGCCCCGCATTGACTGATTCAATGATTCCAGGCGTCGCCCGCCGCGCATCCATACTTGGCTTCGCCGCAATGGTCTTTCCCGTCATCCTAAGTGACATGCCGCCTGGAGAGCCAAACTACTGGCTACTCTCAATAATTGTCATGAAAGAGGCCTTTTTAGGTTTCCTGCTTGGATTCTTCGCAGCGATTCCATTTTGGATAGCGGAGAACATCGGAAATTTCATAGACAACCAACGCGGCGCGACAATGGGCGAAGTCTATTCGCCGCTCAGTGGCACGCAGGTCTCCACTTTGGGAATCTTCTTCACGCAGATTGTCTCGACACTCTTCTTCGTCGGCGGCATCATTTTCGTCTTGCTAGGCGCACTCTATAAGAGCTATCTGTTCTGGCCTGTCTTTGGAGGGAATATCTCCTTTGCGTCTGACGCGCCAGTCCAAATTCTGGCGGTGCTTGGAACCATGCTGAAATCAACTGTTATTATATCATCGCCAGTCATCATAATCATGTTTCTGGCGACCATTGGACTTGGACTGGTCAACCGAACCGCCCCACAGCTTAACGTATTCTTCCTTTCCATGCCTGTGAAGTCCGCACTAGGTATAGCGATGCTGATAATCTACCTGCCGTTCATTCTGGACATGCTTATCTACACCAAGGAAAGCGTAATCCTTGTTCCACTGCAAAGGCTATTACAGTAAGGGAGATTTGTCATGGCAGAACAAACTGGCGAAAAAACCGAAATGCCGACCCCGAAGAAGCTGCGGGACGCAAGGGAAAAAGGTCAGGTCTGCACATCAAAGGACATTGTCTCGACCGCACTGCTCATAGTCTTGTTCTGCTTGATTGCGCTTTGCTGCGTCCTGATGGTGGAGGATTTCACCGTTCTTATAAGTTTTGTGGGCGAACGCCTAGGAGACGCCCCAAAACTCTCTGTCAAAGAGGGGGCACTGATGGCGGCAATATTCATCTGCAAATACACTTTCATTTTTGTGTTGGTAGCCGCCATAGTTGGAATTACCGCCAACGTCTCTCAGATAGGATTTCTTTTCACGCTTGAACCACTCAAGCCAAACTTGGCAAAGTTGAATCCAGTCGAAGGCGCGAAAAAGATATTCTGCATGAAGAACTTGTTTGAATTTCTGAAGAATATTCTGAAAGTGGTTTTCCTCTCATATCTCATCTATAAAATCATCTTAGCCTCCATCCCTGAATTGTTGACCCTATGCTATGGAACAATAGATGACATCTTCCCATGCCTAAAATTGATGTTAAAGAGGTTGGCCTACTACACAGCCTTCGGTTATATAGTCATCGCCGTCGTCGATAGGCTTTTTCAAGGCCACAACTTCACGAAAGAAATGATGATGACAAAGGATGAAGTCAAGCGAGAGTACAAAGAGATGGAGGGGTCGCAGGAAGTCAAGCAGGCTCAGCGTGAGTTCCGCAATGAAATCATGAACGGACCAGATCCCGTGCCAGCCACAAAGAAGTCGACTGTCGTAGTGACGAACCCGACACATCTCGCAATCGGCATCCGCTACAATGCAGAGGAGGCTCCCCTCCCCCGCATCATCGTCGCGGGCGCAGGACGCAACGCGAAAATCATTAGGGAGACCGCTTTGGCGGAAGGCATACCCATTATGGAGAACGTCCCGCTTGCACACGCGCTCTGGAACGATGGCCACATCGAAGAGTTCATCCCAGATGACCTTATCGAACCCGTCGCCGAAGTTCTGAAGTGGGTGAAAAAACTTCAGGATGCCAAAAAGGAAGAAGAGGAATTAGATTCCATCAAAATTGATTGATTACAATGACAATCGAAGAACACTACAAAAGACTTGCGCCTAAACTCACGAACTGGCTCATCGCAACTGGAAGCCCATACGCTGAGGCCTGCGACTTAGTGCAGGACACCTTCCTCAAACTTTGGTCTATGCGCGAAGACCTTATCGACAACGATGCATCCGTCTCGGGACTGGTGTTCACAATCGCACGAAACCTGCGAAAAAACAAGTTCAGGGACGACAACAAAATCACATTTGTCGATGAAATAAAAGACGGCGACCTCGGAACCACCTCCGAGACCACTCCCGCCGCTGATATCGAACACCTGCGCGAACGTCTGGGCGCCGCTTTCGCACAACTCCCACCAATGCTGAGAGATGCATACACGCTATTCCAGATTGGCGAACTCTCCATTAAGGAAATCGCACAGCAAACTGGCGTCTCGGAAAGCCTCGTGAAAGTCCGAATTTTCCGAGCAAAGGAAAAACTTAAAACAATTCTCGCAGATTTGCGGTAACCTTTTTCCTTTTCGCGTGTATTAATAGTAAAGGAGATCAAATTATGGATATCAGCATCAACAAAAACACAAACATTCAGAAGCCTGCGTTCGATCAGTCAATGCCCATAGGACAGCAGGGAACCAAGATTGAAAGGCCCGTTCTTTCCATTTCCAACGCGCCCGTTCAAGAGGACGATGGCATGGACATCAATGTGCCAGATGCCGCGCTGACACGCAACGACGAGATTGGCAATCTAATTTCTTCCGCATTCAACCTCCCCGCGCCACCAATGCCGAAATTCGAATAGGCATGTCGCCATTGATTTGGCGAACGAAACATAACAGAGGAATCATGCAGGTTTACTCTCGTTTTATTCAATAACTATCTTCTTTATGAAGGTTGTTTCCTCACTTATACTAAATAAAGTAGAATCATGAATAGACTACAGAGATTGGTTGACATGGCCGTTGAAATCACCTCTGAGCAGGCGGTTGAGGCAAATGAAAACGGATTCACACTGAACGTTCAGGACACACAGTTGATGTTCTTCATGCCTGACGGCGACACTGCTACTGCCTACTGCCGCGCATTGATTGGAAAGTTCGGAGACGCCGAATGTCCTGGTGATTTCGCGGAGGCCGCCCTCATGGCAAACTTCTTCTGGCGCGCCACAGAGGGTGCCACACTCTCACTCAATGAACAGGAGAACGCAGTCTATCTCACCGACCGTTTTGACGAGGGGGCCTTTGAAGACAAAAACGCCTTCACAGATTATATCAATACCTTCCTTCGCAACGTCTATGATTGGCAATTGCATCTTAACGACTACATCAACACAAAGGAGCCCACGAAATGATGAATCTGTATGATGCATTCAATATGACGCTGAACGATTTCGGCGAAACGCTTGGCATGGAACTGGCCATTGAAGACGGGAAATGCATATTCACCGTCGATGGCACCATTGATGTAGAAATTGACTACTATGACGAGGCTGATATGGTCGTCGCTTGGTCGGCGGTCGGAGTCGCCCCTGAAGACGAATACCAGGCGGAGCGAGCACGCGCCCTCCTCGCGCTTAACGAACTGGATGCCCCAAACGGCGGATTCTCTGTCTCAATGGATTCTGAGACACGACTTGTCATCGCCCAAGACCACAGGCCAGCGGAACTATTCGACTCAGCCGACCGCCTGGCCGCATGGGTAGGCGCACTCGTCGATTTGGTGAATCTCATACGCAACACATTTGAACAGAAGTTCCCATGTGACATGCTGTTGGAAGACTTCGAGGACGAAGAAGAAGACGACGAAGAGGTCTGAAATGACACAGCACATATCAGATGCAACTCTAGGAAGACGCTTCTGGTCTGTAAACGATTTCACCAAACTTACAGGCCCCAACGCAGCAAACATCCCAGCGGCAGAAGCAGAAAAGAATAACAAACTGCCACCAAACATTCTGTCATTTATCAACGCTGGCGGCGACACCATGGCGCAAAGCGCCATCAACAAGGCGCAACTTTTCGCGGCGACACATACGTTTACGAATGATGATTTGAATCGCGAGACGGCGAATTTGGAGGCGAACCTTCTGGAACTTGTCGGAGGCGAGTTGCAAGTCACAGCGGTCACTGAAGCAGTGGCGGAGGTTTTCATGCAACGCAATGCGGGACTAACGCAGGAAGAAGCCAGAAGGTTTTGCTCCATTGCCCTCAACAAACTGATGGCGACGGATGAATTTGACGAACGCGCACATATTCCACTTCCAGATAACGACCCGTTGGCCACAAGGCGGCTAGGCACGAAGGGCCTTAATTCGCTGAAAAACGCCATGCTCGGCCTAGCAGGAATGCTCAGAGATGGCATCATAAGGCAGGATGCTGTCCTAATTCTCGCAAATGAAAAGTATTACGACGCCGCTAACCGCGCCGACCTTCTGCGCCTTGCGACAGATTCCGCAAAAAAGGTCAAGGACCTCTTCATAGGAAAGGATCGCTATGAGGCTCTCATCCAACAATGCGAAAACAGACTCGCAGCGTTAGGAGATAACATTAACGTAGCGCAGCAGACCTTGCTTAACGGACAGATATCCGCCTTGAAAACTTTAAAGAACGAAGCCATCAGATTGCGCACGGCGGCAACAGCCTGCATCAAGACGGACTATCAAATACAGGACCCTTCTGGAAAAATCACGAATGAAGAAAAATTCCAGTGGAAGCAGTTGAAGAAAATATGCGATACACTTCGCGCATTCCGATATGACATCGACATCGTGAATGGCAAAAAGATGGGACGTGGAGAGCGGATACGGCGCAGATTTGATAACATCCGTTCATCTCTCACTCAAAACCGTATAACAGACAATCAGTACAATGCGATTCTTCAGAATGACAATACGTTCAACGAGTGCCTGAGGATAATCCGTGGGATATTCAATGAGGCAGAGCAGGCTGCGAATCTCCCGTTTAATCCCGCCAATCCAGAACCGCAACCGAATATGGACGATTTTGAAAAGGTGTCGGGAAATGTCGGATTGGCCGACACTATCGTATCCAATGACTTTTCCAAGGCCGCTACGACACTCTCCCACCTTACCAACAACCGATTGCGCTACCACTTCTCAGGCGTGGAAAAGTATGAAGCCGAAAACTACAAGGCAATCAGTGACGTTCTTGGCGACATCGCCAAGAATGGCGGCGAACGCACAGTGACACTTAAGATGGGAATTAAGGCGATGTTGGACCTTAATCTCATCGCCGCAGATTTCAAGGCAAAGGCTGGCGGCGCGGTTGAGGTCACCGCCAAAATCAAAGTTGACAATGCCGATGGCAGCGTAAAAGTCACATACTCAATCGGCGGCAAGGGCGAATTCAGCGCCTCGACCTATGTAGGCGCAAACCCTGAAAAGGCTGGCTCCGAAGGCGGATTCGGCGGTTTGGCCGAAGGAAAGGTCTCCGCAGGACTCACCCGCAGTGTCACCAAGACATACTCGAGCCTGAAAGACTTTGCAAAGACAGCATCAAAGCTCAACATCCTCATGACTCCGCGTCCTCGCGAAATCTTCTATACATGGGGCGCGGCTGTGCTGAAAGGCCTTAAGAAAGGATTTCTGCTCGGCACTGCTTATGTTGGTTTACGCAAACGCCACAGCTGCATGGACCTCCACGCTTACAACGCAGTCCTCAGAAATCGAAACATTTTCGGTAGCATGGGCGGGATTTTCCTTAAAAAGCGTAACCTTGAAATCATCGGTGAACGAAAGGCAGTCTCTTTAGGCGGTTCCCTTCAGGGAAACATCCAAGGCGGTCTCTATTTCAAGAATGGCGAATCACTCGCATCCAACTTAGAGGGCAACGTCTCTGGAGGCATTGATTACTCGCGTGAAGTCTCCGCTAACGGCAAGTTATACAAGTCATTTGCAAACTCACTTTCGGGATGTTCAGAGGATTTTCTGAGAGGTAAATTCAACACAGATGCCGCAAATATGGCTGATAACTGGAAGAACTCCCTCATCACTATCGTGAACAATACTGCCAACGGCAATGTTCAGGAAATCACGAGGGCGTCTTCAGCTTTGGTCGAAAAACTGACGCAACTTGAGGATTCTGTCATCGGCGTCCAAAATAAGACTGCGGCTTTCTGGCATGATTTTGCCCAAAAGGCAAGGCTTCTTGCCGTTGCGACAGCCCTTCTGACCAAACGAGCCGCCGCGCTCGATGACGGAGCCAATGGTGCCGCCAATGCCAAAACCGCTGCCCAAGCCGCTGGCACATACATCATCCCGCGCCTTGCGAATCCTGTGATCAAGATTCCATCGAATGTTTTCCACAAGGAGTTCTTTGACGTCTTCGAAATGACGGCCCCTAGAACAACCAGAACCGTCATCAACGTCAAGGTCTCATACGACGCCTTTGGCAATCTTGTGAACGAGAAAATGGATGCCTTCGGCATTGGCAAAGATGCCAAGAAGACAGTCGATGGAAACATGCTGAACACAGGCGCCATGACAGGCGTGAACTTCACCAAGGGTACCGTCGGCTTTTTAGGAAGCGCTGAGTTCCGTTTCACAAGGGAGAATGTCGTCTCCAAGCACGAGGATGCGAGACCTTGGCTCAGAAGAGGAAAGATGACAATTGACGTGAGGCTTCCCGCCAATCTGCCACTCCGCGCCATAGTCGATTTCGCCGCAAGGCGTTATGTCAAGGCCAAAGGCGGTTTGTCAGAACTTGATGAATCAAAGTGGACACAGGAGTTCAAGAACGCTTTTATTGACAGCCTGAAGAACAGCGTTGAAGACTATGCAATCGAAAACATACCAAATCTGCTGGATTACTCTCTTAAAGATCTTGCAGAGAAGCATCCAGCCATCGGAAAGATCATCGGCGGCATTTCATTCCTTAAAAACAAGCGTGACGTTGACTATAAATTCGACGAGGCAGCCTACAAGACGATTTCCTTTGAATTGAACAACAGCGGGCGCTTCACTAGTTTCAAACTCACCAATGACTATGACACCGACGCCAAACTTGAACTCACGCCGTCATCGTTAATAGCCGTAGAGTTGTCGCTCTCTTCCAAAACCTCAGTGAACAACTGGATTGTCTATCCAAAGCCAACGCCAATCACACTACTGCAGCGTGCGGATGACTTCATCGTGGCAGGCAATCCCAAAGGTTTTGTCAACTTTCTGGCCCGTAACAAAAAAGGTGTTCTGAGGCTCATGGATGCGGTAAAGACCAATGAGCCAAACCGCCCAGACGACAAATACTGGCAAAAGGACAAGGAAGCGATGAACACTTTGATTGAAGATTGTACAAATCATCTCAACTCTTTTGCCAACGAAAACACAACTTTGGCCGGACAGGCGAGGGGATTGCAACAGACATTCACAGACCTTGTCGCGAACGTAAGAAATGCGCCTGACAACCTTAATGACGGTGCAAGACTCGAACTTGCCGCTCAATTCTTCACAATCGTCGCGCAAATCTACACGCTAAAAGAGATGTCTAGGCATCAGCCTCAACAGATTCAGCCGCAGCAACCTCAGGAGGAACCTCTGCCTCCTAATCAAAATCAGCCACCGCCAGAACATATTCAGCCGCAGCAACCTCAGGGGGAACCTCTGCCACCTAATCAAAATCAGCCACCGCCTGAGCAGATCCAGCCGCCGCCAGAGCAGATCCAGCCGCCGCCAGAGCAGATCCAGCCACAGGGACCACCCCCGCCGCCTCAACCGCTGCCCCCGCCCGTGCCTAAACTATAACCACTGGAAACAGCCTCTCTAAAACCACTTTTTCATGGTGAGAATGTTGCAACCGTGGGCATAGTGGTAAGAAAGATCATCCATCGTCTTGCGCAACAGGAGGATTCCGAGTCCTCCGACGGGACGTTCGTCAGGCGGGATTGTGGTGTCGGTAAGCGGCTGGCGAAGCTGGTCGAATGGCTTTCCGTCATCCGAAACGTTCATTGTTAGGCCAAGTGGTTTCTTTGAGAAGCGCAATTCAAGAGCGATGCCCGATGCGCCTGAGCAACGAACGATGTTTGAGATTACCTCATCCAACGCGACAAGCAGCTGTGCCTTCGCCTTCATCGGGCAGTTGGCTGCGTCAAGATGCTCCTCAAGAAAAGCCGTCGTGTCACTTAGGGCACTGTCGTTTGACGGGAAAGTGCGAATGAAGCGGACAGGCGCGGCAAGATACTGCATGGAAAGCATGGTGATGTCATCCGCCTGCGGTGCGCCCGCAATAAACTTTTCAACAGCGTTTCGGACAGCCGTGCACAATATCGCTGTTGTGTTGTCGGATGATTCACCATTGGCCGCTTTCACGGAGTCAATAAGGCGTCTATCCTCGAACAATGCGCCTGATGCGTCCATCGCCTCAGTGACGCCGTCTGTGTAGAGGAAAATGGTGTCGCCTGGTGCCAGAGACATTTCAAGAGGCTTGTATTTCACGTTGTCAAAGCAGGCGAGCGGACAGCCTGAACGCGGCTTCATCCATTCGACCTCGCCCGATGACCGCCTTACCACTGGCGGATTGTGACCTGCGTTTACGAATGAGACACGACCGTTATTCAAGTCAAGCACTCCAACCCAAGCGGTCAGGAACATCTCCGCAGGATTGTTGCGGCAGAGTTCAGAGTTCACCTCCGAAAGGACCTCCGCTGGATGCTCCTCTGGCGATGCGAGCATTTTGTCTTTGATGAGAGTCTTCGCAGTCATCATGTAAAGTGCGCCCGTTATGCCTTTTCCAGAGACGTCGGCCACTAGGAAGGCGACATGTGTGTCGTCAAGATTGAAGAAATCATAAAAGTCGCCGCCGACCTCTCGCGCTGGCTGCATGGAGGCTGTAAGAAGGCAGTATTCGCACGACATGGACTCGGCTGGTAGAGCCGCCATCTGGATTGTCTTGCCAAGTTCAAGTTCAGCGGTTCGCTTCTCATCCTCAGCCTTGTAGAATTCCTGAAGTTTGGCGGAGGCAACTTCAATGCGCCAGAGAAACATGACGAAAATGCCTATGACAATGCCAAGCACGATTGCCATCAATGCCGTGTAGTTTGTGCGAGCGGAATAGAACTCCTCAAAGGGAACTGCAGCGACTATGCGATGCCCTGCGAAAATTAACGCACGGCAGTCGCAGGGAGAACCGAACAGAATCTGCCGAAAGGTGACATTGCCTTCCTTAACTCCTTTTTCCAAAGATGGATCATACCCTGTCTGTGGCAGGAAAAACGCCTGTTTGCGATGTCTGGCGGGCGTCGAGATGAGATGCCCGTCATCAATGGAGGCGCATAGGAAGAAGCCTGTCTCTCCAAGTTGCCATTCTTCCAGAATGAACTCCATGATTGACGGAAACATCTGCGTGGCGCGCGTCTCGTCCATCCCTATCTGAATAATCCCCTCACCGCCAGGAAAGGAAACGCCGACATACTTGCGGCGCTCCTCAGGAGTTACCACGCTGGCGCGAAAAGGCTGGGAAATGGCATGGCGACGTCCGTGACAGAGTGTCATGAACTCAGCCGTCGTGGATGAATCGTACATTGAGAATCCTATCAGGCGGTAATCCGATGAGGCAATGATGCGTCCGCTGCGGTAAATGATGCAAAGTTCGTCTATGTCCCTCTGCGTGGCGATTCTCTTCGCCTGCGCCACAGACAGCGGCTTCACTTCGCCAAGTTCATCTACAATCGAGGAGGCGACATACGCAAGCATCGTACCCAACGAGTCGTCAATCGTGGACTGCAGATCAAGCATCGCGTTCTCAAGCATCACCTCTGTCTTCCTGTGGGCGCGGCGCGTCGCAGAGGTCCATGTGATGGCAATCATCAACGCGAACAAAACCACCGCCGCAAGAATTATCTTGATTCTGTGCTTCATGCTATTCGATGTTCAGAAAATCAGTGAAACCAGTGATGTCAAAGACATCTTTGACCGTCTCTCCGACGTTTCGAAGCGTCATTGTTCCTGCCTGTCCGCTCATGCGCTTGTGCGCGGAAAGCAACACGCGAAGTCCTGCTGAAGAAAGATAGTCCAACTTCTCCATGTCTAAGACAAGTGTCTTAACGTCGTTCAAAGATGATGAAAGAACGTCCTCAAGTTCAGGAGCGGAGCCTGTGTCAAGCCGTCCCTCCAATGAGATGGTGAGTGTGTTTTGGTCAAGTGTCTTGTTTATTTTCATGTTCAATTCCTTTGCCAACTATTTTAATAGACATTAATGTAATAGAATTTATCATCTATTCCGTCAAATTCAAATCTTGAGGGCATTCTTTCACAATTCATAAAAATTCCTAACCTCTAAATGACTTGCAATTCGTTCATCAAACGCTAAATTAAAAGTAAGAAAATCTTACTAAAATAAATGGAGGAACTCCAATGCCATTACTAACAGCCATGTCATCACGCGGTCAAATTGTCCTGCCAAAGAAAATTCGTACAAAACTAAATCTGACCGAAGGCACACAGTTCATCGTACTGTCTGACGCTGACAATATTCTACTCAAACCTGTAAAGATTCCACGCCTTTCCGAGTTTTATGGTCTTTTGAACAAAGCCCGCGAATGGGCCAGTGCGGTAGGAATGACCGAGGAGGATATCACAGAAGCGGTAAAAGCTGTTCGATCAGAGAAGAAATAAATGCGTATTGTCATCGACACCAACGTCATCGCTTCCGCCATGTTCTTTGGTGGTCGCCCAGGCGAACTTCTTGATTTGGTTCTGCATCATCATGTGGAAGCTGTAACCACTGACAAAATTCTCGCAGAATACCAAGCGACAATCACTTACCTTCTGAATCGATATGGCGGTGAACATTTACGCATTTCAGCAATACCGATTTTCGCGGCAATGGAAGTCATTCCTCAGACTGAAAACATTCATGTCTGTCGTGACCCTGATGATGATAAATTCATATCCTGCGCGGTGGACGGCAAATGCATCTATATTGTCAGTGGTGACAAGGACTTGCTTTCGCTAGAACATTATGAAAATGTTGAGATACTCACTGTCGCACAGTTTCTTGACAAATTTCGAAATTCCAGTGATTGAATAACATCTTACAAGACCATATGCATGGTCAAGATGTTGTTGAGCAAAATTTACTGGCAAGCACATCATGTGAGAGACGTGTCCTAAGCAATCGCGGCCCTGCACATAAGATGCTATTTCATTAAACGGTAAATCTGCGCGTACTGCGCGGCGATTTCGTTCGCCGCAAACCGTTTGGCGTTCTCAACGCCTATGGCGATAATCTCCTGGCGGAACGCTTTGTCATGAATAACCCGTTCAATGCCTTGCCTAATAGATAATATATCGTCTGGAGCCACAAAGCATGCGCCCTGCCCTGCGACCTCTGTCATTGGCGGTCTGTCGGAGGTGACAACCGCCCGTCCCGTGCACTGCGCCTCCGCGATTGGCATCCCGAAGCCTTCGGAGGTCGATGGAAAACAGAGTATGTCGCAGAGTTTATATTCCTCTGCAATCTCATCGGAAGAAAGATTTTCCGCCCAAGAATAGTCAATCTCATTTTGTGCAAGGAGGGCAAGCTGCTCTTTCGTTGGCTTTCCTATAATTCGCAGGCTACATTTAAGTCCTTTAAGAGCGGCGATTGTGGCAAGCAGATTCTTATTCGGAGTAACATTGAAGTGGAGAATGCGCGGGCAGTCCGAATTGAACTCATGCTCGCTGAAATTAAACTCGCCGCCCACTGGATTGTAGATTACCTCTGCGTCGCCTCTCCAATTGACCGCCGCCAGCAGTTCGTCGCGCGTGCACTTTGAGATGCAAGTAACTGCAGAGCAACGTGATAGCACCATATCAAACCATAGTTTGCGGTGAAGCCAACGCCGCCAGCCTGTGTAATTCTGCAGAAGACAGAAATCATGGATGGTCAGGACGACCTTGCGGTCGCCCAGACCAATCGCACAGTAGTTGATGTCGCCTGTGATATGTACGACATTGCCGCAGTTCCTTCGTGCCCAAAGGACATTCGGAATGGTGTCCAGATAACTGTTGGTTTCGCGCGGAACCTGCAGACACCGCACGGCGATGTCCGACGGCAGCGCAGAGACAACAGTTTCAAACACCCTCTCGATGCTGAAAGTGCCAGGGCGTTTCCTGAAGAGATAATCTACGTTAAGCGGCATTTGAAATGTCAGAGCGTCGTCCAGTCGAACTGCGTTGTCGGGAACGGCACTCCAGAGGCAAGACGTGCATAGACCTCGCCGCATTCAAGGGGCGAGTGGACATCGACGTTCAGGCATTCAAGCGAAAAGCGCTTCAGCGAGAGAAGGCGTATGAACGCCCGGGCGTCATCTCTTGTCGTCCAATAACCAGAACTGCTCTCCTGTTTCGGACGGGCGAGCGAATGCGCGCCAATAAGCGTCACGCCGCGACCATGAACTTTGTGGTAGTAATCTATGGTGAAGTTGGAGTCACGTGTGCATCCAAGGAGGGCAACGCGACCGAATGGCGCGATGGCGTCTAGTACATTGTCGAGTGCCTTTCCGTTTCCTGTGACTTCAATTGCGACCTGCGGACCAGAGCAATCGTAGAATTGGTTGGCAGTAAGTCTGGAACATCCACAGACTTCCCGTGCCTTGTCTGCAAAGTCTTCGGTGGTAGGATCCAAGGCGACGTCGGCACCGATTGACAGTGCCTGCGCGCGCTTTTCGGCGACAGGATCAGCCGCGATGACGGGAGTCGCGCCTGCAGCCTTAAGCAGAATCACGGCAAGTTGTCCGAGAATCCCCTGCCCCATGACGATTGCGCCCTCGCCAATTTCAAGGCGGCATTTGCGTATTGCCGCCATCGGGAAGGTAGAGATGTGCGTGAAGGCGGCGTCCTGGAATGAGACGTTGTCTGGAAGACGATATGCCTGGAACGCGGGAATGTTGATGTACTGCGTGTGAAGCGTCCAACTCATGGCGACGCGGTCGCCGACCCTGAGGTCCTCCACATCCTCTCCGACAGCATCGACGATGCCGCTCGTGCTGTAGCCGCTGCGGCGCGGCCAGCTGACAGTGTCGTCAGGGTTCTTTGAGATTTTGATGCCGACGCATCTGTTGGGCAGCCCTATGATGTTTGCGCGCTCGGTTCCAGAAGAGATGCAGCTCCTGACGACTTTGACTCGCACATAGCCTTTCGGCGGCTCTTTGAGTTCAGTGTCCAGAAGTTCCGCCTTGCCTTTCCCTGTGAAAATGATGGATTTGTTCATGTTTATCTCCTTATTTCCAATTCCATGGCAAAATATATCTCCATGACCAAACAAACGAATTCATATGATACTTAGCCAATTCTTTATCAATAGATTTGACTTCCGCCTCCGTGCCGAGGAAGAAGAGTTGTGTGTCAAATGGTGCCATTTCAAGTTTGAATGAAGAGACTTTTCCAATCGTCATGAAAGAGTAGGCGTCATAGACCACTGTCTCCTTCGGAAGACGAATCTCGCCGTTGTAACCTTTTGCGGTGGCGTGAATTGAGATGAACCTGTTGCCGATTTCCATGAAGGCGTCTTCAGTGGAGTAACGATGGACGCCCGCCTCGTTGAAGATTCCAGAAAGCAGTGCGGCGTTAAGGCATGGAAGCGCACAATAGACGCTTGTCCAGTCGTCGAACTTCTTGACGCCCACGGCTGGTTTGCCGTCCTTTGCATAGTTTCCGAGAATGGCCGCCTTTTC
>JAEEGL011440620.1_pt1 | contig 19920 bp, 19 predicted proteins | sample 9134231 | NCBI WGS metagenome assembly JAEEGL01 (sample SAMN16246548, study PRJNA631951) | gut metagenome | biome: gut microbiome; feature: rumen; material: fiber-attached | host: Bos | place: Iran: Karaj | collected 2018-10 | reverse complement strand
TGAGACTTCTCATCAACACCACCGTTGATAGCGTAAAGAAGACACTTAGCAAGGTTTGCACGAGCACCGAAGAACTGAAGCTCCTTACCTGTCTCTGTAGCAGATACACAGCAGCAGATTGAGTAATCATCGCCCCATGTAACTCTCATAACATCATCGTTCTCGTACTGGATAGAAGATGTGTTTACAGAAATCTTAGCAGCGTACTTCTTGAATGACTCAGGAAGACGGCTAGAGTACATAACTGTAAGGTTTGGCTCTGGTGAAGGGCCCATGTTCTCAAGTGTGTGAAGGAATCTATAACATGTCTTTGTAACCTGGTGACGTCCGTCAAGACCGATACCACCAACCTCAAGAGTAGCCCATACTGGGTCACCTGAGAATAACTGGTTGTAAGACTCGATACGAGCGAACTTAACCATACGGCACTTCATTGTGAAGTGATCGATGATCTCCTGAGCCTCAGCCTCTGTGATAACGCCGTTAGCAAGGTCACGTGTAAAGTAGATATCAAGGAATGTAGAAACACGACCTACTGACATAGCAGCACCGTTCTGTGTCTTGATAGCTGCAAGGTAACCGAAGTATAACCACTGAGCAGCTTCCTTAGCGTTAGCAGCTGGCTTAGAAATATCGAAGCCGTAAGAAGCAGCCATTTCCTTCATGCCCTTAAGAGCGTTGATCTGGTCTGTGATCTCCTCACGAAGCTGGAAGTCGTAACGTCTCATACCCTGACGGTTTGTGTTAGCGAAATCCTTCTGCTTCTTCTCGATAAGGTAATCAATACCGTAAAGAGCAACTCTTCTGTAATCGCCGACGATACGTCCACGACCGTATGTATCTGGAAGACCTGTAAGGATCTTGTTGTGACGTGCCTTCATGATCTCAGGTGTGTAGATATCGAATACACCCTGGTTATGTGTCTTATGATATACTGTAAAGATTTCGTGAAGCTTCTCGCTTGGCTCATAGCCATACATCTTGCAAGACTGCTCAGCCATCTTGATACCACCGTAAGGCATGAATGCTCTCTTAAGTGGCTTATCTGTCTGAAGACCTACGATCTGCTCGAGATCCTTTGTCTCCTCTGCGATGTAACCTGGGCCATAAGAAGTAAGAGATGAAACAATCTCTGTCTCCATGTCAAGTACGCCGCCCTTAGCACGCTCAGCTGCCTGAAGCTCCTGAAGCTTGCCCCAAAGAGTGTTAGTAGCCTCTGTTGGATCTGCTAAGAATGACTCGTCTCCATCATATGGAGTGTAGTTGTTCTGGATGAAATCACGTACGTCTACGTTATCTTTCCAAACGCGACCTACGAATCCGTTCCATTGTGCGAAATCGTGATTTGCCATTTTATTATCCTTTCATTGTTTAAGGTTTATAGTTGTGAGCTAGTGGGGTTGTGTTAAAATTTTATCAATCAAGTTAGATAAAACTAACACCTTAGCTCATATTCACTATACCATAACTCTGATAAAAATTTCACAATGTATTCGAATAAATACATAATAAAAATGTATTTATCTAAATACAAAAAAATATAGGCAATAAACAATAGTTGATGGGGAATATTCCATATGAACTAGGAGAATTTTAGCTACTATTTTAAATGGGGAGACAAATTTTATAAAAAGTATTAAATCAATACTTTACTAATATGATTTTTTATGATACATTATCACTGTGCTTAAAATGTTACTAAAAAATAATTAATTTAAGGAGTAAAAAATATGAAAAAGAAATTAGCTTTAATGCTAGCAACAATCACAACTGTTGCAAGCCTTTTCACAGGTTGTGGAGAGAAGGATGTAACTGGTAACTATGTAGCAAATGTTAAGCTTGCTCAGTTTATGGAAGAATCAGATCTTCAGACAATGGAAGACATGGGACTTGATGCTAGTGATCTTTCACTTGATGTAACTCTTGATCTCACAAAGGATAAGAACTTTACATTTGATTTTGATACAACAGGATTCAAGTCAGATTTCTCAGCTCTTTTAGAGGACAACATGGATTCTCTCATTGATCAGGGATTAGCTCAGGCTGGAGTAAGTAGAGAAGACATTACTGACGAGGTTGCTCAGTATAGTGGATATGAGAATGCAGATGCTTTATTTGAAGAGATGAAGAATGAGGTTATGACTGAGATGGATTCATACTATGATCAGTTAGACGAGGAGATGAAGGATGCATCTGTTTCAGGTACATACAAGGTATCAAAGGATTCAGTAATCTTCGTAACAGAGGATGGCGATGATGTTTCATTTGACAAGGCTACAATCAATGATGATGGTTCTATCTCATTAGACCTTGAGTATGAAGGCAAGGAATTCACACTTGATTTCCAGCTTCAGAAATAATTAACAGATGAATAATAATTAAGGGATTGCTTCGGCAATCCCTTTTTTACTATTTTTTATTTTCTTCTTCAATTTTCTCGGAGAATGTTCCCATGTAAACATTTCCTTTGCCAAGTAAAAATTCCAGGTCGTCCATGAAGGCCTTTGTCTTAGGATCCTCCTCAAAGCCCTTGGACTTGATTTCTTTTAAGAACTGCTCCCCAAGCTTTGACTTGATGATGTAATCCTTGTCTTCGACTTCATCATTGAAGCTACGATTCTTGACGTATTCGCCACGGAATTTCTTGTATTCAGCAGCCTTGACACCATCGTAAACCATCTGGTCCTGCTCGATGATACGGATGCATTTGAGCATGTCCTCAGCATCGGATAGGGCGTTGTGCTCAACAAGTCCGCCTAGACCACAGATAGTCTTCATATCTGCAAGGGAAAGATTGGCGTCTAATCCACCTGTAATATCAAGGCTGACTTCCTTTTGGATGTTTTCAAAGGTGCTGATGAACTTAGCAACACTTCTCTTAAGTGGCTTCTCAAGAACTCGAGACTCGAAGTCTCGCTGGAAGCTATTTTTGTCTCCACCCCAGACGCATATTTTTCCAACCTGATATGCCTTTATGCGATTGATGAGCTCCGTCATTACCTCCTCATAGGTAGGGGCAAACTCGAGCTCCTCATTGGTAAGACCTGTAAGCTCTGTGATAAGTGGTGGAAGCTTATGACCAGGGCGAAGCTGAACAGTAGAATAGAATCTATCAAGCTCCTTGTGCTCTGGGTTGGTGATAATAACGCCAACTGAAATGACATCTTCGATAGAACTCTTTTTATATCGGGCGCTTAGATACTCGGCGTCCAAAAAGGCCTGATTCTTGCCCTTGAAACCTGCAGGTGCAGTCTGGCTAGGACCTTTTACTTTTTTTGATTGTGATTTTTTCGAGTTTTGCTTGTCCAAAATGATCTCCATTTATAAAACATATTTAGATGATTCATTGTACCATGTAAACCTCTTAAATGTAAAATGAACACCCTGTTATTTATAGAAGATTTAAGGTATAGTAAAAAGCGTAAGAAATTAACGGGAGGTCAGTATGGCTAAGGAAAAATGGAAAGCGGGAAATATGATTTATCCTCTTCCGGCAGTGCTTGTTACATGCAGGAGCAAATCAGGTGAGGATAATGTTTTTACAGTGGCTTGGACTGGTACAGTCTGCACCAATCCGCCTATGGCATATATTTCCGTACGACCTAGCAGATATTCTTATAACATGATTAAAGAGACAGGTGAATTTGTGATTAATCTCACCACTGAGGAGATGGCCAAGGCCACTGATTATTGTGGCGTCACCAGTGGAAGAGATGTGGACAAGTTTCAGCGCTGCGGTCTTCACAAGGAGGAGGCAGACGAGGTGAATGTCCCAATGCTTGTTGAATCGCCTGTAAACATAGAGTGTAGAGTCCGTGAGGCCCATGAATATGGCAGTCATACCATGTTTGTGGCAGATGTCATTTGCGTACATGCAGATGAGAAATACATGAATGAGTCAGGTAGATTTGAGCTTGAAAAATCAAATCCCCTTGCATACTCTCACGGCACATATTTTGGATTGACTAGTCCGAAGGGGACTTTTGGATATTCTGTAAAGAAAGGAAAAAAGAAAAAATGAATAAGACAATAAAGGGGTTATTTGATTTTATAGGCAAGGGACCATCTCAGTTTCATGTGGTAGAGACTGAGCGTCAGGCATTTTTGGCAGCTGATTTTCAGGAGCTTTCTGAGTCAAAACCATGGAAGCTTAAGGCTGGCAAGAACTATTTTGTCACAAGAAATGGTTCTTCAATCATTGCTTTTAGAATGCCTAAAAAAGAATATGAGAGCTTTATGATTATCGCATCTCACAGTGATTCTCCTACATTTAGAATCAAGGAAATGCCAGAGATGAAGGAGGGCCACTATGTAAAGCTCAACACAGAAAAATATGGTGGAATGCTTATGGCTCCTTGGTTTGACAGACCTCTTTCCATTGCAGGTCGTGCTCTCGTAAAGGGGAAAAATGAGCTTCAGGTAAAGCTTGTGGATTTGGATAAGGATTTGTGCATGCTTCCTTCTCTTGCTATCCACATGAATCGAGAGGCCAATGATGGCTACAAATACAACGCGCAAAAGGATATGCTTCCACTTGTTTCAATGAATGAAAAGTTCAACCTAAAGGAGCTTGTGGCTAAACACCTAGATGTAAAGCCTGAGGATATCATTGGCTCTGATTTGTTCTTATATAATAGAGAAGAGGGCAAAGTCTGGGGAGCAGAGGATGAGTTTATTTCCTGCAGAAGACTTGATGATTTGCAGTGTTCTTACAGTTCTATGGAAGGTATTCTCGCTGCTAAAAATTCAGAGACAGCGGTACAGCTTCACGCTACATTTGACAATGAAGAAGTAGGAAGTGGCACAAAGCAGGGTGCTGATTCTACATTTTTATATGACACTTTAGTACGTATAAACGAATCTGTAGGTGGCAATAATTCAAGACTTTTATCTGCTATCGCAAATTCATTTATGGTATCTGCTGACAATGCCCACGCTCTTCATCCTAATTATTCTGAAAAGAGCGACCCTACAAACAAGGTGTACATGAACGAGGGTATTGTTATCAAGTTCAACGCTAATCAAAAGTACATGACAGATGGTCTGGCATTTGGAATTTTCTCTGAAATATGCAAAAAGGCAAAGGTGCCATACCAGACATTTGTAAACCGTTCTGACGTGGCTGGAGGCTCTACACTTGGCAACATTTCCAACGCCCATGTTTCCATCAACGGAGTGGATATCGGATTGGCTCAATTGGCCATGCATTCGCCATATGAGACGGCTGGTGCAAAAGATACAGAATATTTAGTAAAATTAGCGAAAACTTTTTACGAAACTGTTATTGAAAATCAATCAGGCCTTGCTTATACTGTGAAGTGATTTTTATAAAAAGTACGATTAAACAGGCAAATATGGGGGCTTGAGATGTTATTTAGACCATGCATCGACATTCACAATGGCAAAGTAAAACAGATAGTTGGTTCTACATTATCTGACCTTGACAAGGAAAATGGACATCCACAGGAGAATTTTGTAGCGGATAAGGACGCTGCTTATTACGCTGATTTATACAAAAAAGATGGACTTCGTGGAGGCCACATTATCAATCTTAATAAGAAAAATACACCAGAATATGAGGCTTCTAAGGCAGAGGCTATGAAGGCATTATCTACATTTCCAGGTGGCATTCAGTATGGCGGTGGTGTGGATGATTCCAATGCAAAAGAATTTATTGATGCAGGAGCTAGTCATGTCATAGTTACTTCGTATGTTTTCAATAATGGCCGAGTTGATTTTGAGGCCCTTAAAAAGCTTTCTGGAATTGTGGGTAGAGAGCATTTGGTTCTTGATTTGTCATGCACTAGAGTCGATGACAAATACTACATTGTCACAGATCGTTGGCAAAAGATTTCAAAAGAGATTATCACATACAATTTTTTAGATAAATTGGCATTCTACTGCGATGAATTTTTGGTTCATGCAGCAGATGTTGAGGGGAGAGGAAGTGGCATAGATAGAGATTTAGTAGGATTTTTATCTGGCTACAAAAGGGTGCCTATTACATATGCTGGCGGTGTTCACGATTATAGTGATATTGAAACCATCAGCTATCTATCTGATAACAATATGGATTTCACTGTAGGTTCATGTCTTGATTTGTTCGGCGGAAAGCTTTCCTACGAGAGGATAATTAAGCAGATTTCTACTAGAGAATAAATTACATTTAAAAATTATTAGTAATAGGAGGCGACGATGTTTAAGGTAAACACAAATTTCCAAAAGCTACCTGGTAGCTATCTTTTTTCAACAATAGCCAAGAAAGTGGCTGCTTATAGCGAGGCTAATCCAAATGCTGACATTATCAGACTTGGTATTGGCGATGTTACTCAGCCAATAGCACCAGCTATGATTTCTGCTCTTCACAGCGCAGTAGACGAGATGGGCGATGCCAAGACTTTTCATGGATATGCACCTGATTTAGGTTATCCATTCCTTCGCGAGGTAATCGCTAAGAATGATTACCAGGCAAGAGGTTGTGATATTTCCGCAGATGAGATTTTTGTTTCTGATGGAGCAAAGTCTGATTCAGCTGATATTCAGGAGCTTTTCTCTGCAGATGCTCGCATTGCAGTTTGCGATCCTGTTTACCCAGTTTATGTTGATTCAAATGTAATGGCTGGTCGTTGTGGTACTTATGATGAAAAGTCTGGCAAGTGGTCAGATATTATCTATATGCCTACTACAGCAGAGAATCATTTCGTGCCAGAGTTCCCTAAGGAGACTCCAGACGTAATTTATCTTTGCCTTCCAAACAATCCTACTGGAACTACTCTTACAAAGAGCCAGCTTCAACTTTGGGTTGATTATGCTAATAAAAATGGCAGCCTCATTATTTTTGATGCAGCTTATGAGGCTTATATTTCAGAGGATGATGTTCCTCATTCAATCTATGAGTGTACTGGTGCAAGAACTTGCGCAATCGAGATTCACTCATTCTCTAAGAATGCTGGATTTACAGGCGTACGTCTTGGATACACTGTAGTACCTAAGGATTTAGTATTTGACGGTGTTGCTCTTCACGGAATGTGGGCTCGTCGTCATGGCACAAAGTTCAACGGTGCTCCATACATTATCCAGAAGGCTGGCGAGGCTGTTTATTCTCCAGAGGGACAGGCTCAGATTAAGGAGCAGGTTGGTTATTACATGAACAATGCCAAGACAATCTACACAGGTCTCAAGGACGCTGGTTTCGAAGTATACGGTGGTGTAAATGCACCTTATATTTGGCTCAAGACTCCTGAGAAGATGACATCATGGGATTTCTTTGATTACTTATTAGAGAAGGTTCAGATTGTTGGTACACCAGGTGCTGGTTTTGGACCTTCAGGCGAGGGCTACTTTAGACTTACAGCTTTCGGTTCTGCTGAGAACACACTCAGAGCTATCGAGAGAATTAAAAACATTTAATATTAAGAGAGGCATCGATAGATGTTTTGGGCAAAATACGGTAAGGGATTTTTCAAAAGAAAAGCAGTGGTGGTTACATTTGCAATTCTGTTTGTTGCAGGGCTTTTGTACCATTCTGGCTTTTTAGGCGGAGAGGACAAGAGAATACGAGTGACCTGTGTGGGCGATAGTTTGACATACGGTAGTGGTGTGCTTAAAACTCGAGAGATTAATAGCTATCCAGCACAGCTTCAGACCAAGCTTGGTCCATCTTATTTGGTATCCAATTTCGGACTTAGAAATGGTACAGCTTCCGCTACAGGAAATTTGCCTTATATCAATTCGGGAGAGTACGCAGATTCTCTCAAATCAAAGCCTGATATAGTTGTTCTTATGTTGGGTACCAATGATACGAAGATTATTAATTGGGATGCTGATGAATACAAAGAGGGGCTTTCAGAGATTGTAGCTTCCTATTTAGATTTGAAAACACAGCCTAAGGTTTACCTAGTTCGCAGTCCTTATTGTTTTTCAGTTGAGGGAGGAGAATTGGCTGAGTACGGCATACAGCCAGCTGTTGTGGCTGATGAATTGGGCCAGATAGCTCAGGAAGTGGCTTCGGAGTATTCCGTAGAATATATCGATATGTATCGGGTTACTGATGGTAAGACTGACTTATATACATCGGATGGTATTCATTTTAACAAGGATGGATATCAGCTCATTTCCAATACAATCTATAATGCAATTAAATAAAATGTAAAATAATTATGAAACCCGTTGACAGATTATGTTAACGGGTTTATATTTATATCAACACATGAACAATTATTCATACGTTCAAATGATAATATAAATATATGGAGGGAAAAAAGATGAAAAAGACTTACAAGATTGATGTTGATTGCGCAAACTGCGCTAACAAGATGGAGGAGGCTGCTAACAACACAGCTGGTGTTGCTAATGCAGTAGTTAATTTTATGGCATTGAAGATGTCTGTTGAATTTGAAGATGGAGCAGACACAAAGTCAGTTATGGAAGAAGTTCTTAAGAACTGCAAAAAGGTAGAGGATGATTGCGAGATTTTCCTCTAATATTTAGTTATTTTGATTGGAGTTAGCTATGAACAAGAAGCAAAAGAAGGTCTTAACGAGAATAATAATAGCATCGGTGTTGATGATAATTTTGGTCTTACTGCCACTTGAGGATTATCCATTGGTGCGTTTCATATTATTTATGGTTCCATATTTTACTGTGGGCTACGATATTTTGCTAAAGGCATTTAAGGGAATCAAAAACAAGCAGGTGTTTGATGAGAATTTCCTTATGGCAATTGCTACAGTAGGTGCCATCGCCCTTGGCGAGTACACAGAGGGTGTTGCGGTTATGCTTTTCTACCAGATTGGAGAGCTTTTCCAGTCATACGCTGTAGGTAAGAGCCGCAGGAATATTTCCCAGCTTATGGACATAAGACCGGATTTTGCCAATGTCATGGTTGACGGAGTGTTAGAGCAGGTTGATCCAGATGATGTTGAAATTGGCAGCGAGATTGTGGTTCAGCCAGGTGAGAAGATACCTATCGATGGTGTTGTAATCGATGGCAACGCTACTCTTGATACAGCAGCACTTACAGGCGAGAGCGTACCTCGCACAGCTAAAATTGGCGATGAGGTCATCTCTGGCTGTATCAATATGTCAGGTGTTTTGACTATTAGAACCACTAAGGAATTTGGTGAGTCTACAGCATCAAAGATTCTGGACTTGGTTGAAAATGCATCATCTAAGAAATCTAAGCCAGAAAACTTTATCTCAAAATTTGCGAGAATTTATACACCAGTTGTATGCTATTCAGCCCTTGCACTTGCTGTAATTCCACCTGTTGTAAGACTAATAATGGGCATTGATCCACTTTGGACGCAGTGGGTATATAGGGCCCTTACATTCCTTGTAATCAGCTGCCCATGCGCGCTCGTTATCAGTATTCCACTTACATTTTTTGCAGGCATTGGCGGAGCCAGCCGAGCAGGTGTATTGGTAAAGGGTTCCAACTATTTAGATGCGCTTTCACGTTCTAAAATTGTTGTAATGGACAAGACTGGTACACTTACAAAGGGTGTATTTGAAGTTACAAAAGTACAGGCTGTAGATATTTCTGAGGAAGAGCTTCTTGAGATGACTGCTATGGCTGAGGCATTTTCTAATCATCCAATTTCTCGCAGCCTTAAGGAAGCTTATGGTAAGCCTATAGACACATCACTTGTCAGTGATGTGGAAGAAATATCAGGACATGGAGTAAAGGCAAATGTTTCTGGCAAGGTAGTTCAGGTCGGCAACGAAAAGCTTATGAATTCAATTGGAGTTCAGGTTGAAGATATCGTTGAACCTGGCACGGTAATTCATGTGGCAATAGATGGTAAATATCATGGTTACATCTTGATTTCTGATATGCTGAAGGAACATTCTAAAGAGGCCATTATAGGCCTTAAAAGGGCTGGAATTAGCAAGACTGTTATGCTTACAGGTGACAGCAAGAAAGTGGCTGATTTAGTGGCTGCAGACTTGGGATTAGACGAAGTATGTGCGGAACTTTTACCTGGAGACAAGGTGTCAAAGGTAGAGGAGCTTTTGGCCGCAAAAACAGACAAGGAGCAGCTTATATTTGTAGGCGATGGAATTAATGATGCTCCTGTTCTTTCTAGAGCTGATATCGGTGTTGCAATGGGTGCCTTGGGAAGTGATGCAGCCATAGAGGCGGCAGATGTAGTTCTCATGGATGATGACCCAAGTAGCATTGTGAAGGCAATTGGCATCTCAAAGAAGTGCATGAGAATCGTATACGAGAATATTTATTTTGCCATAGGCATAAAGGTTGCATGTCTTATTCTTGGTGCAGTTGGTATTGCGAATATGTGGATAGCGATTTTTGCAGATGTAGGAGTAATGGTTCTTGCAGTGCTCAATGCTATACGAGCATTATCTGTAAAGAAATATAAATAGAAGTTTTGGATTTGGAATAGTGAAAGATGTAGGGCGTTTTGTTGTGGGTGGCGGAATGCCCTGTGCTACACTTAGATTGAAAAAGCGTAGCGGCAGGTGTAAAGTAATAACTGTAATTATTTTTGAAAGGTAGATAAGAGATGGGAAAGCATGCAGAGTGCTGTGAAGAGCATTGCGTACACACAAATTTAGTTAATAAGGTTTTAAAGGATCTTCCAGACGAGGATGCTTTATATGATCTTGCCGAGTTATTCAAGGTTTTTGGTGATAGTACTCGCGTGAGAATATTATTTGCGCTGTTTGAATCAGAGCTTTGCGTCTGTGATATTTCAGAGAGTCTTGATATGACTCAGTCTGCAGTGTCACACCAGCTTCAGATTCTCCGTACAAATAAGCTAGTAAAGAGCCGTAGAGAGGGCAAGCAGATGTATTATAGCCTAGCTGATGAGCACGTTGTAACCATCATTGCACAGGGCTTGAGCCACATATTAGAGTAGGCGTTTATAAATTGTCGGAATATCAGAAACTTCATGCTAAATTCTAACAATTAAATTTTAAAAAAATCGTTGACAAAGCCCTTGTTCTCATATATACTCCTTATTGTTCGCGAGAGAGATACGAAAGAAAAGCGAGCAACAAATATCGGGGTGTGGCTCAGTTTGGCTAGAGCACCTGGTTTGGGACCAGGGGGTCGCAGGTTCGAATCCTGTCACCCCGACTTAGAAATAAATATTAATATGCGGGTGTGGTTCAATGGTAGAACATCAGCCTTCCAAGCTGAATACGTGGGTTCGATTCCCATCACCCGCTCTTAATAATTTAATATGCGCGATTAGCTCAGCTGGCAGAGCACCTGACTCTTAATCAGGGTGTCCAGGGTTCGAACCCCTGATCGCGCACTAGTATGAAACGATGTGTTTTCGCACATCGTTTTTTTTAAAATAATGTAATATCAAAGGGGTAATAATGAATAAGTACGAGCAAAAGGCTGCTCCAATTGTAGAAGCATTGGAGAGGTTTAAAAGAAGAAGGGTAGTTCCCTTCGATGTACCAGGACACAAGCGAGGCAGGGGTAATCCGGAACTTGTAGATTTGCTAGGCAAACAGTGCGTTGGACTTGACGTAAATTCCATGAAGCCATTGGATAATTTAGGTCATCCTATCTCTGTAATTAAAGAAGCGGAAGAACTTACAGCAGATGCATTTGGTGCGGCCCATGCATTTTTAATGGTAAACGGTACAACTAGCTCTGTTCAAACTATGATTCTATCTGTTTGTAAAGCAGGGGACAAAATACTTATTCCTAGAAACGTACATAAGAGCGTAATTAATGCGATGGTGCTTTGTGGCGCTGTACCTGTTTATGTTGAAGTAAAGGTTAATCCTACAATAGGCATTGCTCTTGGTGTGGAAGTAGATGAGGTTCGTCGAGTAATGGATGCTAATCCAGATGCTAAGGCTATCCTTATTAATAATCCTACTTATTATGGTATTTGCTCTAATATTAAAGAAATAGTTCGTATAGCACATGAGCATGGCATGAAGGTTTTGGCCGATGAAGCCCATGGCACACATTTATATTTTAATGATAATTTACCTATATCTGGAATGGCGGCGGGAGCGGATATGGCTGCTGTTTCAATGCATAAATCTGGCGGAAGTCTTACACAAAGCTCGATTTTGCTATGTGGAGAGAATATGGATGCAGAGTATGTTAGACAGATTATTAATCTAACACAGACAACTAGTGCATCATATCTTCTGTTATCTAGCCTTGACTTATCAAGAAGAAATCTTGCATTGCGTGGCAATGAATCTTTTGAAAAAGTGGCCCATATGGCCGAATATGCAAGAAATGAGATTAATGAAATTGGTGGTTTCTATGCATACGGCAAGGAGCTAATAGATGGAGACAGTGTTTTCGATTTTGATGTAACTAAACTGTCTATATATACTCAGGGAATAGGCCTCACAGGTATAGAGGTTTACGATTTACTTAGAGATGAATATGATATTCAAATCGAATTTGGAGATATAGGAAATATTTTGGCTTATATTTCAATTGGAGATAGAATTCAAGATATTGAACGCTTGGTAGGAGCACTGGAAGATATTAAGCGTTTGTACGAAAAAGATTCCAGTGATTTATACTGCGGAGAGTTCATTCAACCAGAACTTGTAATGACTCCTCAGCAGGCGTTTTATGCCAATAAGGTACAATTACCTATTAATAAAACTGAGGGAAAGATATGTGGTGAGCTTGTAATGTGTTATCCACCAGGTATACCTATTTTGACGCCTGGAGAACGTATTACAGCTGACATTATTGAATACATCAAGTTTGCAAAGGAAAAAGGATGTAGTCTGCAGGGGACACTTGATCCTGCTGTAGAGTTAATAAATGTAATAGTATAGTGGAGAAGTATTAATGGATTTTTGGTTTTCACAGATGGAGACGGAGCACGTAAAGACAAGCATCCGTGTCAATAAACAGCTATATAGTGCCCAAAGTGAGTATCAGAGAATTGATGTTTTTGATACACAAGAGCTTGGAAAAATGATTGTATTAGATGGTGAAATCATTTTTTCTGAGGCTGATGAATTTATCTATAATGAAATGATAGTGCATGTGCCTATGGCGGTGCATCCTAATGTTAAGCAGGTGCTTATTATTGGTGGAGGCGATGGCGGTGTTGCCAGAGTACTTACTGAATATCCTGAAATTGAACACATTGATGTGGTAGAGCAGGATGAAATGTTCCTTGAAATCAGCAAAGAATTTTTCCCAGAGACAGCAAAGGGATTTGATGATGAGCGAGTTACCGTTACTTACATGGACGGTCTCAGATTTTTGCGACGCTGTAGGGATAAATATGATTTGATTATTAATGATACAACAGACCCATTCGGTTATGCTGAAGGATTGTTTACAAGAGAGTTCTATGGAAGCTGCTATAGAGCTCTTAAAGAAGATGGAATCATGGTTTATCAGCATGGAAGTCCATTTTATGATGAGGATGAGGAAGCTTTTAGAGCTATGCACAGAAAGGCCTATAAGAGTTTTCCTATCAACAGAGTATACCAGGCCAATATTCCAACATGCCCTTCAGGCTATTGGATGTTTGGATTTGCTTCTAAAAAATATCATCCACTAAAGGATTTAGATTCTAAACGTTGGAAAGCAAGAAATATCAAAACCTGGTATTACACAACAAATCTACATAAGGGGGCGTTTATGTTGCCAAGATATGTAGAAGAGTTGTTGGTTGAAGAAGAAAAAGCCGCAAAGAAAGAAAACATAGATTAAAGGAGAAAATGGTATGGCAAGATTATTAATTATTGGATGTGGTGGAGTTGCGCAAGTAGCAATTTCAAAATGCTGTCAAAACAGCGATGTATTTGAGGAGATTATGATAGCAAGCCGCACAGTTTCAAAGTGCGATGCTATGAAAGAAAAATTAGAGAAAACTACAAAGACAGTTATTAAGACTGCTCAGATTGATGCTGATGATGTAGAGGCTTTAACAAAGTTAATCAAGGAATATGCACCAGACGCTGTTCTTAATGTAGCCCTTCCTTATCAGGATTTGACTATTATGGATGCATGTCTTGCTGCAGGGGTAGATTATATCGATACAGCAAACTATGAACCAGAGGATACAGATGATCCTGAGTGGAGAGCTATTTACGAAAAGCGTTGTAAGGATTTAGGTTTCTCAGCATATTTCGATTATAGCTGGCAGTGGGCATATCAGGATAAGTTCAAGGATGCTGGTCTTACAGCACTTCTTGGAACAGGCTTTGACCCAGGCGTCACATCGGTATTTGCAGCTTATGCTAAAAAGCATTATTTTGATGAGATTCATACAATCGATATATTAGATTGCAACGGTGGTGACCACGGTTATCCATTTGCTACAAACTTTAACCCAGAGATTAATCTTCGTGAGGTTTCAGCTCCAGGCTCTTATATGGAAAATGGAAAATGGGTTGAAGTCCCAGCTATGAGCATTAAGAGAGAGTACGATTTTGATGGAGTAGGAATGAAGGACATGTACCTTCTTCACCATGAAGAAATCGAAGCTTTGGGACGTAACATGCCAGAGGTTAAGAGAATCAGATTTTTCATGACATTTGGTCAGAGCTATTTAACACATATGAAATGCCTTGAGAATGTGGGAATGTTATCTACAACTCCTATTAACTTCAATGGACAGGAGATTGTTCCTATTCAGTTTTTGAAGGCACTTCTTCCTGACCCAGCATCTTTGGGACCACGTACAGTTGGAAAGACAAACATTGGTTGTATTTTCACAGGAATCAAGGATGGCAAGGAACGTTCTATCTATATTTATAATGTATGTGACCACCAGGAATGCTACAAAGAGGTTGGCTCACAGGCAATCAGCTACACAACAGGTGTACCAGCTATGATTGGTGCTATGATGGTTGTTACAGGTCAATGGAAAAACCCTGGCGTATTTACTACAGATGAATTCGATCCAGACCCATACATGGAAGCACTTAACAAGTGGGGATTACCATGGCAGGTTGTAGAAAATCCTACATTGGTTGATTAATTAAGGAAGGTAGAAATGTTTTCCAAAATAGAAACACCAGCATATGTAATAGATGAGGGGAAATTAATAGAAAATCTGCAAATCTTAGATAAAGTAAGAAAAGATTCAGGTTGTAAAATCCTATTGGCTCAAAAGGCTTTTTCAAATTTTGCATTGTATCCGCTTATCGGACAGTATCTGGATGGTACTACAGCAAGCGGTATATATGAAGCGCGTTTAGGAAAAGAAGAAATGGGCAAGGAAAATCATGTGTTTTCTCCTGCTTATAAAGAAAATGATATGGATGAACTAGTTAAAATATGCGACCATATTGTTTTTAATTCTATTGCACAACTGATAAAATATAAGAATAAATGTATAGAAAATGGAGTGGGAATCGGCCTAAGATTGAATCCACAATGCTCCACACAAGGAGACCATGCTATCTATGACCCATGCTCAAAAGGCTCAAGACTTGGTGTAACATTAAATGCTTTAGAGCAAGCCTTGGCTGAAGACGCTAGTATTTTAGATGGAGTAGATGGCTTTCACTTTCATACATTATGTGAGCAGAATTCGGATGATTTGGAGACTACCCTTAACTCCTTTTTACAGCAGTTTGGCCTATACCTTTCACAGATGAAGTGGTTGAATATGGGCGGTGGTCATCATATCACAAGAGCCGATTATGATGTAGACAGGTTGGTTAGGTTGATACGCAAGGTTAAGGAAGACTACGGTCTTCAAGTTTATCTAGAGCCAGGTGAAGCCATTGCCCTTAATGCAGGATATTTTGTAACAGAGGTTTTGGATATTGTTGATAACGATATAAAGACTCTGGTTTTAGATGGCTCTGCAGCATGTCACATGCCTGATGTGTTGGAAATGCCATATCGGCCACCTCTTAAGGATTCAGGTAAATGGGGCGAAAAGCCTTTTGACTATCGACTCAGCTCCTATACATGCCTAGCAGGAGATATTATTGGCGATTATTCATTCGATAAGGAAATACATATCGGTGACAGGTTAATATTTGAAGATATGGCCATTTATTCTATGGTTAAAAATAACACCTTTAACGGTATTCCATTGCCATCTATCTATTTGCTTAAGGCTGATGGAACAATTGATTTAATAAAGAAATTTGGATACGAAGATTTTAAAAACAGGTTGTCTTAGATGAAGATAAATAGCACTCCAACAAAAGATAATTTTTATATGCCTGCGGAATATGCAAGACATAGAGGCTGCGTTATGATTTGGCCAGTTAGGCCAGGTTCGTGGCCAAATTCAGGAGCAGAAGCTAAAAAAGTTTTCGCGGAAATTGCAAGAGCTATAGCTGAAAGTGAGCAGCTGTGGATGTTAGCTGATGAAGCACATCTTCCAGAGGTAAAAGTAGAATTTGAAAATGATAAAAATATACATCCTGTTATGATTCCAACTGACGATGCATGGGCTAGAGATGTTGGTCCTACATGTGTAACAGATGGAACTACAGTCAGAGGGATTGATTGGGAATTTAATGCATGGGGCGGCGAGGTAGATGGCTTGTACGCTCACTGGGAAAAGGATGATGCTGCAGCACATCTTATCTGTAATGAATTATTTTTGGATTATTATGACGCTCATCCTTTTGTATTAGAAGGAGGCAGTATACATTCTGATGGCGAAGGAACTGTGTTAGCCACTGAAGCGTGTTTGCTTAGCAAGGGCCGCAATCCTAAGATGTCTAAAGAAGAAATCGAAAAACAGCTACAGGAATATCTTGGAGCTAAGAAGATAATCTGGCTTCCTTGTGGAATATTCAATGATGAAACCAATGAACATGTGGATAATGTCTGCGCATTTGTAGGTAGCGCCCAGGTGGTTTTGGCATGGACTGACGACCAGTCTGATCCCCAGTATGCAATGAGTAAGGCATGTTTAGATGTGCTTGAAAAATCTGCTGATGCAAAAGGTCGTAAGTTTACAGTGCATAAGTTACCTATCCCTAGTAATCCAGTTTGCATCACAAAAGAAGAACTAATGGGTTACCAGTTTGAAGAGGGGGAAGATGTACGAGAAGAAGGTGAGCGACTGGCTGCCAGCTATGTGAATTTTTACATTTCTAATGGTGGGGTCGTTGTACCTCAGTTTAACGATAAAAATGATAAGGTTGCGGTGGATATTTTAGGAAGACTCTTCCCTGATAGAAAGATTTACCCTATCTATGCAAGAGCGATAATAGTAGGTGGTGGAAATATTCACTGTATAACACAACAAATACCAGAATAGAGGGTTTTACTGGAGGTAGGTTGATGAGATTAGTAAAGGTTGCTGCAGTTCAGATGCGCTGTTCGGTTAACGTGGATGAGAATATAAGAAAGGCCGATGAAATGGTCCGTAGCGCCGCAGCGTCTGGGGCAAATATCATATTGTTGCCAGAGCTGTTTGAAAGACAATATTTTTGTCAGGAGAGAAGATACGAATACTATGATTTTGCCAAATCCCTAGAGGAAAATGATGCGGTAAATCATTTTAAGGCTGTGGCAAAAGAACTATCAGTGGTTATTCCTGTTAGCTTTTACGAAAAGGATGGCACTGTTTTATATAATTCAGTTGCAGTGATTGACGCAGATGGTGAAATACTAGGCGTTTATCGTAAGACTCACATTCCAGATGACCATTTTTATCAGGAGAAATTTTACTTTACTCCAGGTAACACAGGCTTTAAAACATGGAAAACTAAGTTCGGCACAATAGGTGTTGGTATTTGTTGGGATCAATGGTTCCCTGAAACCGCAAGAGCAATGGCTTTACAGGGGGCAGAAATGCTTTTATATCCAACAGCTATAGGCAGCGAGCCTATTATTGAATGTGATAGCATGCCACATTGGAGACGTTGTATGCAAGGGCATGCTGGCTCAAATTTGATGCCGGTAATTGCTGCTAATCGTATCGGTTTAGAAACCGTAGAGCCATGTAAAGAAAATGCCATGCAGTCATCAAGTCTGGAATTCTACGGCAGTTCGTTTATGACAGATGAAACAGGTGAGATTTTGGAATCTGCTTCTAGAGATAAGGAAGAGATTTTGATACATACCTATGATTTGGATGAAATCTATGAAAACCGAATGAGTTGGGGAATTTTCAGAGATAGACGTCCAGAATGTTATGGAGACATACTATAGAGGAGAGAATATGGAATTCAAAAAGATTTGTAAAGATTTCGATTTAAAGCTGCTCCAATTAGATACATGGGGCATGCTCACAACTGAGGAGGTTCAGGAGAAGTTAGCGCAAAAGAATAGCCTTGTTAATGATTACGAAAGTAATATCATCACATTGCATCAGTTTGAAACAAAAGTTGAATCTCTCACAACAGGATTAGAAATCCCTTCAAAGGATGACATTTTAGATAGATGTAAGGCATTGAATAATGAATAATCTATGGTAAAAGAGCCTATTTGTGGAAAAGAATCATACTTTTTATAAAGAATGTACATAACTTTTTCACAGTCTATTGATACACTATTCCCCGTGGTGTTTTTCGGAAAGAAGAACAATGGGGAGGAAATAAGACGAGACATGAAAGCACAAGACTTAAAGGCATTACAATTGTTATTAAAGAATGAAATGGATTTTGATTCGATTTGTAAATGTTTTCCAGGTTACAAAAAGACAACTGAAGATACCCATTCTCATGAATCTAGAATGATTAACTCAGAAAGCATGATTATAAAAAAGGCAAATTGTTCATAACATGATTGTAAAGCAGGCTCCCAAAATTCTGGGAGCTTTTTAATATATATGATATTTTTGTGAAAATGAGTATTTTTAGACAATATTAATGTATTATGTAGAAACGTAAAAAATACTTATTAACGGGAGGACAGAGTTATGCAGTTTGACATTCAGTATTTATTGTTGTTGCAGGAACTAAGAAATGCAACAGGAGGAGTTTTCGACGAATTCTTTAACGCACTTTCAAAGATAGCAGTTGACGTTATGCCAATGCTTCCATTCTTTGTTTATTGGTGTGTTAGTAAAAAATGGGGCTATCGCTTTTTGGCATGGTATAGTGGTGGAGAACTTCTTAATGGTGCCATCAAGCTGACAGCCTGCGCTTATAGACCATGGATTAGGTCTGATTTAATCGAGCCTGCAGGTGATTCAAAGGTGGCAGCTACAGGGTATTCATTCCCTAGTGGACACACCACAAATGCCACTATACATTATGGTGGCACAGCCGTATGGCAGTGGAACAAACGTAGATGGGTTTCAGTAATATGTATCGTATTACTTGTTCTCACAGGCTTTTCTAGAAACTTCCTAGGTGTTCATACACCTCAGGATGTTGCCGTAGGTTTTGGGGCAACAGCCATTCTTATGTTCATTATTGCGAAGGTTCAAGACAAGCTTGAAGGCAACGAAAAAGCCAAGGATATCCTTACAATAGCAGGAATAGTCCTTGTAATCGCAGTGCTTATTTATATCCAGGTAAAGCCATATCCAATGGATTACGTAGATGGACAGCTCCTTGTTGACCCACACAAGATGATGAAGGATACCTTCAAATCAGCAGGTTTGTTTCTTGGTTTTGTATTTGGCAGCTTCCTTGAAAGACATTATATTCATTATGAGATTCCAGAAACAGAAAAGAATCTACCAATGCTTGGTTTCATTGGAGTAGTTATCGTATTATCTTGGAAGGAATTCATGGGTAGCGCCATTTTCTGTGGAATGTTTGGAGACAACTGGGGTAGCTTTGTAGCAAGATGTCTGATGATGTTATTTTCTGTTGCCTTATACCCAATGCTCATTAAGAAGTGGGTTTAGAATTATATTAGAAAAAAAGAAGAGGCTGCTAATGCAGTCTCTTCTGTATTTTAGGCCTCTTGTAAGATTGCCTCTACCTGGTCTTTTTTCTCAAATAAAACACATCCACCAACGTGATCATCCTTTAGAATATCACCAGCTTGAAGGATTTTAAATA
>JAEEGL012698451.1_pt1 | contig 19921 bp, 3 predicted proteins | sample 9134231 | NCBI WGS metagenome assembly JAEEGL01 (sample SAMN16246548, study PRJNA631951) | gut metagenome | biome: gut microbiome; feature: rumen; material: fiber-attached | host: Bos | place: Iran: Karaj | collected 2018-10 | reverse complement strand
TTTCATCTTCTTTTTTTTCATCTTCTTTTTCATCTTCTTTTTTATTAAAAATATCTCCAATTTCATAATCCACACTTTTTTCACTTTCATCACTATTTTTATTTTTTTCCGTATTTTCATCATCTTCTTTTTCATCTTCTTCTTCATCTTCATTTTTCTTACTTTTTTTTTCTTCACTATCATCATCATCTTCAATTTCTTCATATTCATCTTCATCAAATAAACCTTCAAGATATTTTAATTTATTTTCATTTTTATTTTTATTTTCTTCTTTATTATTATTATTTTCACTTTTCTCATCATTTTTATCCAAATTTAAATTCATAATTTCATCATTTTTTTCATAAAATTCTTTAATTTTCACACCCAAATTTAAAATCAAATCTTCACATAAAAAAATCATTTTTCTTTTTATTTTATTTTTATTTTCAAAATTTAAATTAATTTTATTTTTTTCTTTTTCAATAATATTTGAATATTTTTTCTTTAATTCATTGAATTTTTCTAAATTCAAAACATAAACATTAAAATTATTTTGATAATTAAAATTATCAAACCAATTGCAATCTTTTAATTTTAATTTATCAGAAATTGGAATGAAAATTTTTTTCGTTGGATTTGTGTATAAATAAATAAAACCTCCATATTCAAAAGAAGAACTTTCAATAAAATCACCATAAACAAATTTTGTGTTTGGATTTTCGAAAATAATTTCGTAAATATTTTCATTATTATTATTATTATTATTTTTATTTATGAAATTATTTAAAGAATAATTTAAACTAATTTCAATTTTGTTTTTAAATAAAATTAAATAAGAAAACATTGGTAATTTAATATTCATAAATTTATTTATTTCTTCAATTTTTTCATTAATAAATTTATTAATAATTTCATAATAATTATTATTATTATTTGTAATATAAATAAAACATTTCAAAATCGCAATAAAATCTTTTAATAAATTATAATTAAAAATATTTTTTTCAAAAAATTTTTCATTAAAAAATTTAATTAAACATTCAATAATATTTTTATTTTCATCATTATTTTCATCATTAATAATATTAATTTCAGGATTTAAATAATTATCATTAGAAATAATTTCATTTTCATTCACATTAATAAAATTTTTTTCTTTAATTTTTTCCATAATAAATAAATCTCTATTAATATTATTATTATTATTTAAATTACTATCGTAAATAAATTTTATTTTTTCTTCATTTTCTTCATCAGAACTATCATAATAAGATTCTTCGCTTTCTTCTTCTTCTTCAAAATTATTAAAATTATTATTATTTTCATTAATATTAATATTAATTTTCTTTTGATCTTTAATAAAATAACCAAATTGAATATTAAAATTATTATTTTCATTAATTATTTTTTCTTCTTCGTTATTGTAAGTTATTGTTTGTTTGTATAAATTTATTTTTGAATTTGTAATAACTTCTGAATAATTATTAATATAAGAAATGTTAAAATTATAAAATTCTAAATAATCAAAATTATTTTCGTTTATTATTTTATTATTTATGTAATTTATTATTTTTTTATCGATGTTTTTTAAGTAAATAAATTTAAAATAATTTATTAAAATATTTTTAAATTTACATAAATTTGATAAATAATCGTAAAAATCATTTAAATTTGAAAGTTTTTTTATTTCGTTATTGTTGTTTTTTATTTTTATTGGAATAATATTTGGCTTTAAATTATTATTATTTTCATTATTATTTTCATTTAATTTATTATTAAAATATTCAAAAAAATCTGAAAATAAAATATTATTAATAAAAAATTTAAGTAAATTAAAAATTACATAAGTATTTTCATAATTAATGTTTTTTTTATCAAGTAAATTTATAATTAAAATCCAAATATTATAATTTTTAAAAAAAAATTCATTTTCTTTTGAATTTATTATTAATTTATTAAATTCAATTAATAAATCAAAATAATTATTATCATCTTCATTAAAATAATAAATATTATAAATAAAAATATTAATAATATTTTCATAAAAATTATCAATATTTTCGTTTTTTAAATACGAATTTTGTCTATAAATTAATAATTTTTCATTATTATTTTTATTTAATAATTTTATAATATAATTTGAATAATATAAAAATAATTCATATAATTTATTATTAATAATATTATCATTATTATTAATAATTCTTAATTCATAAATAAAATCATTATTATTATTATTTTTATATTTTATATAAAAATTTTTCCAAAAATTTTCATCAATAATTTCAAAATTTCTTTTTTTAATTTTCCAAATTAAACAATTTATATAAATTAACTTATAAAAATTATGAGATTCATTTAAAATATTTTTAATCAAACATTTAATCATATTATTAAAATTATCAGTTAAAATCTTTGAATTATTTTCATTTATATATTTAATTTCTTCATAAATACTTGGAATTTTTTTGAAATTCAAATTAAAAATACAAATAATATTACATTTCATTTCATTATCATTAAATTCATTCAATATTTTTTCTATAATAAAACAAGCTAAACTACGTAAATAATTATTAGTTTGAATATTAAAAAATAAATTTTTTATGTAATCTATTGAATATTTTTCATTTAATATTATTTCTGTTAAAGTTTCTATGTATTGACTGTAATTATTAATAATATTTTTTTTGTTTTTTTTATTATTATCTGATTTTTTATTTGTTAAATTTAATAAGAAAGATAAACGTTCAAAAATGTCTTTAAAATATTCATCTTTATTTTTATTTAATGAGATTAATTCATCTTTTTTTTTGTAATAAATTTTACGAAGTTCATTTACTGATTCATAAATTTTTATAAATTTATTATTATTATTATTATTATCATCATTTAAAAAATTTTTTAATAAATTTTCATGTTTAATAATAATAAAAAAACTTAGTTTTGTAATTTTATCTGGAATTTCACCAAAGATTATATTTTTTATTTTAATGGATTTTTCTATTGATGAATATTTTTTTTCCATTTCTTCTGTTATTATAAAATTTTCATTATTATTGGAATCTTCATTTATTATATTTTCATTTTTAAAATAAAGATTTTGAAATTCTTTTGGAAAATAACTATTAAATTTATGATTATTTATATCTATAAAATTATTATTAATTCCTTTTGAAAATATTTTACTATTTAATAAAGTAAATTCTTTATTAAATTCTTTATTTAATTTCATACTAAAACAAAAATGATATAGAATTTTATTAAATAATTCAATTAAAAGTTTATCAACAAAAAAATATTCATTATTAAAATAATTATAATTACTTATTCTAATTTTTGCAAAATAATTATTAATATCATTTGTAAATTTAATATTAATATTATTGCAATTAATATTAATTTTTGTTTGATTATAATAAAAATTTTTTTTTGAACTAATATTTAAAGAAAAAATATTTCCTTCATTATTTTCGATATTTAATAAATTTAAAAATGGCAAATCTAAATTTTTTTCTTTTGTTATAATAAAAGATTCAATAAATAAAATATTATTATTAATTTTTTCATAATTATAAATTTTATTTGAATTTTCTTTAGAATTTGTAAAATTATTGAATATTAAATCAAAATTATTATTTTCATTTATAATTTTATTTTTATTTTGAAATATTTTTAATAAATCATAAATTTTTTGGTAAAAAATTAATGAAAAATTCTTTTCAAGTTTTTCAAAATTATTTGAAAGAAAATAAATTGAATAAATAAAACAAGGAAATAATAATTTTTGTGTGTTATTAATTGATAATTTATTAAAAATATTTAAAGAATTTTCTAAAAAGAAATTTAAAATTTTTTCAAATTGTTGTTCATTATTTGTTATTAAGCTATTTAATAATGTAATATAAAATTTAATAAATTCATTTAATAATTTTGATTCATTATTAATAAAATTATTATTATTTTCTTTGAATATAAATAAATAAAGTAATTGTTTAATATCATTTGTGTTAATTAAATTAATATTATTATTATTATTGTTGTTTTTATTATAAAATTTAAAAAAATAATATAAAATTTTTACAATTTTTTGATTTAAATTATTATTATTTATTTTATTAATTACTTTTTCAAAAATTATTTTTATATAATCTTTTTTTTTCTCTTCATTATTATATTTATTTAATAAAATAAATAATATTTTTCCTATCAAAATAATTAAATTATTATTATTATCATTATTATCATTTTCAAAATTAATGAATAAATTAAAAAAATATTCAACAAATTTATTAATATAATCATTTAAAATGTTGTTTATATCTATATTTAATTTAAAAAATTTTTTAATTGAAAATTTAAAAAATAACAAAATATTATAAAAATTTTCATTTTTATTAAAATCTTCAATCATAAATAAATCATAATAAATAGAAAAAGTAGGAACATCATTATTTAATATAAAAGGTAATTTTATATTATTTAAATCAATATTATCATAAGTAAGATTAAAAAAAATTTTAATTAAATTTTTAATAATATAATTAAAGCAATTAAAAACATTTTTTTCTTTTTTAATATCAACTTTTTTTTTATTAAAAAAATTCAAATTAAAAAGTTCATCATAAATATCTTCTTTATTATTATTTTTATCATTCATACTATTATTATTTTTATTATTTATTATTTTTTCTATTTTATTATCATTATTAATATTATTTTTAAATTTTGTTTTATATTTTATTAAATTTAAATTATAATCTTCTTTATTACTATTTATGTTATTATCTAAATTATAATAATAAATTTTATTTTTATATTTTATAAAAAGACAATTATCTTTATTATTATTAAAATTTAAATTCATTTTATATGTTTCATTATAAAATTTATTTTCATTTAAATTATAAATATAAGTTAATTTATTTGAATATAATTTATTATTAATAATAAAAAAATTATTAGCTGAAAATAATTCATTTGAATAATCTAAATTATTATTATTATTATTTTTTTCATTATAAAAAATAATACTATCTTTATAATTAATATTAATAATATTATTTTCATCATTGTAAATTTTATAAATATCAAGAATATAAATAAAATAATTATTAAAAAAATTAAATTTGTTTTTAAATTCTTCATTGTTTAAATTTTTTAAATTTAAAATATTATGTAAAATATATAAATTATTTTCATATGAATCATAAAATATAATAATTTTATCATTATTATTATTAAAACTTTTTATATCAAAATCACAATTAAAAATTTTTTTTAATTTATTATTTATAATATTATTATAATAATATTCAACATCTATTAAATTTTTATCAATTTTAATATTTTTTTTATAATTTAAAGTAACATCATTAAAATTAATATCAAAAATTTTAATAAAATTTTCATTAAATTTTTCATTTTTATCAAAACATAATAAAACATTATTAAAATAAATAATATTAATAAAATTATTATTATTATTATTTTCAATATGATTAAGTAATTTTATATTATTTTTAAATTTAAATAATTTAACAAACCCAAATTTTTCATTGAAAATAATAATAATATTTTTATTTAAATTCAAACCTAAACTATTAATAAAAGTAAAATTTTTTATAATTTCGCTTTTAATTTTTATTATTTCTTTATTTTCAATAAATTCATTATTATTATTTTGATAAATTAAAGGAATTTCAAAATTAATGTCACAAATATTTTCATTATTATTTTTATTTTGATATTTTAATATTAAATAAATGATAAATAAAAATCCTGTGTAATTTTTAAAAGTAATAGATAAATTATAAATTATTGTTATTATATTTTTAAATATGTTATTATTATTAATATTATTTTCAATTAAATCTTTTAAATTAAATAAAATTTGATAAAATTCTTTTTGAAAAAAGAAAGAAAATAAATAATTTTTATTAAAAAATTCATGATAATTTTCATAAAAAATATTTGAAAAATTTAAATGTTCTTCTATAATAAGATTAATATTAGATAAATTTTCATTATTATTATTATTATTTTTATTTTTTATAGTTAAAAAACTATTTAAAGCTATTTTAATTACCATATAATTAGATTTAAATTCAGGATTTGATTTAATTTCTTCATATGATTTTTTAATACTTTCATCATTATTTTTATTTTTTTTATTATTATATACATTATAATTATCTAAACAAGAATAAAGAAAATTAGTATAAAAATTATTTTCAAAAAATTTATTATAATTTTCATAATTATCTTCTAAATTAATTTCTATTTGTTCTACAAAAGGATTTAATGAATAAAAATTATTATATTTTTTATTTTCTAAATAATTATCAATATTATATTCATTTAAGTGTTTTTCTTTTAGAGTTGTTAATATATTATCATAATTTTTTTCATCAGAAATTAACATGCTTATTAAATGAAAATTTTTATAAATATCTTTATCATAAAAATTATTAAAATCCATTTTTAAAATTAATTTTTTAAATTAAAATAAATAAATAAATAAATAATTAATAATAATAATTATTTTATTAATTATTTTTTTATATTATAATTATTATATTTTAATTAAAAAAATATTTATTAAAATAAAATACAATAATCTTTAACATATGAATTATATTTATCAATAATAACATGTTCATTTTTACATAAAACACAAAAATAATTTTTATTTTTATTTTCATTAAATAATGAGGGATTAGTAATATTTTTATAACAATTTTCACATAATAAATGATTAAAATTCACATCACCTAATTTTTTCCAATTCACATCCATTGAAATATTTTTACATTGAATATAAATAGGATTATTTTTATTTTCTTTAATATTTATCAAACATTTTGAACATTTATTTTCTGTAATTTTTTTAAATAAATTTAAACTTTTTTCATATAATTCTTTATTATTTAAATTATTAAATAAAAATATTAAATTTATAATTTGATTTTCTTGATAAACGCTACTACATTGACACATAAAATCTTTTGTTTTTCTATTCATATTTAATAAATTTTTTTTCGTAAAATTTTCATTTAAACAATTTATTGAACAAAAACAACAATTGCAAGGAATTATTATTTTATTATTTGATGTTATTTTATTGTAACAATTTAAACAATAATTTTTTTTAATATTTGGAATAATATTTTGAATATAAATTTGATTATTGAAATATTTATTTAAAAATTGAATTGACTGTGTTGTTGGAAGTAAAAAATTTTTTGAAAATTCTATTTTACTATTAATAAACATATTCATAAAATCTGTTGAATATAATATTGAATCTCCACATGTTTGATAAAAAGATAATAAAGTTTTTAAAGTTTTTTGATAATTTGATATCAAATTTGATATAAATTTATTATAGGAACAATTTACACATAAATTAATTTGATAATTTATTATTTGATTATTATTATTACAATTTTTACAAATTAAATTTGAATTAATATTTTTATTATAATTTATATTATTATTATTAATATTATTTTTTAAATTGTCATTAAAATCAAGTAAATTAATTTCTTTATTTTGATTATTATTATTATAACTAAAATCATTACTGCTATTTAAATTTACTAAATTTTCAATTTTTTCTTCATAAACATTTTCTTTAATTTCATGTAAAACTTTATTAATATAATTTTTATTAATATAATTTTTAAATATATGATAATGAAATCTATAATATTCTCTGGTATAAATTAATTCATAATGTTCTTTTTTATTCAATAAACTTATATTTAAAATTCTATTAGTTCTTATTTCACCATAATATTCAAAGCTTTTTCTCCAATCATTTTCAATATCAAACATTACAACATCAACTTTCATTCCCATAACAAATGGGCTAATGTAAATAATTATTTTTTCGGCATCTTTTCCCATTTTTAATAAAAAATTACTAAAAAAATTATCAAATAAAAATTCTCCTTTTTCTGTTTCATATTCACTGGGCAAAAGGTTACCTATTTTAACTGGAAAATTTTTAGTATATAATTTTTCTTTATTATCTTTTATAAATCTATATAATATGAATCTTAAATAATAAATTAAACCTAAATCAAATTGAGTAAAATTTAAAAAAGATTTTGTTAATATTTCATATGCTTTATCAATTTTATTTTTTTTCATCGCAATATAAATTAATATTAATATTTTAACAATAAAAAAATAATCATATTTTTTATTAATTTGAAAATTTTTTATATTAAAATCAACATCCATAATAACATTTTTAAGCATATTTATATCATTATATAAAATAATTTGTTCAAAATATGAAAATAATAAAGCTCTATAAAAACAATTTCCATCTCCTTTAATTGATCTATATTTATAAATATCTTCATTTAATATTGAATATTTTTTTAACATTTCTCCTTTTTTAAAATTTGAAAATCCATAATATGTTTCTATTAATTGAGATAATGTATTAAATTGACCTATCACAGGCCTAATATCTGAATTTCCTGAAAAATTTGGAAATCCTAAACTATCTATATGATTTCTTAATGAAATTAAATCATTTGAATCAAAGGAATTTGCTATAAATGTATTAAAATTTTCATCAGAAATTATTTGAATTAAACGAGTTGTTAAATATTCTTCTTTATTTTGATTATTATTATTGTTGTTGTTGTTGTTATTATTAAAATTATTTTGATTTGAATTATTTATTTGAAAATTATTTTGCATTTTTTAAAATAAAATTTTAAATTTTAATTAAAAAAAATAATTTAAATTATAATTTTAATATAAATTAAAGAAATAAGCTTTAAAATTTAATGTCTTTTGAAAATGATTTAATTTTATTTTATGATAATAAACATATCGATTATAAAACTCGATTTTTTATATTAATGAATCTTTTAGCATCAAATCAATCAAATTCTCTTTTAGAATTATCATTTTTTTTAACTTTTTTTTATGGACAGTTTATTTCAATGTTTTTTTCCATAAAATTCAAAGTTTTTAATATTGATGAAAACACATCTGATTATATTTTAAATATTATTTATAAAATATTAAAATTTGATGTAATTTTTATAACAAAAGATAAAAATTATTATGAATTTATATTATATTTATTTTTATCTTTTTATATATTATTATTTTTATATTTTTTAGTTATTTTTAAAAATGTAAGTTTTTTATCTACTTATAATCTTAAATATTTTATTTTGAATTTTTTATTAAAATTCGCTTTTTATATATTATCAAATAATTGTTATGATATTCTAACAGCAAATTTTTGTTTAGGATTTAATGAACATGATACTATAGAAGGTTATAAATGTTCTCCTTTTACAAGGCCACTACAATTTTCTCTTGCAATATTACTTACAATATTATGTTTATGTGAAGGAATTTTTTATCAATATTTTACAACTAATATTTTTTTTCTAATTGATAATTATTATACTCAAATTGGAACTAATTATTGGATTTATATGATTTTAGTTGGTTTTTGTAATAATATTTTGGTTAGATTTTCAACAAAAATCACAATGGAATCAGTATATATTATTATTTCAATTATAAATCTTTCTTTATTTTTTTATTATAAAAATAAAGTGATATTTTATAATTTAACAACTCAAATAATTTGTGGAATATTTCATATTTTATATGGCTATACAACTTTATTTTTTTTTATTTTCTATTATATAGATGTTCGAGAAAAGGGATTAATATATATAATAAGTTCAATAATAGTTGCTATTATTTTTTTAAACATTCATGAAAATTTTATTAGGCATTTATTTTTTGATATTCCTTTTTATCAAATAACAAATAAAAATTATTTATTAATTTATTTATATTACATTATGTATTTAATTAATAATAAAATCATTAAACAAAATCAAGCATTATTATCAGGAGTAATAAAATTACATATAAGAGAATGTCCAAAAATAAATTGTCCAATTGCAAATAATGATAAATTATTTTTACCTTTAACAGAAGAATGGACTGATCGTTCAAAAAATTTTTTAAATGATAATATATATTTATATTATTTTATAAAAGTAATAATGGAATATTATGTTGAGCATAATTGTTATAATAATGAATTATTATTAAATTTTTCTTATTATTATTTAAATGTGATTGGTAATAAATGTCAAGCAATTTATTTATATGAAAAAGCAAAAAAAATGCCTTTGTCTTTAATTGAATATTTTTCACTTCAAAGATTGAAATTTATTATTAATAATTCATTAAATATAAAATTAAAGAAAAAAAATGAAGAATGTCAAAATTTAGAAAATTTAAATGTTACTTATTTTTTCAAATATCAAAATTACAAAGAAAAATTTTTAAATGAAATATTTACAAGTTTAGATTTATATGAAAGTTTTTGGAAATATTTTTCACATAAATTAAATAAAAATATAATCGATTTTAATAATGTTTTTCAAACAACAGAAAAATTAATGATTTCTATGAAAAATATTGAAGAATTATGGAATAAATTAACAATAATTAATTCAAGTGCAAATGATATTATTGATTTTTATATAGATTATGTAGAGCAAATTAATGATGATAATTATTTAAAAAGAAATTTAGAAGAATTAAAAAGAAAAAGTGATTCAAATATTAATAACATAAATTTAAATTATTTTAATTTACTGTTTAAATCTGAAGCAGGAATTGCAATTTGTAATGGAGATAAAGGAAAAGAAGGAATAATAGAAAATGTTAATAATGATTTTTGTAAAATATTTAATTATAAATTTGAAGAATTAAAAGATTTTAATATTAGAAATTTAATGCCTAAAATTTTTTCAAATAAACATTCTTCTTATATGAATAGTTATATTGAAACTGGAGAAAAAAAATATATTGAAAAAAAAGATCATACAACTTATGCAAAAGATAGACAAAATAATATTATTGTTATTAAATTAAGTTTAAAATTATTTCCTATTTTAAATGATAGTTTATTATTCATTGGTTTAATTGTTCCAAAAAAAATAGATGACATTATTTTAATAGATGATAATTTTATTATTCAAGGAATGAGTAAAAAATTATTAAATATTATTCAATTTAAAAACTCAGATTTTTTTTTAGATAATGATATTCCATTTTATATGATTTGTAAGAATTTTTTAAATTTTTATAAAACTTTCATAAAACGTGAAAATAAAGTTACTAAAAAAGATGAAACTTTTTTAAGTGTTATTTCAGATATAAATAATCTAATTAATGAAAAAAAAGAAGAAAATTTAATTGATCAAAATATTGAAATTAATGAAAATATTGAATTAGAATATGAAATAAAAATTCCTTATTATATGAAAAGATATGAAGAAATGACAAAAAAAAATAATAATAATGAAGCTCATAATGAAAATGATTTTTATTTTGAAGAAACGGCTTCTTTATTAAGTAATAGAAAACAAAAAAATAGTAGATCTTTAAAAAATTTACAACAAACAAATCAAAATCAAAATGTTAATTCTTTGAATAATAATGAATATACTATTAATATCATAACACCAACAACACCAGATAATAATGTCAATGATTTTAAAAAACAACAAACCGTTACTAAAGAAGATATTTTTTTATATAAATTAAAAGCTTATAAAAAATTATTTGATGATAATAATATTAATGAATTAGAAGATAATTTAGAATTAGATTGTAAAGATAATAATACATTAGTTTATAAATTTAATTTCACATTTAAAAAATTTATTTATGGTAATAAAGAATTAGCTTTTATTATAAGATGTATTGATAATAAAATTGAAGAAAATGATGATAATTATTATGAAGAAAGAGAATTTAAAATAGATAATATAAGTTCTTTAAAAAGCTTAAAAACAAAAATGAATTATGTTAAAGAATTAAATGAAATAACTTTAAATGAAAAAATAATATTTGATGAAAATATTAAAAATTTTTTTGATTTTATAAGTGAAAAAAATAATAATAATAAAGAACTAATAAATAATCTCATTGAATATAAAAAAGAAATTAAAAATTATAGTAGATTAAATAAAAAATCAAAACAAAATTCAAGCATGGATGAAGAAAATTTATCTCAATCAAATGCAGTCGGATTTAATCCTGATTTAAGTAGAATAAATAAAATATTAGAAATTAGAAGAAATACATTAAAAAATAATTCAAATTATTACACTCTTAAATATTTTTTAATATTACCAATTATTTTATTTATTTCTTCTTTATTTTTTGCCTTGTTTTTACTTGTTTCATATTATTCAATTAATAATAAATTACAAAAAGCAGATCAATACAACGTTGACTTTTTTTTATCAATAATTAGAATGTCAAATATTATTTCAAGTATAATATCATTAAAAAAATTAATCGATTTATCTTCAGTAAATGAAATTGATGTTTATAATTCTTTTATTACTGATAAACAAGAATATTTTTCATTTTTAGTAAATAATACTTTATATTGGTATACAACAACTTTTTCTTTTTTATATAATTTAGAAAAAAATAAACATGTTTATGTTGGAAAAACTAGTGAAAATCAAAAGATACAAATTTATTATTATTTAGACATTTCTTTTGAACAAACTTTTTCTTATTATATATTTTTAAAAGGTAGTTTAAGTAATTCAAAAACTATGTTAAGTTTAAAACATTTTAAACTTTACCCACCTGCTTATTCTTATGATACAAATATTGAAATTTTGTATCAGCAATATAATTTAATAGAAAATAGTTTTGATATAATATTACCAAAATCAATAGAAATTTTGTCAAATATTCAAATAATATTAAAAAAATATAATGATAAACAAATAAAAACAATAATTATATTAATTATAATATATTTAGTTATAACTGTTATTTGCGTTTTTTCATATTTATATGTATTATTAATAACAAATAAATATATGGGAACAGCAATAGAAAAATTTGTTAAAATTTCTCAAGATAAAATAAATGAATTAATAGAAAAAATAAATTCATTTCGTGATAATTATCTTAAAGAAATGAGCTTTAAATATAATGAACACAATTCTCAAATGATAATTACATCAAATAATAATAATGAAAATGAAGAAAAAAATAAAAATAATTATAATAATAACGATAATTTAAATGATTTTAGTTTAGAAATTAAAAAAAATAAAAAATTAAGTTTACAAAACTCTAATTATATTCATTTAGCTCTTATATTTATAATTGATATTATTGTTGTTATTGTTTTATATATAATAATTAATGATATCATTAAATTAAATAGAAAAATATTAAAAATGCATGAATTTTTTTTAGGAAAATATTTAAAAGTTGCTTTAAGTACAATTTATATTAAATGTGCAATTTTTAATTGTAGAAATAATAAAGTATTAGATTATGAAACTTTTTTTGATGAATCAATTTATTTTGAAATTGTTTCAATTTTTCCAAATTTTCCTTTAATGTATGATTATTTTTATAAATATTATTTAAATGATTCATGTAGAGCTGAAGGAAAAGAATATAATTCAAAAGAATATAATGAATGTTATAATAATTCTTTAATTAAAGCATTAAATAATACAAATAATTTTATTAATTTTATTTTCGAAAGTGTAAATAATTTAAAATTTGAAATTCAATCAGGAAAAAAACCGGATAATTTAGTAAATTCTCATGTATTTAATAATTTAGAAGAAGCATTATATTTAAGAGTAATACCAACAATAATGGTATTTATAAATACAATTGAAAAAGCAGTTGAATCTCTTTTTAATAAAAAAATGATTATAATTATTAGTATTTTAGTTTGTTATGCAATAATATTAATTTTATTTATTGAATATATTAGAGATATTTTTATACCAAAAATTAAATATTTACTTTCAGTAACTAAATGTCTAATTAGAATTATTCCAACGAGTATTATTTCTACTAATAAAGATTTAGAAATTTGGTTAGATAAATTAAATAATTAAAATGAGTAATATATTATTAATAATTTTTATTTAATTTATATAATATTAATATAATATTAATATAATAATAAATTTAAATAAATAAAATAGAATTTATAATATATTAATATTACATATATAATAATTAAATCTCAAAATATTTATTAAACTTTTATTTACAAATAAAATTTTGAAATTATAACAAAAAACTAAGAAATTTAAATTATAAAATTTATTTATTTAAACTATCAAGCCAATTTTCTAAATCTTGATTAGTTGAAATTAAAAAAACTGGTATAATTTTAATAACATAATTAGAAACAGATATTAAAAAATCGATTTTTTTAACAAAAATAAACTGTATATAAATTATAAATAAAAATAACAAAAAAGTAAAAATTGACATCAAAAAAATAATAATATTTTTTTTCTCATTCATAATAAGATCAATACTTTCTTGAATAACTCTAATTATATTTTTAATAGTTGGCATAATAAATTGATAAAAACTTTTTTCAACTAATTGAAAACTTTCTTTATTAAATAGATCACTATAATCATAATTAGGATTATTTTTTAAATTAGTTTTAAGTTCAAATTCTAAATTTTCAATTTGTCTATCAACTAATCCAAAAAAACTAATTGTATTATTAATAATTTTAACAGTTTCATCATTATAACATTGTTCATAATCAACTGAACCTTTGACTTTATTAACAGCAGTACATGCGTCCATTAAAAAATTATTTTCATAATATTCTTTGATTGGTTTGTAATAAGGTAAATTTTTATATAAAACATTAGATAAACTTGGATCATATACATAATCATATTTTAAAATAGTGTCTACTTTACATTGGGCCATTTCACAAAATATATATACTAAACTGCCACTGCTGTATAAATATCTTCCTAAAAAATATTTTTGAATGTTTAAAAAATTTTCGTTATGATTTATTAATGAATTGTTTGTTAATAGTAATAAAAAAATATAAATTATTTGAAAAATAAGTATTAAAATAATATGAAAAAAATATGCTTTATTTAATTTTAATTTTATGATTTCTTTTGCTTCAAAAGAAAAATATGAATTTGTATTATTTATATTATTATTATCATTTCTTGTTTCTTTTAAGGTATTTGTATTTTTATGTGTAATGTTTTTAATTTCTTCTTTATTTTCTTTAAATATTTCAGTATAATCATCAATATTTTTTTCTAATAAAGTTCCTGATTGAAAATTTTTTTGAAATATTCTAATTGATTTAAGTATATCATTAATTTTATCTTGAGATATTTTTGATAATTTTTCAAAACTAATTCCCATATCTTTCGAAATTTTAATTAATATATAAAAATATACTAATAATATACAAACACTAATTCCTAAATAAAAAAAAAATGTTATATAATTATTTTTTATACAATCATCTTTAATTTCATAAAAAGATTTACTAATGTTTGGCAATAATTGAAATGTATATGGAATTAATATATCATATGAATTTTCAATAATATCGAATAATAAATAGTCTCTTAATTCTTTTTCATCTTCAGTTAAATTTGTTATTAATTCATATTGAAAGTAAGGTTTATAAACTAATTCTTTTGAATCAATAAAAACTAAGTGTAAATAAAAAGGATAAAATTCATATTCAAAAAATGTTAAATCGTAATAATGATTCATTGTTAATTTTTGCCATGAATAATTCATTGTATTTTGAAAAAATTTACTTATATTTTTTTCAAGTCCTCCAATGATATCATATGTATTATTATAAAAAAACATTGTATAATTTTGAAAATCTTTATAAAATTCTTCATGAGTTTTTGAATAAATTTTAAATTGGTCTAATTTTCCATTTTCTTGAAAAATTTTAAACATTTTCATTGTTATTATACATGCTACTATTTCATTTAATCTTATTCCTGTTAAATAAAAACTACTTTGAAAATAATCTAAATCTCTGAGATTTGTATGAAAAATAGTATATTGATTATAAATATAAATTATAATTATGAAACTTATAAATAAATAAAGACAAGGAAATAAAATAATTTTTAAATTTAATCGAAAATTTGTTTTATGATGTCTTATAATTTTTTCTCTAGTTTCAAATATTTTATTTATTTTACTTAAAAATGAATTATATGCTGATTGTGAACTTTGTGATAAATTTTCATCTTCTAAAATATATGCTTTTTTTCCTAATATTCTACTATGACCTTTTATTTCTCCTACTAATTGATTATAATATCTAATTATATCTTCATTGTTTTCATCTTCTAAAATACTCATATAATTTTCATTGTTATATGAAAATTTATCAAATTCTTCTTGATTTAATTCGAAATTTTGCTTAAAATCTCTGAATTTATTATTCAAACTTTTAAATATAATTTTATAATTTTTATTATCACTTTTTTCATCTTCTGAATCATCTATTTCAGTGTTATTTTTATTTTCAATACATCTTATTAAATAAGCAAAATCATTAGAAAAAAAATATTTTTTAAAAGTAAAATTAAATTTATATTTTATAGTTTCTTCACTTTTCGTTTCTTTATCAAATTCTTCTTCCAATTCATTAAATTTTTCATCTATAAAATAATTTTTATATAATTTTATTTTTTCTTTAAAATATTTTTCATAATCTATTTCTTGTTTTTTAATTTTATTATTTTTAAGAAAATCAGACATAGAAGTATACCCATTATTCATATTAAAATTATTATTATTTTTAGGTGTTTTCGGAGTTTTAATAAATTTAGGAGTTGGAGTGGGTGTTAATAATTTATCATGTTCATCTGCATTATTATATTCAGAAGGAGTTAAACTTTCATTAATATTTGAAATATTTTTATTACTTCTTAAAGTCATGTCATCATATTTTATAATAAAAGGTGCTATTTGAATGATATATTCTAGTTCTATATTTTCATTAATTTCTATGTTTTCTTCATTTAATTTTTTTTTCTTTTTTATATTATTTGATTCTAATTCTTCAAAATCTATGTTAATATCTAAATCATTTTTATTTTCTTTTTCGATATCTTTTTCACCTTTCATAAAAGTGTTATAAAAATTAATAAAATTTTTACATATCGCATAAAAAGGAATTTCATTGTCATTAAATAAACTTAAATTATTTATTTTTAATCTTTCTATTAATTTTTTACTCATTCCTTGAATTATAAAACTATTATCTATAAATATAATATCATCATATTTTTCTGGATACAATAAACCAATAAAAAAAATATTTTCGCATAAAACAGGAAAAATTTTTACACTAATTTTAATACAAATAATACAATTTTCTTTATCTTTCGCATAAGTTAAATATTCATTATTGTTAATAAATTTTTTTTCCCCAATTTCTAAATAATTTTTTATATAATTATTATGATTTATCATAAATATTTTTGGCATTAAAATATTAATATTTTTTCCAATTAATTCATTGTCTTTGTATTTAAAAATATTATTAAATTCATCATTTACTTTTTCTATTATTCCTTCCCTTCCTTTGTCTCCATTACAAATTACTAATCCAGTGTCTGATTTAAATAATAAGTTATAATAATCTAAAACAACATTGTCTCCAAAATTTTCTTTTTTTCTTTTTATTTCTTCTAATTTTTTTTTCATAAAACTATCATCATTTATTTGCTCTACATAAATTATATAAAAATCAAATACTTCATTTATTCCTGAATATAAATTATATAATTTTAACCATAATTTTTCAATTCTTTTTTTTGTTTTTTTTATATCGAAAACTATTTTAAATATTTCATTAAAATTTAAAGGATTTTTATTTTCGATATTTGAAAAAAACATCCAAAATTTTTCTATAAGTTCTAAATCTTTATTTATTTCATTATAAAATTTTTCTTTAAAAAATTGATATTGATAATAATATGAAGGATTTAAATTTTCTAAAAAAGAACATTTTTCATTTGGTAAAGTTAATTTTTCTATTAATTGTTCGGAAATAATTAATTTTAATCTTTCATACGAAAATTTTTCAAATAAATTTAATTTCATCGTTTTAATTTTTTCCAAAACATAAATCGATTGTGAAATATTACCAATTATTTTTAAATAATAAAAGCTATAATTTATCATAATTTCCGCATTATAAAAATTCTCAGATAAAAAATATTTCATTATTATTATTATTAAATTATATAAAAAAACTTTATCTATAATATGCGATTTAGTTCTATCTGTCCATTCATTAGTTAAAGGTAAATATAATTTTTCCCCTGTTTTTATAGGACACTTTTCACCTGGACATTCTAAATAATGCATTCTAATTATTCCATCTAATAATGTAATATTTTTTGGATCATTATTATCATTTATTAAATCTATAATTCCTCTTAAATAAAATAATAAATAAGATTTATTTTTAATTTTATAAAAAGGAATTTCAATAAATAATTTATTAATAAATTTTTTTCTAATATTTATAAATATAAATAATATAATTAAAGAACCTATTATATATATTACACCTTTATTATAAATATTTATATAATTAAATATTAAAAAAAATATCGATGCCCAAATATATAACATGTGAAAAGCTCCACATAAAATGTTATTTATTTTATCATAATAAATTACATGTTTAAAATAAAATAAAAAAAGAAAAACACTTATTATAAAATTTATCAAAAAAAAAATTTCTTTTCTTAATTTATGTAATATTCTTAACCATAATGATATTAAAATATTATTAATTAACATATAAAACCAATAATTTGAACTAATTTGTGCATAAACTGAAGTAGATAAATAAAATGAATCGGAATTAAATATTTGTAATATATTACAATTAATAAAAAACATTATTAAAATAAATAAAGATAGCAAAAATATTAATATATGATCATTTATACTACAATCATAATCAACAATAAATTCATTTTTTTCTATTTTATAAAAACATAAATTAACAATAAATACATCAACTACAATATTATACAATATATAAACAGTAAATTTATATAAAAAATTAACTAATATAAAATTAAATGAATAGACAGTATCTCTTTTAATATTTATTAAAAGTAATAATGAATATATAAATAATAAAATAAGATAAATTAATAGAAAAAAAACCATAATTTTATAATTTTTCGATTTTTTATTAACATAAAATTCTCCTCCTCTAATAATATTATAAATATAAATTAAAATTTCATCCATTGTGTCTTCTTTATTTAAAACACCTAAAGTTTCTGAAAAAAATATTGATAAAATTTGAATATAAAAAATTGATAAAAATAAAATACTTTCTAATCGAGAATTATTTGGATTTGAAACTAATAAATTCATGAAATAAAAAAATTTATCTTTAAATGTTAAATTGTTTTTGTTTGTAAAAAAATTTATTTTTTCAGACATGAATGAATTTATTTTATTAATTTTTTATTAAAAATAATTTTTTTTAATAATTTTAATTAAATAAATTAAATTTTATTTAATTTCAATAATTTTATATTTAGAAAATTAATAAAAAAATTAATTAATAAATTTTTTTTATTTATTTTTTATAATTATTTAATATTTTGAAATAAATAATTTTTTTATATAACAAATTTATAAAAATTAATGTCTGATATTTCAAAATATTTCAAAAACTTAAATTCATCAACAAATGATTTGATTAATTTAGGAGGTAAAAAATTTATAAAAAATATTTTTTATAGACATTTTTACACAAGAAGAAATAAATTCAATATTTAAACAAGTAAATTTACCAAAAGGAAAAAATTCCCAAAATAATAAAGGAATTGCCGATGATTTTTTACGAGATGCAAATCGTAAGCCAACAATTGAAGGAAAAAGTCCTTCTTCAAATCGTTCAAGAAAAATTAGTAATTTAATGACAAGCAGAGGGAAATTAATTTTACAATTAATTGAAATAATTCGTTTACATTTTTTAAAAGAAGATAATAAACCAATGATAAAAGGAATTGAT
>JAEEGL010313987.1_pt1 | contig 19922 bp, 13 predicted proteins | sample 9134231 | NCBI WGS metagenome assembly JAEEGL01 (sample SAMN16246548, study PRJNA631951) | gut metagenome | biome: gut microbiome; feature: rumen; material: fiber-attached | host: Bos | place: Iran: Karaj | collected 2018-10 | reverse complement strand
TCAATATAAATGGATAGTCGACGACGAACGGTAATAATGAAGATTGCACTTATAAAGCGTCCTTGGTGGGTAAGATACTGCCCTCCATATATTCTTGCTTATTTTTCTGTATATTTAAAAAAATTAGGGCATGAAACTTATTGTTTTGATTTAAACAATAAGTTTTATTGGCAAGCAACCAAGGAAAATAGAAAATATTGGGAAAACAGGGATTATTATTCCGTATGGGAAAACAATACTTTTACAAACACTATTTTGAAAGTTTCGAATGCAGAAAAGTCAATAAAAGAAATCGTATCTACACAATCGCAGGTTTTTGTTTTTGATACCCATACTCCATCCGTAAATATAAGTTATGCTGTCGCAAAGAAAATAAAAGAATTAAAAAAAGATGCAATCATAATATTTTTTGGACATAAAGCAGCAAAAACACAGATGGCTTATGATTTCGCAAAACAAGATTTTATAGATTATGTATGCTATGGTGAAGCTGACATACCGTTAAAAATTCTATTAGAAAAATTAAGTTCCGGTTTTAATATAAATTCGTTACCTAAATGCGAAGGCTTTTTGATGAAAGAAAATGGTATTGTTATTGATTGCGGACAAGGCGAGTATGTAAAAAAGTTAGATGATATGCCAATACCCGATTATTCTGAATTTAAAGATGATATTTTAAGTAATAAATATGAACAACCTAACAGATTGGATTTGCTTGATTCAAGAGGATGTATAAATGCTTGCCATTTTTGTTATGAAAGACTTTTTTGGCCTAAATACAGAACAATTTCTGCAAAAAAATTATTTGAACAAGTAAAAAAACATATTTTGGATTTTTCTCAAATAAATTACTTTTATTTTAATGGTTTGTTATTAAACGGCAATTTGAAAAATCTTGAAGAATTTTGTGATTTGATAATTGAAAATAATATTAAAATATCTTGGGCAGGGCAAGCTGTTGTAAGAGATGATATGACTTTAAACCTACTTAAGAAAATGAAAAAAGCAGGTTGCGGTTGGGTAGGTTACGGAGTAGAATCAGGTTCTCAAAAAGTTCTTGATTCAATGAATAAAAGATTTAAAATCCCTAAAGCTCTTGAATTGTTTAAAAATACAAAAGAAGCCGGTATATCTTTTCAAATAAATATGATGTGCGGCTTTCCTACCGAAACGGAAGAAGATTTTTGTAAAACATTGGAATTTCTTGTTAAAGCAAGACCTTATGTAGATTCTATTCTTGCAAGTCAGTCTTTTTTTACATTGGAAAAATGTACTTATGTGAAAAATAATCCCGATAAGTTCGGTATAATAAAATCGGATCATCATCTGTATTGGAAAACCATAAATAATGATTATGCAACAAGATTTGAAAGATATGAAAAATTTTGTGAAGTTGCATTGAAATTAAAATATCCTCAAACGTCGGGTATAAGTGCCGTAAAACCGGATAAATGGTTTCAATTAGGTGAATATTATTTTTACGATAAAAACTATAGTAAAGCAAGAGATTGTTTTATAAATTCGTTTGAAAAAGAATTTAAATCTAAAGAAATTTGTAATAATCTTATCTTTATAGCTAAACAATTACAAGATAAAGATCTGGAGCAAAAATATATAAAAGAGTTAGAGGCATTAAATTGAAAGAACTAAAAAATTTTATTTATAAATTTGGTGAATTTATAGAAAAAACAACAAAGCCTAAAGATATATCATGTAAAAATCCGCAGGAATTACATTTTGAACTAACATATAACTGTAATACATCTTGTGTTATGTGTAATTTAAGACATTGGATAGACAACACCAGAGATGATATTACATTTGATGAAATAAAAACTTTAGTAACAAGTTCAAAATATTTAAAAGATATAAATTTTATTGTTTTAAGCGGCGGTGAAACTTTTTTAAGAAAAGATTTGAATGAAATTGTTCATTTTTTAAGACAATATTATCCGCAAACTGAAATTCTTATACTTTCAAATTTGTTTGATAAAACTATTATATTTGAAACATTAGATAAAATAAAAAAAGAAACAGGCTTATATAAAATATCAATTGGTTCTTCTATTGATGGTATTGGTCCGGAGCATGATAAAATCAGAGGCAAAAAAGGAGCCTTTGAAAATTTAACAAGTAATATTGCTTTTTTGAAAAAACATTTTCCGGAAATTTACTTTAGTCTGAATTTTACTATAATTCCTGACAATTGTGATAAAATAGTTGATGTATATGATTGGTGTCATGATAAGGGATACCATGTATCATTTCAAATGTTTATTCAAAAAAAGGAAACAAAACAATTTATTTGGCAGGATAATGCATTGGAAATAATTGAAAATCAAATAAACATAATAACGACTAAAATGGCAAATGAATGTGGAATAAAAAATTTTAATGAAGATATTTTTCTTCAAAATGAGGGTTTAATTTCTCAATTTTTGGCATTATATTACATAATAAAATATATAAAAAATCCTAGAAGATACTTCCCTAACTGTCCTTGTGGAGAAAAATACGCAATGATAAATCCTTTCGGAGAAGTTTATTTCTGCCCTGTATACAAAGATAAGTTTGCCGGAGATTTAAGAAAAGACGATTTTGATACTTTGTGGAACAGTGAACAAGCCAACAAAACGAGAGAATTCTTTAATTCAAAAAAATGTCATTGTTGGCTTACATGCACAAATGGTTATATGTTGGAAGATGCTATAAAATCCGGTAAGCAATTATATATCGCAAATAAGTTTAAAATTTAACATGAATAGAATTGTTGCATTAATTATATCTGATGGAAGAACAGAATATTTAAAACAAAATATTGCTTCTTTAATAAAATATAAAAATAATATTTTTGTTGTTTTAAATGGACAAAATCAAGAGATAAGTGATTTTTTAATGATAACGAAAAAAAAATATAAAAAACTTGATTTTTTTGTGCTTGATAAACAAGTATGTAAATCTGAAGCAAGAAATATCGGTGTGGAAAAAACGAAGGCGGATATAATTTATTTCCTTGATGATGATTCTTTTATTGATGCGGATAATATAAAAATATTAAGAAATAAATTCAAACAATATTCTAAGGTTGGTGTTGTTGGCGGCCCAAATCTTACACCGCAAAATTCATCAGAATTTCAAAAAATTTCAGGTATTATGTTATCTACGTATCTTATGACATATAAAATGAGTAACAGATATATTGATAGAGGAACGGATAGAATAACGGACGATAAAGAGTTAATATTATGTAATTTAGCAATAAAGAAAAAATTTCTTGTAAAATATAATATAAAATTCAATAATCTTCTTCATTATAATGAAGAAAATCTTATGTTGGAACAATTAAATAAGCAAAACGTAAAGATGTTGTTTTCTCCTGAACTAAAAGTTTATCACCACAGGAGAAAAGATATAAAAGCATTTTTACTGCAGACATATAATTCCGGGAAAGGGAGAGGTATTATGTCTGTTATAATGCCTTCGAGTATGCAGCCATATTTCTTTTTTCCATCTATGTTTGTTATGTATATTATATTGATTTTATTGGGGGAAGCCCCATTATTCTTGTTGTATATATATCTGATAATAACAATGTATAATATAATAAATGTTTACATTAATTACAAACTTAAATTATTAGATATTGTTTTAATGTTCATAATATCAATTTCTTCTCATATATACTATGGTATAGGTTTTATTACAGGGCTGATAAAAGGTTTGGTATGGAAAATAAAAAAAATTTCTTAAATTTTTACGGAATAGTTGTTTCTGTTTGCGGTGATGATGAAATTGTGTCAAAACTTATTTGTGATTTTGCTTTTTTTTCGACGGATAAATACTCTAAAGAAAATATAACAGTAAATATAAAGTATGAAACACCTCCTTATGAAAAATTAAAAAACTTGATAGCATCTGTATATAAAACGGACTGTATATGTTATGATTATAAAAACATAAGATATGTAGATTATAATAAAGAATGTTTATGTATATATAACAAGAAAGATTTTTCGGCAGAAATTTATTCTCTGTCTAAAAATTTATTATATGAAATTTCATATTTGTTTATACATTCAAGAATTGGGGAACTATTGGACTTAAAAGGTTTCCATCGAATTCATGCTTGTGCATTTTCTTATGAAGGATTTATTTATATTCTAATGCTTCCACAGGGAGCTGGTAAAAGCACATTTTTATTTGATTTATTAAAAAGGAAGAGTATAAAACTTTTATCTGATGATACCCCTGTTATTGATTCATACGCAAGGTTATATCCTTTCCCGATAAGAGTAGGATTATGTAATGATATTGATACAAGTTTTATACCAAAACAGTATATATATTCTTTTCAAAGAAGAAAGTTTGGAGATAAAAAATTGTTATCTTATGAATATTTTAAGAATTTAATAGAAAAAGAACATTTACCGATAAGATTAATATATGGTAAAAGAATTTTTTCTGAAACTTCTAAAGTTATAAAGAAAAATAAAGTAATCCTTTTTAAAGAACTTATTAAAAATTGCATTATAGGTTATGGGCTACCTCAGGTTTTGGAATATTTTTTGATTGGCGGGATAAAAGATATTTTTGTTAAAATATACATAGTATTACTTAGGACTTATTCTTGCATTTTTTTGTTGATAAAAACAAAAGGGACTTATTGTTTTTATTTAAGCAATAATATAGAAAAAAATGGTGAGGAATTTTTAAAATTTTTTAAAAATAAATCATGAAAATAATTAAACTGATAATTACTGTTTTTATTATATTATTAACTTCAAATTTATATTCTCAAACTTTATATATTACGAATATTGAAAGACAAGATAATTTTATTAATATAGAATTAAATGAAGTCTTAGAAGTATATAATTTAAAACTTAACTTTATCAATGAAAAATATTCCATTGTTGTTCCAAAATATCAAGGTAAAGTTTCCAATTATAATTATTTTTCTTTTTTAAACAGAGATTTCAAAGATAAAATTATAAGTTCAATCAGTAAAAATGTAATAGAACAAGTTAATAATGATAAAAATAACGATATAACATATAAACTAAATAAATTTAATATTATAAACTCCAAAACATTAAAAGTGACGTTTTCAATTATTTTTAATGATTTATTTGAAGTTAATGCTACAGTAATGAATGGCAAAAATGGGCTTTGGGTGCAATGGCCATCACTAAAACAGAATAATAAATGGAAAAAACTTTTTGTAATAAAAGATAAAAAACTAAAAGATACAATAGAAAAAGAAATCATAAATAAATATAATAAAGACATAATTAATGGCAAACTTGCAAAATAAATTTTTTATAGACATATTTAAAACAATAGTGATACCGGTAATCACCGGTATATTATTTATTGTTTGGATTTATTATCTGTTTCAATATCCGATAGAAATTTTCCCTATATCATTTTTAATTTTTATACCAATATATTTAATATCAGGAAGTGTGTTTGGGGGAGTGTTTATAACATTTACGGTTGCTGCTGCTTTATTTACAATGGCTACAACCAGCAATGTAATGTTGTTATTTTATGAAATTATATGGATTATATTGGCATTTACAATTATTGAAAAACATAGGAATAAATTAATTCTGTCTCAGAATAAGTTGGATATCGAGCATGAAATACTTGATAGAGATATTGCAATAATACAGTCCTCTATAACAGGTAATGAAAATAAAAGTAAGGATCTTCATAAAAGAATAAAAAGTTTTCAAACTTTTGGGCAAATAATACAATCGTTAGAAGTTTCTTTGTCTGAAGATGAATTGATAAGAAAAGTTGAAGAAGCAACAAAAAAATTTATAGAAAAGGGTGTTTGGAAAATAAAGAAATATCCTAATAAAAATATTTTTTGTAAATATGTTAAAGAAAATAAAACCTCTCTGCTTATTCCGGATACATCTTCTAATACTTATTTCAGTAAAGAAAATTTCAAATCTGCAGTATCAATTATTGTAGTTCCTATTGAAATAGAAAATAAATTATGGGGAACAATAAATGGCATATCCGAGGATAAGAATGAAATATTTAATGATTCGGACTTAAGGTTTGTGTATATAATATCTAATATTTTTTCTATTGCGATGTATAATGCATTATTGTTTTCAAAAATATCTGAACTTGCAATAACAGATACTTTAACAGGATTATACACAAGATCATATTTCGTTGAACGTGCAAAAGATGAAATTCAACAAGCAAACACAAACAACATGCCTTTAACATTATCTATTATAGATATTGATGACTTCAAAAATATCAATGATTCTTTCGGGCATCAAAGTGGAGATACTGTTCTTAGAAAATTATCGGATATTTTAGTGGGAAGATTTAGGGAAACTGATATTATATGTAGATATGGGGGAGAAGAGTTTGTTATTTTAATGCCTCATACGAATAAAAAAGAAGCAATTAGAATATTAGAAAGTTTAAGAAAGAGAATTTCGGAAGAAAAAATATTTTTGCCTGTAGAAAGTTATCATCCAATACATATATCGATAACAATAAGCATAGGCATTACGGAACTAAAAGATGAGTTGTTAATAGAACAGCTTATTTCAAAAGCCGATTTGGCTTTATATGAAGCAAAAAGGAAAGGGAAAAATACAATTTGTTTGTATGGTAAAAATTAAAATGTTAAAAAATATAAAGTTTTTGTTAGTAACAATATTTACAATTTTATGTTTTTTAGTTTTATATAGTTTTGTTGAAAGAGATATAAGTAAATATATTTTGCTTTTATTTATGCAACCTGTATTGCTTTTTTTTGCATATAAACAAATAAATAAGGTAAATATTCTTATTTTATCGTTAACGGCAATACTATGTGCATTTTTTACATTCGGTCTAAATTTATTGTATGCAATAATATTTACCATATTTGTAGTAACTGTTTTGATATTACATTCATTTTTTAAGCCGAGAGAGATTATAGAAAGTCCTAAAATCCAAAAAAAGAATAATGAATTAAAATTTTTTAAAGAAGAACTAATAAACGAAGAAGCTTATTTGAGAAAAGAAAAAGAAATATTAGAAAAAAATCTTGAGGAAATTACGAATTTCTATATGATATCAAAGGATTTAATACAAACTTTTACCGATTCTGAAAATGCAGCAAATGCATTATGGAATATACTGGAAAAGCAAACAGGTATAATAAGAGTAGTTATTACAGCTAAGAATAATTCTCAAAATACGAAAGAATTAAAAATATTATCAAAAATTAATAATGAAGAAAAAGATAAATGGCAAAAAATAATAAAAAATAATACTGAAATTGAACATTTAAAATATCCGACAGTTGTGAATTCCTTATTCCAAATAGACAATAAATCCGTTGTTGCATGGCCAATTATAATAAATAATGCTTTGTTTGCCTGCACTTTTTTGGAGGTTGAAGATGAATATATCCAATATTATATTGAACAGGGGAATTTGTATATACCTCATTTGCATTTGGGAACGGAAAGAATTCTTCTGTTTTTAAAAATGAAAGAAAAATCAAGAACAGATTCCCTTACGGGAATTTATTTGAGGAGATATTTTCTGGAAAAGCTGGAAATAGAAATAAAAAGAGCCAAGAGATACAAAACAAAATTTCATATATTAATGTTAGATATCGACTTTTTTAAGAAAATAAATGATACTTATGGACATTTGGTAGGAGATAAGGTATTAATAGAAATTTCAAATACAATACAAAAAAATATAAGATCTATAGATGTTTTATGTAGGTATGGCGGGGAAGAATTTATTGTTTTAATAAATAATTTATCGGATGAAGAAGTGAATGGTATAGCTCAAAATATAAGAGAAGAAATAAGTAAAATTAAGTTTAGTACAAATAATTTATCTTTTTTTGTTACAATAAGTATAGGAATCTCAAAATATAAAGAATCATTTAATAGTGATGAAATAATAGCAACTGCAGATAAAGCATTGTATGAGGCTAAGAAATCCGGAAGAAATAAAGTTGTTAGTTTTAATTAAAATTTTTATTAGATGATTATAGCAATTTTATAATAAATAAAAACAGCAGATATTTTAAAATATCTGCTGTTTTTTTATGCTTTCAACTAAAATTATTTCATTTTATTTGATTAACATACTTGTAAATGATCTAACTACAAATATTATTGAAATTACAAAGAATATTGCTGCACAAATTATATGTGCTACAGGGCTTGTTAGTGTTAATGCAAGTTCCAGTGCTAACAAACCGAACAATGTTGTAAACTTAATTATAGGGTTTAAAGCTACTGAAGAAGTATCTTTAAAAGGATCTCCAACCGTATCACCTACAACCGTTGCTTTGTGAAGATCAGATCCTTTTTCTCTCATATCAACTTCAACAATTTTCTTTGCATTATCCCATGCACCGCCGGCATTTGCCATAAATATTGCTTGGAATAAACCGAACAATGCTATTGATATTAAATATCCAATAAAGAAATACGGTTCGATAAATGCAAAAGCTATTGTTGAGAAGAATATTACTAAGAATAAGTTCCACATACCTTTTTGAGCATATTGTGTACAAATCTTAACAACTTCTTTACTTTGTTCCGTAGAAGCTTTTGTTACACCATCAAGTTTAATGTTATCCTTAATATATCCTACTGCTTTGTAAGCACCGCTTGTAACGGCATGGTTAGATGCACCTGTAAACCAGTAAATTACTGCACCGCCGGCAATTAAGCCTAACAAGAAAGGAGCATGTAATAATGATAATGAAGAAGCAACTGCACTTTCTCCGTTTGCTGCCATTAATGTAAATATAATTGAAAATATCATTGTTGTTGCACCAACAACGGCAGTTCCTATTAAAACAGGTTTTGCTGTTGCTTTAAATGTGTTCCCTGCTCCGTCATTTTCTTCCAATGTTATTTTGGATTTATCAAAGTTAGGTTCAAAACCGAAATCTTTTTTTATCTCATCTTTAATATTAGGAATATTTTCAATTAATGAAAGTTCATAAACAGATTGAGCATTATCAGTAACAGGTCCGTAAGAATCAACAGCTATTGTTACAGGTCCCATACCTAAGAAACCGAAAGCTACAAGACCAAAAGCAAATACTGCAGGATGTCCCATGATATCAAAACCGGTTAAAGAACTTATTCCGTAAGCTATTGCCATAAGGAAAATTATAACCATACCCATCCAGTAACCGCTGAAATTACCTGATGTTAAACCTGCCAAAATGTTCAATGAAGCTCCACCGTTTTTAGATGAATTAACAACATTTTTAACGAAAGAACTTGATGTTGATGTAAATATTTTTACAACTTCAGGAATTACTGCACCTGCTATTGTTCCGCAGGTAATAATTATAGAAAGTTTCCACCAAAGTCCGTTTGCCAAATCACCGATTATAAGGTTGGAAACTACAAATGTTAATGCTATAGAAACAAAAGATGTAATCCATACCAAAGAAGTTAAAGGAGCTTCAAAGTTCATCTTGTCTGCATTACCGTATTTTGATTTTGCCAATGCACCGTTTATCCAATAAGAAACGGCACTTGCTATCAACATTATAAGTCTCATTACGAATATCCAAACAAGAAGCTTAACTTGATTTACAGGATCTTTAACTGCAAGTATAACAAATGTTACCAAAGCAACACCGGTAACACCATAAGTTTCAAAACCGTCAGCTGTAGGTCCAACGGAATCACCGGCATTATCACCTGTACAATCTGCGATAACTCCCGGATTTCTTGCATCATCTTCTTTAATATTGAAAACGATTTTCATCAAATCTGAACCGATATCAGCAATTTTTGTGAAAATACCGCCTGCAATTCTAAGAACGGAAGCACCTAAAGATTCACCGATTGCAAAACCGATGAAGCAAGGACCTGCAAGTTCTCTTGGTATGAACACCAAAATTATAAGCATAACCAAAAGTTCAATACTTATAAGTAACATACCGATAGACATACCTGATTTTAAAGGAATTGCAAATGTCGGAAAAGGTTTTCCTTTCAAACTTGCAAAAGCTGCTCTTGAGTTTGCGAATGTGTTAATTCTCATACCGAACCAAGCAACTGTATAACTTCCCAAAATACCTATAATACTGCAAAGAATAATAATTGCTATTTTATATAAAGCAAAACCTGTGTTTGCAAAATAAACTGCTATTATTATTGCAAGTAAAACTTCCAATATAATAATGAATTTACCTTGTGTTATAAGATATGTTTTGCAAGTTTCATATATTAATTCAGAAACTTCCAACATAGATTTGTGAACCGGTAAATTTTTGATTGATTTGTACTGAACAAAACCGAAAATCAAACCGAATACACATACCAAGAGACCTGCGGTTAATAATGCGGAACCGCTGATTCCTCCCAAAAAATTAACTGATGACAAGTCAGGTAATACAAGATTTGCTTCACTGGCAAAACTCGGAACACTTGCCATAGCCACTGCAAATACTGCTAACAACAAACTTCTTACTTTGGCTAACATCTTTGCTACTCTCCTTTTTTTTATTTTCTTATATATCTATATATATAATATATACAAAAAATATAAAAATTTGCTAAAAATTATATTATTTTAAATATTCGTTGTCAATTTAGTATTTTAGTGTCTGAAAATTCAGTTGACTATTTAATGTATTATTTATAAAATATACCAAATATATATTATAAACTCTAAAAGAAGGTATTTTATTATGTCTGAAAATTTAAGTTCTAAAATTGGTGGACAAGAAAAACCCGTAAACAAAGCAGGTTTGCCGTTAGATTATGGTGACACTAAAATTACAATTTTGCCGAGAGATCCGATTTGTATATTTGCATATTGGTCAATTTCGGAAAAATATTTTGATAAATTAAAACAACAATACGGAGAATCTTTGTTTGTAGATTCGAAATTGGTTATAAGAGTTTATGATACTACCGATATAAGTTTTGACGGCAGTAATGCAAACAGATATTTTGATGTTTTTGTTACTCCTGATTCAAACAGTTGGTATATAAATGTAGGTGAGTTTAACAGAAGTTGGTGTGCAGATTTAGGATATTTAACAAAAGACGGAAAATTTATTTCGGTTGCAAGATCCAATAAAGTAAGTATGCCCAGATATGGTGTATCAAGTATTACAGATGAACAATGGGCTTTATTGCAAATAGAATTTGAAAAATTGTTAAGAATTTCAGGTGTAAACAAAGTCGGTATGAGTTCTTTCGATATAGCAAAACTTATGAGAGAAAGATGGGAAGAAATAGTATCTATTTCTTTGCCGAGTTCACATTCTCATATCAGCAGCAGTTCAAGCTCATTAAAAACTCATCCTTCTTATGTGCCTGAAAATAATCAAACAGTAAATAAAGAAAAGAGTTTTTGGTTAAGAGCCGATACCGAAATAATAATTAACGGGGCAACAGAACCGGACGCAAGTTTAACATTAAAAGGACAACCGATAAGATTGTCTGCAGATGGTTCTTTTTCAGTTAGATTTTATTTACCTAACGGCGAAGATAAATACACGATTGAAGCTGTTTCAGCCGACGGGACAATGAAGAAATCCATAACATTTGAAGTAACAAAAGATACTAAATAAATTCGAATTATTTGAAACATTTTGGGAGCTAAATGGATAATAAAGGTTATTGGTGTCTTCAATTACATGCTCATTTGCCTTTCGTTCGTCATCCAAACTATCCTGATTTTTTAGAAGAGGATTGGTTATATGAAGCTATAACCGAAACATATATTCCTCTTTTGTCCGTTTTTGAAAATTTTGTAAGAGATAACATAAATTTTGCCGTAACAATGACAATTACACCGTCTCTTGCAAATATGTTGGCAGACCCTTTATTACAATCAAGATATTATGCAAAATTAAATAAACTTATAGAACTTGCCGAAAAAGAAGTTTTAAGAACTATAAATGTTCCCGAATACCATTCGGTTGCCTTGATGTATGAAAGAAATTTTAAAAATTGCAGAACAATTTGGGAAAGATATCACGGCAATATTTTAACCGGTTTTAAAAATCTTCAGGATGCCGGTAAAATAGAAATTATCACTTGTTGCGCAACTCACGGTTTTTTACCTTTAATGACAAACGAAACTGCACAAAGAGCACAGATACAGGTTGCGGTTAAAGATTATAAAAAACATTTCGGCCGAAATCCCAACGGAATATGGCTTGCGGAATGTGCATATAATTATGGTGTAGAAAAATTTTTAAAAGAAGCACAAATAAGATTTTTCTTTATGGAATCGCATGGAATTTTGTATGCTACTCCAAGACCTAAATACGGAGTTTTTGCTCCGATATATTGTAAAAACGGTGTAGCGGCTTTCAGCAGAGATATGGAAACAGCTCACCAGGTTTGGAGTGCGGAATGCGGTTATCCGGGAGATGTTGACTACAGAGAATTTTACAGAGATTTGGCGTATGATTTGGACTATGATTATATAAAACCTTATTTGCATTCCGACGGAGTAAGAAGAAATATCGGAGTAAAATATTGCAGAATAACTGGCAAAGTTCCTTTAAACGAAAAGCAACCTTATAATCCGGAATGGGCAAATAATAAAGCTAAAATGCATGCCGAAAATTTTGTGTTTAACAGAACAAAGCAAATAGAACACTTACAAGGTATTATGCAAAAAGAACCGTTGGTGGTTTCAATGTATGATGCGGAACTTTTCGGACATTGGTGGTTTGAAGGACCGAATTTTATAAATCATATATTCAGAACAATTCAAGAAAAAAATGCTTCGTTTAAACCTGTTACACCCGTTCAGTATTTGGATAAATATCCGATAAATCAGGTTTGTCAACCATCTCCGTCTTCGTGGGGAGATGAAGGATATTATAAAGTATGGTTAAATCCTAAAAATGATTGGATATATAAACATTTGAATATGGCTGCAGACAGAATGGTAGAAATTGCAACGGCAAATCAGAACGCACAAGGCATATTGTTAAGAGCATTAAATCAGGCTGCAAGAGAATTGTTGCTCGCACAATCTTCCGATTGGGCTTTTATTATGACAACCGGAACAATGGTTGAATATGCGGAAAAGAGAACAAAAGAGCATATATATAATTTCACAACATTATATAATCAAATAAAAAGCAATTTCATCGATGAAGGATTCCTTTCAAATTTAGAGTATTTGAACAATATCTTTTCCGATATTGATTATAAGGTATACATAAATAAGTAAAATGTTATTAAATACGACGAATATTTTGATAAGTATATGTTTTATCTTTGCTTTAGCATTGATAATTTATTTTTTTATAAAAAACAGAAAATTATATTCCAAAATCGGTGAGTTAAAGCAGCAGATAAATTCCGCAGAAGAAAAATTGCAACTTCATACAATGGATATAGATAATTTAATAATGATGTTGGCAAGTATCCACGAGTTTGGTGTTGCAGCTACCGGACTTTTATCTAAAGAAGAAGTTTCTAAAATTGTTGTTGATACCGCTTGTTCAATTATTCATTCCGATGCCGCTTCGTTAATGCTTATAAATTCCGAAAACGAACTTTATATCGTTTCTTCAAAAGGGTTATCCGAAACCATAAAAAAAGAAACAAAAATAAAAATGGGAGATGGAATTGCGGGAAGAGTTGCAAGTACGGGAAGATATATTTTTGTTGAAAATATTGAGACCGATGTAAGATTTTTAAGACCGAATGACAATGACAGATATGTTTCAAAATCTTTCATTTCTGTTCCGTTGAAAGTTAAAAGTAAAGTCGTGGGCGTATTGAATATAAATTCTCCGACAAATAAAAAGCAGTTTACGGACAGAGACTTAAAATTAATTACTATTTTGGCGGATCAGGCTGCACTGAGATTGGATAATATAGAGTTATTTAATAACTTACAAGCATTCTATTTTGAGATGGTTCAAACTTTGGCACGAGCAATAGATGCAAAAGATGAATATACTCACGATCATGCGGACAGAGCAAGAAAGTATGCTAAAGAAATTGCCGTTAAAATGAATTTGCCGCATACGATTGTAAGAAATATAGAATATGCGGCACTCATGCACGATATAGGCAAAATAGGAATTGCGGATAACATTTTGTTAAAGAAAGATAAGTTGACGGAAAAAGAATTGGATATATTGAAAACTCATCCTATAATCGGTAATAAAATTTTGGCACCGGTTAAATTTTTATCGTCGGTTGCTCCGATGGTTTTGTATCATCAGGAATGGTATGACGGTTCAGGTTATCCGGAAGGTCTTGAAAAAGAAGAAATTCCTTTGGGTGCAAGAATAGTTGCCGTAATAGATGCTTACGATGCAATGACTTCCGACAGGCCTTACAGAAAAGCATTGCCTGTTAAAGTTGCCGTTGAGGAGTTGAAAAAAGGCTCGGGAAAACAATTTGATCCGAAAATAGTTGACATATTTATAGATATTCTAAAGGAAGAAAAAAATATAAAAAATGAACAAAAATATCAATAACGGAACTTTATTTGTTGTCCCTACACCGATAGGAAATTTAGAAGATATCACTTTAAGAGCAATAAGGATATTGCAGGAAGTTGACACTGTTGTTTGTGAAGATACAAGACAGACAATAAAATTGTTGTCTCATTTAAAAATATCAAAACCGTTAATCAGCTTTTATACACAAAATCAATTAAAACGAATACCGCAAATAGTATCTATGCTTGAAAACGGTAAAAATATTGCACTTGTTTCAGATTGCGGAACTCCTGCAATTTCGGATCCCGGATATTATCTTATAAAAGAAGCATTGGATAAAAATATAACGGTTGTTCCCTTGCCCGGAGCATGTGCTTTAATAACTGCTTTAGTCGGATCGGGACTTACAACAGATTCTTTTGTTTTCTTGGGCTTTTTAAAGAAAAAGGCGGGGAAAATGAAAAAGGAATTGGAACAAGCCAAACAAGTTGAAAAAACTATCGTGTTTTATGAATCTCCGCACAGAATTTTAAAAACATTGGAAATTTGCAAAGAAGTTTTCGGGGAACAAACAAAAATTGTATTGGCAAGAGAACTTACAAAAAAATTTGAAGAATTTATAAGAGGAACAATCAAGGAAGTTTTTGATGTTATGTCAAACAGAGAGATTCTCGGTGAATTCATCGTTTTAGTAAATCCGGCACAAACAAATTCAGTAGAAAATATTTCAGAAAATTGAGGTTTTACATCTTTTTTACAATTTCTTGTTGAAAAATCAATATATATAGACTATAATTATCATATGAAAGTGTCTTTAAAAAATAAAGCATTATCTCTTTTTATTATGCTTTTTTTGATGTTTAATTTTGCGTCTTTGATTATAACAAACATCAAGAATGCTGATGTTGTTAAGTCAAGCATGGTTGAACATTTTTTTGCCGTAAAAACTTTTTCCGACGATATAGTAGCCAACATGCTTTCACAAAAAATGAACGGTAATAAACAACAACGCAGTAAGAAAAATACCGATAAAAAAGATTTCAATAAAATAACCGAATTTTTGGTGCCTTCAACAGTATATAAAACGACATTAAATTCAAGTTTTAATTTTAATAATATTAACAATGGTATTTTGTTCATAACAAATTATTTTAGTAAAGAAATAGAATATCCGTTGAAAATACCATTTTGGTTATTAAGTGTCTTTCTGCTGTTATTAACCAAAATATTGTTTAATGTTTTACCGAGATCTATATCAGTTGATTATAATAAAATGTATATAGAAAGGGCTTGTATTGTGTAAAAACAATACAAGCTTTTTTTATTGGAGGCAATATGAAAATTTTTATAAAAACTAAAAAGTTTATAAGTATTATAACTGCAACTTGTTTGTTGATATCTTTTGTTATAGGCCCTACTGCGGCAAATGCTATGACAAACGAAGAAGCAACAGCAAAATATAAACAAATATTCAAAGATTTCATGTTGCCTTACAACTATGGACAAATAACGAGTGCACATTATGCAGGAACAGACAGAGTAATAATAAATATACAAGATTTACATTGCCATCCGAAAGTTCAAAAAAATATCAGTAACATAATAGAAACATTCGATAAAAATTTCGGAATAAGAAATGTTTATTTGGAAGGTGTTTACGGACAACTGAGTACTAAGTGGATAGCAGACAGATTAGACAATTCGAAGAAAGGTGAAATTTTGGATAAAATGTTAGATGCCGGAAGGTTGACAGGTGCGGAATATTACAGCATTGTGAGCGGGAAAACAGAAATAATAAACGGATTGGAAGAAAAAGTTCCGTACTTAGAAAATTTAAAAAGATTCGGCGAAATAGTAGAAAATCAGGAAAAGATAAATTTGATATTGGATGCAATGAGCGAATCTTTGTTAAAAGTGAAGGAACTGTATTACACAAAAAGACAATATAAGTTGGAAGACCTTTCGAAAAAGTACAGGGAAGGAAAAATAACTCCTCAAAAATATTATGCTTTGTTGCTCAAACACACAGATAAGTTGGGAATAGATTTAAGTAAATATGAAAACACATTTACTTATTTAACTCTTTTGGAAATGCAGAAAACTTTGGATTATTCGAAAATAACAAACGAATTACAAAATTTAATTTTGTTGTTGAGAGAAAATTTAGCAAATTCCGCATATCAAATGTTGGTAGATAATACCGAAAATTTTTCCAAAATAGATAAGTTGTACGGCTATGTAGTAAGAATAAGCAGAGAATTGGGACTGGACTTAACGGTAAATTTTCCTAATTTGGATAACTATTTCGGTTATATAGAATTCAGTCAAAAAATAAATCCTTTGGAATTGATAGTTGAAGAAAAAAGATTGACGGAAGAAATAAATACAAGATTTTCAGAAACGAAAGCACAAAGAGAGGTTGTATTTCTTACTAATTTTGAAAAATATGTCAGGGATTATGTAAGCAGCAAAATAACAGCGGATGATTATGAGTATTACAAGGAAAATATTGATATCTTTAGACAATTATGGAACAAATATGTAGATAACAAAGTGTTAAGTTTGTTAGACGAATACATAGCAGAAGCCGATAAATTCTATGAAATAAACACAGACAGAAATATATATTTTACCGACAATATGTTTAAAGAGCAAGATGTGTTGGGTAAACTTGAAAATGAAGTTGAAGCTAAAGGTGATGTAAATAAAATAATAGAAAATATGAAAGGTGTAAAAGAAGTAGATGTTGTTATAACCGGAGGTTTCCATTCTCAAACGGTAACGGAAATACTAAAGAATCAAGGAGTAAGTTATATAGTTATAACTCCTAATGTTACGGACGGAGTAAAACTTGCGGAAGAAACATATTATGAAATAGCAAAAGAACAAAGCAAAATATCTTTTCAAGCATTGGCAACTTTACCGTTTTCCGCATATCCAGAAGATACCAGAGTGAAAGCAGCAGTTATGGCTTTCGGTAAGGACATAGCAAAAGAACTTTTCCCGAATAAGAAAATTGATATAGATGCAATGGATATAAAAAAACTGACCAGTGAACAAACTGCTAAAGAAATATCCGACCAGATGAAAAAATTGAAAAGAAGAATAGAAGAGAGCAAATTCTTGGAATCCGATGATAATGATTTTGTAGAGTTTTTAGAGAAAATAAGTAATGAAAAAATTGGAAGCGAGTTGGCAGAATATATAAATTTAAAAGAAGTAGAAGAAATTTTAAAAGATGTTTCAATCGTTGATAAAGTTACGGACATAAAAAAAGTATTAAAAGATGCCGAGCTTGATATGAATTCAAGTCCAACAAGCAGAGCAGTACGAAAAGCAATAAAAAAAATCAAAACAACATTTGTAAAAGCAACAAAAATTTTTACCTCTCAAGAAAAATTCCTACAAAAGCAAGAATTGATTAGAAAAATAAATGCTGTGAATCTTTCGTTTTTTGATTCGAAATTATTGGCAGATATAAGGGAAGAAAGCAAAGATGTTTTTAAAAAAATACAGGAAGAGTTTGAAGGTAAAAGATTAGAAAGTTTAAGTCTTGAAAAATTGGAAGAATATTGGAAATTAAAGAAACAATTATTAACGATTTTTGAACCAAAAGATGAATATGGTGTTAAATCTGTTCTTGATGACGTTTTTGCCGATATAGAAGTGTTTGTTAGCTTCATAGGAAATTCTGCTCCTAAAGGAGACTATCCCAAAATAGCTCTTTCTTGTTCTTCTGCTTTGGCAAAACAACTCTCTCAAAAACTGGGTAGAAACAGAATTGGTATTATTTCAAGTACAACAACAGATGAAGGTAGTATAGATGCTATATCTACAGTTGTTGCTCAAATGTATGATGCATTGATGGTATATGTTACTGCGATAGATTATCTAAAATATGTTAACCCTCAAAAGTATCCTGGTTCCAAATATTATGAAGATATACGAAAATTAGTTGGAGATATAGACAAAGAAGATTTGATAAAAAACGGAACGAATTTAGAAGATTTTTTAACTGCTTTCAAATTTGTTGCAGAAAATGGTGATATATATTCGGAAGCCGTTGCAAAAGCCAATAATACCGATTCCTCAAATATAGCAGTTATAATCGGCGGAGGAAAAGTTGCAATAGGAAAAGATTTAAGGAATGCGAGAAAAGAAAAGAATGAAGTTTTTTTAATAAACAGTAGGACATTGGCGAAACAATCTCAAGCTCCGGCAATAGATCATAAGGACGTAAATGACTTAAGTACATCTTATGTCGTGGGTAATGCGGTTCAATTTATTTTAAATATAATAGAATTATTAAATAGGAAAGCAATTGCTCTTGATAAAAATAATGGTATTGTTATTAATTTACAGGAACTTGAGCTTGGAAACGAAGAAAAAGCGATGGTCTCACAATTGGAAGAAAAAAAGAAACAACTAGCCGAATTAAGAGGTAAAAATGTTGGCAAAAAAACAAAAGAAATAGAAAATTTAGAAAAAGAAATTGATGGAATGGTAGAAGAGTTGGGTCAAGATGGGCAATTGAAGATATTCTATTATCTGTTAAAAGAGAAAATATTAGCAGATAAACAAGAATATTCTGAGTTAATAGAATTAACAATATATTTATTAAATGAATTTAAAGATGTTGTTACCAGAGAAGATTTACATAAATTGCGTATACATGTTTTTGATATGGAAGATGAACATAGTGAAAATGCAGATGAACAAGAGGTTTATAAAAGTGCCTCGGAAAAAGTTGCAAGTAAAATTTTTGCTTTTCTTGAAAGAGTTTCTTTCTTCAAAAAAGCATTAACTCATTTAGATAAAGAGTTTCAAGAAAATCTTACCGAAGAAACCGTAGTAAGTACGAGAATAGAAAGAGAAGCTTTCGATTTGGAGTATGCTATAAGCCATGGCTATGTTGAAGAAGCCGGGAAAGAAGAAATAAAAACAGCGGGCGGAACAACTACAAGAACAGTTTATAAACTAAAAGGTGTTGATAGTGCTCAACATTATTCTAAATTTATTTTAAGTAAAGGTTATGATGGTATAACCGATGAATTTAGAACAGATTCAGAAGATTATTCCATAGATCCTATGTTTGTTATTTATGAAGATGGTTCTGTCGGCTTTATGACACAACAAGATTTTAAAAATGTATATGGAGAAAAGAAGAAAGATAAATTCAAGGTAATAAAAGAGCCGACTAAAGTAAAAGTTTGCTTTTTAAAACCACGAAAAATTATTCAAACAAAAGAAGGTAGAGTTACTGTTCATAAAAATGAAATTGTTGTACAAAGAGAAACAGATGATGGAGATATTAGTATATACGCAATGTCTATTTCCACTTTTTTAAGACTTTACCCGTATAATGATAAGAACAGACATTTTTATGAAAAACACGGAGACAAATTAGGTGTAGAAATATCCGATAAAAAAGCCGAAACTACCGAAAAACAAGACTCTCAAAAAGGGGTAGAAC
>JAEEGL017037646.1_pt1 | contig 19923 bp, 22 predicted proteins | sample 9134231 | NCBI WGS metagenome assembly JAEEGL01 (sample SAMN16246548, study PRJNA631951) | gut metagenome | biome: gut microbiome; feature: rumen; material: fiber-attached | host: Bos | place: Iran: Karaj | collected 2018-10 | reverse complement strand
TGTGGCGCCGACCGGTACGGCTTTCCAGATCGCGCGCGCGAACGGATCAGGCGACCTTTCGCGCGACGGCTGCCACGACGGGGCAGAGACGGGCGGACAGTATCTGAACGCTTGCGTGTGGTTTGAGTTTATAACGGGCGAAAGCTGTATTGGCAACACCTGGAGACCTACTAAATATACACTCAGCGAGGAACGGATAACGTTGCTGCAGCAGGCAGCGCATGCGGCAGTAGGCGAATATACGGGAAGATAAAGGATCCCGATTAAAGCTCGTACGATCGCAGTTGAACACGGTTGCCGCATTCATGCAGCTCCTCACGGGGGGGGAGAATACCGCGGACATCGGCATTGTGAACGCCATGATGCCGAGCCGTACATGCGGATAGCGGCTAGGGGCCTGGAAACACGAACTCCCACGGGGTGATGTGAGCCTCATGGGAGTTTTTTGCAGGGCTTTCAGGTTATCCTGCGCCGATGGTCGCATTTTTCTTTTGCCTGGTCACAAAACTCTTTGTCGAAGTAGTAATTGACTTGTATCCTGACACCTGATCCATACCATCCAAACAGGAAGCAGCAGAAATGTCGTCTATAAAAAGAATTATGTCAGATATACTTGACATCATATCACCTTTATGATAACATACCCCATGAAGGGGGTGTTTCATATCGCACGGAATCTGCGTATCAAAGTTGCAAGGGCTCAGAAAGATATGACCCAGAAAGCGCTTGCAGAAGCGGTTGGGATCTCACGTCAAACGATGAACGCTATCGAGCAGGGCGAATACAATCCGACGATCCGGCTTTGCAGGGCGATATGCCGAGTGTTAGGAAAGAGTTTGGACGATCTGTTTGGAGAGGAGAATTCAGATGATGAAGAATAAGCGCGCGGGAAATCTTGACGAAATGCAGAATCAGAAACTGCTGAAACTTGAAGAGTACGGCTTCTGGGTTGTGTTTTGGGCGCTGCTTGTCTCAATTATTGTCCAACTCATAGCAGGCGCAGGAATAAAAGAAGTCATAGGAGAAATCATTGCCTTCCTCATTGGAAGCGTCTATCTCACAATAACTACTCTGAAAAACGGGCTCTGGACAAGATCGTCAGCACCTTCGAGAAAAGGAAATGCCCTTGTAAGCATTATTCCGGCAGCTGTAATCGGCGCTCTCAACGTCTTCAAGATGATTCGGGGTAATGGGTTCAGTACAAATGCGATATACGTCACAGTCGGAATCATTGCCGCTGCATACGCAGGCTGTTTTGCCATACTGGAACTTTTCAGAGCCAGATATAAGAAGCGGCGGTCTGAATTGGACGATATTGAAGAAAGTGAGGAGTGATCGTGTACTGCCAGAAGTGTAAAGCAGCTTTTGATGGAAACGGAAACTGCCCTGTTTGCGGCAGCACAAAGGTGCGGCCTGCGCTTGCGGATGATATTTGCTTCCTTACAGATGCCGATCCTATCCTTGGCGGGATGTTGAACGATGTTCTCGGGCAGAATGGAATTCCGGCATTGAGCAGCAGCACGATCGGCGCTGGTATGGCGATGAGGGCCGGTTCAATGTTTGACCGGGTAAAGCTCTATGTGCGATACGAACACCTTCCGAAAGCAAAAGAGATTGTTGAAGAGCTCTTCAATTCCAAGCCCGTAACCGAATGACATGATGGATGTGCCGAGTTCGTTTTCAGGGGCGAAATCACAATCACGGTCAGAGCAGCATGATGCTCTGGCTGTGATGCTTTTTGCGGCGGCGTGTTGCCGCCATTTTTACTATCATACGGTAAAACCGTACTCGCATACGATGTTTGTCCGGAAACGCCCCGAAATCAGGGCCTAAAGCCAAAAAAGTCACAACCCTTATCTCGTATCAAGATAAGGGTTGTTGTGTGATGGTCGCAACAGGACTCGAACCTGTGACCCCCGCGATGTGAACGCGATGCTCACATCTGCATGTAGTGTATTACAAAAGATAAATATAAGTAATCAAACTGCAGAATGCCTTAATCTGCCTGCAGATCAAAAGCACCGTCGACCGTCAGCATAACGGGATTCATCATGCATCGGGTTTAGCTGATATATATCAGGATCAGCTATATGGAGGTATGACCGGAAGTATAAGGTGGGAGAGACATTGTAAGAATACGAAACTATGTATCTACATCGATTGACATTTCCGGCGATCTGATATATACTAAACAGCACAATCATATACGCAGTTCAGGTGTCCGGGGGCGCATGCCGCCCGGGTGAAAAGGGAAGCCGGTGCAAGTCCGGCGCAACAGCCATTACTGTAATTGGCTAAGGTCTGCGCATTCGCCATTGAGCCATGCTTGAGAAGGCGCGCGGGCCGCGGGTAAAGCCGAGCCATAAGCCAGGAGACCTGCCGGAACTGTCAGAGGCATTGATTTCTTGGGCAGGGGAGAAGGACAGCCGCAGAGCCGGGGCTCATTCAAGAGCCCGTATTGCGCTTTGTCTACGTCCCATTCCGTACGGAATTGGGATTTTTCTTTAGCTTGCCCGGAAAAATAAACTTCATAACGGAGGCATTCCCGATGAAACGTTTCCCGGCGGCGCTTATCCTCATCATTGCGCTCATCCTTACCTGTCTGCCCGTATCGGCGGAGACCGCGGGTCTCACCGTCACTGGTTCCCTGGAACTTGAATACGCAAACCAGTTCAGCGTGGACTTCTGCGAGGGCGGCTACAGCCTTATCACCATAAGCGACGGCGCGCGCTTTCTGACCGTTCCCGAAGGTGCCGAGGTACCCGAAGGTCTGCCCGAGGATATAGTCACCCTGCAGCTGCCGCTTGACAACCTGCTCATTTCTTCCACGCCCACCGTGTCGCTCATAAACGCCATCGGCGCGCTGGACACCGTCGCTACCACCACCCAGGAATACGATGGCTGGTACATCGACGAAGTGAAGGCGGCCATGGATGCGGGCAAGCTCGCCTACATCGGCAGCTACAAAGCCCCCGATTTTGAGGCGCTCACCGCCAACAAGCCCCCGTTTGCCGTGTTCTCCACCATGCTGGACAGCGTGCCCGAGGTGGCCGACAAGCTCAAGGAGATCGGCATCCCCTACATGCGCGACTGCTCCACTTACGAAAACCATCCCCTGGGCCGCATGGAGTGGATCAAGCTCTACGGCGTACTTTTAGGCAGGGAAGAGGAAGCCCAGGCGCATTTTGACGCCCAGAAGGCGCTGATCGACGCCATACCCGAAGGCTCCACCGGCAAGACAGTGGCCATGTTCTACATCACTTCAAAGGGAGACCTGTACACCCGCCGCGCTGGCGACTACATGGTCAAGATGCTCGAAATGGCGGGCGGCGAGTACGTGCTTCCCGACCTGGCTCCCGAAAAGAGCGGCACCCAGAAGATAGAGGCCGAGGAATTCTACATCGGCGCGGGAGAAGCCGACTATATCGTTTACATCTGGTCCATGGGCGGCAAACCCGCTACAATGGAGGAGTTCTTGGCCCGCAGTTCCATTCTCGCGGACTTCAAGGCCGTAAAGGAAGGCAACGTGTGGTTCACCACTCCCGATTACTTCCAGATCTCCCACACTCTGGGTTCCATGATCGTGGACTTCAACAAGATGCTCCTTAACGACGATCCCTCCGTGACCGAGTTCACCTACCTGTTCAAGCTTCCATGACAAAACAGCTGACGGCGTTCAGGGCTGCCCTGGTGTTCGCGCTGCTGGGTGTCGCTTTCGCGGTGATACTCGTGCTCAACGTGAACACCGGCAGCGTTTCCATAGCGCCCGGAGAAATACTCAGAATAGTTTTGAACGGCAAGTCCGACGGGTCTTCCATAGGCAACGTGATATGGAAGATCCGTCTTCCGCGGCTTTTGGCCGCGGCGGTGCTGGGCGGCGCGCTGTCCGTGTCGGGCTTTCTGCTGCAGACGTTTTTCCGCAACCCGATAGCCGGGCCGTACGTGCTGGGCATATCCTCGGGAGCCAAGCTGTTCGTGGGCATAATGATGGTATATGTGCTCAAGTACGTGTCCAGCGTGCCCTTCTGGGCGGTGATGGCGGCGGCGTTCGGCGGCTCGATGCTGGTGACGCTGTTCGTGCTTTTGTTCGCACGGCGGGTCAGGAGCATGGCGGCGCTGCTGGTGATCGGCATCATGATAGGCAGCATCTGCACGGCGATAACGGATTTCTTTATCACCTTTGCGGACGAAGCCAATGTGGCGAACCTGCACTACTGGTCCATGGGCAGCTTTTCGGCGGTAGCCTGGCCCAACCTGCATGTTATATCCGCCATAGTGTTTGCCGCACTCGCGCTTAGTTTTCTTTTGTCGAAGCCCATTTCCGCTTACCGGCTGGGGGAAAACTATGCCCGCAGCATGGGCGTGAACGTCAGGCTTTTCCGCGTGGCGCTGATCGGTTTGAGCAGCGTGCTGTCCGCCTGTGTGACGGCGCTGTCCGGGCCGATCTCCTTTGTGGGCGTCGCGGTGCCTCATATGACCAAGCTGCTGTTCGGCACGTCCAAGCCCTCGCTCATAATTCCCGGCTCGTTTCTGCTGGGCGGCGTGTTCTGTATGGGCTGTGACCTGATCGCCCGCACCGCCTTCGCGCCGTCGGAACTGGCCATAAGCACCGTCACGGCGGTGTTCGGCGCGCCGGTGGTGATCGCGCTTATGATAAGCAGGCAGAGGAGGCGCACAGATGGCTGACACTGCCGTGTTCGAGACCCACGGGCTCAGCGTGGGCTACCGTGGCAAGGCGATAATAAACGATATAGACATATGCCTGGACCGGGGCCAGATACTCGCGCTTATCGGTCCGAACGGCGCGGGTAAGTCCACCATACTCAAAACGGTGACGGGACAGCTGCCCGCCATTTCCGGAAAAACGCTCATAGAAGGGCGGGAGCTGGAAAAGTGGCCCCGGGGCGAGCTGGCCAAAAAGCTGGCGGTGGTGCTTACCGAGCGGGTGCAGCCCGAGATGATGAGCTGTTTCGAGGTGGCGGCCATGGGGCGCTATCCGTACACGGGGCGGTTCGGCGCTCTGACCGCGGAAGACAGGGCCATCGTGCGGGACACTCTAAAGCGAGTCAGGGCGGATGACATCGCCGAGCGGGACTTTTCCCAGATCAGCGACGGGCAGAGGCAGCGGGTGCTTTTGGCCCGGGCGCTGTGCCAGCAGCCGGAGGTACTGGTGCTGGACGAGCCTACGTCCTTCCTGGACATACGCAACAAGATCGAACTGCTGGATATACTGCTTGAGACCGCAAGGGAAAACCGGACGACGGTCATCCTTTCCCTGCACGAGATAGATCTGGCCGAAAAGGTGTCGGATCTGGTCATGTGCGTCCGGGGAGACCATGCCGAGGCGCCCGACATTCCCGAAAGGGTGTTCACCGACGCCCACATAAAAGAACTGTATGGGCTGACCCGGGGCAGTTATCTGGTGAGCCGCGGCAGCGTGGAACTGGTGAAAGCCGAAGGCGCGCCCAGGGTGTTCGTGCTGGGCGGCGGAGGCAAAGGCTTAAATCACTACCGCGAGCTCCAGAAAAGGCGCATACCTTTTGCAGCGGGCCTGCTGTATGAGAACGACATGGAGTATGAGGTCGCTGCGGCGCTGGCCCAGACGGTGGTGAGCTGTCCCGGGTTCGGAGCCGTGCCCGGTGAGGCTGTCAAGCGGGCTGAAGAGGTAATGCTTTCCTGTGAAGCCGTACTGGCCGCATCCGCAGCCGGCGAAGCGAACCGGGAGCTTCTGGAGTACGCCCGGCAGCATAACATGATTATTGTGTTCTCCGCGGGAGAACTGCAATAGAAAAAGACACAGACAGAAAACTGTGAAAACTGCCGGTGTTCGCGCTGCCGGGCTGCGCGCGGCTTGACCGAAAGCCAGCTTCGCAGGCCTGTTAAAGCAGGGCTAATGTGTTTTCCCTTGACGCGCATAAGCGGCAAAAAGCTTACCGCGCCCCGGGGTTACCGCCGGAAAGAGGAGAAGGAAACATGAGCAGGCTGTACGTTATCGGCGCGGGTCCGGGCAGCAAAGAAATGCTTACCGGGGAAGCCGCAAGCGCGATAAACGAGTCCGAACTGGTGTGGTGCGCCAAACGCAACTGCGAACTGGTCCCCGAAGCGAAACGGCGGTCCCTCACCCCCTTCGGCGCCGCCATGGACGAGATAGAGCAGGCGCTTAAGCAGGGCAGACGTGTATCGGCGCTGCTGTCGGGAGACACGGGGCTTTACAGCCTGCTGCCGCTGCTCAATAAACGGTTCGGGCCGGAAAACATACGGGTGATCTGCGGCGTGAGCAGCGTGCAGGCTCTGTGCGCACGGCTGGGGATGAGCTGGCAGGACGCGAAGATAGTGTCCGCCCACGGCAGGGCGCTGTCCAAAGGGGCGCTTAATCATCACGCCCGCGTGAATCCCAAAACGATCGTGCTGCTGGACGGCGAAAACAACCCGAAATGGGTGCATGACACGCTCCTGGATGGTGGCTTAGGCGGGCTCAAACTATATATAGGCGAAAAACTGAGTTACGAAGACGAATCCGTCGGGATGTACACGGACAGGGAGTACGACTCGCTCTCGGTGGCGCTGATAGAGAACAACGCGCCAAAGAGCGATATAAGGCCTTCCGGCATTGACGATGAAGCATTTATCCGTGGAAAGACGCCCATGACCAAAAGCGAGATACGCGCCCAGGTCATGTCGAAACTGCGCCTGAAGCCGGACAGCGTGGTGTGGGACGTGGGCGCGGGCACGGGTAGCGTGTCCGTGGAATGCGCGCTCAACTGTCCTCTGGGCGAAGTGTACGCCGTGGAGCGGGACGAAGAGGCGCTGACGCTGATCGGGCAGAACAGGGACAGATTCGGAGCGCTGAATATAAATATCGTCCCGGGCAACGCACCTGAGGCGCTGTACGGGCTTCCCGCGCCTACCCATGTGTTCCTGGGCGGCACCGGGGGCGAGACGGAAGAGATACTCAAAAAGCTGGAAGGATTCGAAAGCACGATACGTGTCTGCGCCACCGCGGTCACGATGGAGAGCGCGGAGCTTTACATGAAGCTGCTCTCCGCTTACGCCGATTTCTCGGCTGCGCAGGTAGCGGTTTCCAGGCTGGAAAAACTGGGGCGGTACAACATGTTCAGGGCACAGAATCCCGTGTTCGTGTTTGCGGCGACGATGGAGGGGAAAATATGATATACTTCATAGGCGCGGGTCCGGGCGCGGCGGATCTGATCACCGTGAGGGGAATGGAACTGCTTAAGCGCGCCGACCTGGTGGTATACGCGGGGTCGCTGGTGAACCCGGAACTGCTTGGTTACTGCAGGGAGGACTGCGAAAAGCTAAACAGCGCCTCCATGACGCTGGAAGAGGTCATCGGGGCGATGACCTCATACCCCACGGGCAGCACGGTGGTGCGCCTGCACACCGGGGATCCTTCCATCTACGGCGCGATCCGGGAACAGATGGACGAACTGGACCGCCTGGGGTATGATTACGAGGTCGTGCCGGGAGTGAGCTCCATGAACGCCGCGGCGGCGGTGCTTAAAGCGGAGTACACGCTGCCCGGAGTGAGCCAGACGCTGATAGTGAGCCGCATGGCGGGAAGGACCCCCGTGCCGGAAAAAGAGAATATCCGTTCCCTGGCCGCCCACGGGGCGAGCATGGCGCTGTTTCTGAGCGTAAGCATGCTGAAAGAACTGTGCGAAGAGCTTATAGCGGGCGGATACGCGCCCGAAACGCCCACGGCAGTGGTATATAAGGCCACCTGGCCGGATCAGGAGACGGTGAAGGGCACGCTTGAGAGCCTGCCTGAAAAGGCCGCGCACATCGGACGCGCCGCGCTGGTGCTCGTTGGCGGATTCATGGGCGGCGGATACGAGCGCTCAAAGCTCTACGATCCCGCGTTTTCCCATATGTTCCGGGAGGCTAAACAATGATCCTGCGGGCGATAGCGTTCACGGAGAAGGGACAGAGCTGGTCCCTGACGCTGGGCATACCCGTGGACCGGGGCGTGCCGGTCATGGAGTGGGCGAAAGCGCATTTTGACGAGGCTGACGCGCTGCTGTTCATAGGCGCGGCGGGCATCGCGGTGCGGGCTATCGCGCCGCTTTTGAAAAGCAAGACCACAGACCCGGCGGTGGTGGTGATGGACGAAATGGGGCGGCACGTGATACCGCTGCTGTCCGGCCACATAGGCGGGGCGAATGCCCTGGCCGAACAGATCGCCGCGCTGACAGGCGCGGAAGCGGCGGTGACTACGGCTACGGACGTGAGGGGAGTGCCCGCCATAGATACCTGGGCGGTCGCAAACGGTATGGCGATAGAGAACCCGGCTGCGATAAAGGCGGTGTCTTCCCGCGCTCTGGCCGGGCAAACGGTGGGCGTGGCCATAACCGAAAGGGAGATCAAGCCGCCGTTTGACGTGACTTTGTTCCTGCGTCCCCGCACGCTGGCGCTCGGAGCGGGCTGCAGAAAAGGCGTGGACGCCGATGCGTTTGAGAGAAATGCGCTGGAGTTTCTGCGGGCAAACGGCGTGTCGCTTTTGTCCGTGAAGGCGCTGGCCAGCATTGACATTAAAAAAGAGGAGCCGGCGTTCACGCGCTTCTGTGAAAAGTACCGCTTGCCCCTTGAGGTTTACGGCGCGGAGGAATTAAAGGCGGTGCCCGGGGTTTTCGCTCACTCGGATTACGTTGAAAAGACCGTGGGCGTGGGCAACGTGTGCGAGCGGGCGGCGGTCAAGGCGTCAGGCGGCAGGCTTTTGGTGGGCAAAACGATATTCGAAGGCATGACTTTCGCTCTGGCGGGGGACGAAAACACATGACGCCGCTTCGTGAAGGCTTTACTACGGGTTCATGCGCGGCGGCCTGCGCGCTGGCGTCCTGCCTATGGCAGAGGGACGGCGAATGCCCCGAAAAAGTCGAGATAGTGGTGCCCGAAGGCCGCACTTACGCCCCCGTCATACACCCTTTATGTCCGTACAGGTGTGCGGTATACAAAGACTCGGGCGATGACCCGGACATCACGAACGGTTCCGAAGTCTGGGCGGAGGTGTTTGTAAGCCCCGGAAAAGGTGATGTAAGCTTCAGCGCGGGCGAAGGCGTGGGAACGATCACGCTTCCGGGGCTCAAACTGCCTGTGGGCGAAGCCGCTATAAACCCGGTGCCCAGGCATATGATCGCTGAAGCGGTGAAAAGTGTGTTTCCGGACAATGCGGCGAACGTCACCGTGGGCATCACAGGCGGCCGCGAGATCGCGAAAAAGACGTTCAATCCCCGCCTTGGCATAGAGGGCGGGCTGTCGATACTGGGCACCACGGGCGTCGTGCGACCCATGAGCGAAGATGCGCTGAGGGACACCATACGCCTTGAAATGAATATGCGCAGGCAAAACGGCGTAGGCGTGCTTGGGCTCGTATTCGGAAGTCAGGGTGAAGCGGCGTTAAGCAAACAAAGGCCGAACCTGTACTGCGTACAGATAAGCAATTTCGTGGGCTTTGCGCTGGACACGGCCGCGGAACTGGGATTTGAGAAGGTCGTGCTGGCGGGACAGCCGGGAAAACTCGCCAAGGTGGCGGGAGGCTGCATGCAGACCCACAGCAAGTACGGCGACGGGCGGCGGGAAGTAGTGGCGGCGCATCTGGCGCTGATGGGCGCCCCCAAAGCGCTTACGGAAGCGGTCATGGCAAGCGTCACGCTGGATGGCGTTATACCGCTCATACGGGATGCCGGGTACGGGCAAGTGTGGACGAAGCTGTGCGAAGCCGCCGCGTCGTATTGTCTGGCGCGGGTCAAAGGCGCGCTCAAGGTCGAAACTGTGATGCTGGACGGACAGGGGAACGTGCTGGGCACGTTCGGGGAGTGATTTAACGTGAACAAACTGCATGTATACACGGGAAACGGCAAGGGAAAGACCACCGCAGCCATGGGGCTCGCGCTGCGCTCTGCCGGGCACGGAAATAAAGTGTTGGTGGCTCAGTTCATGAAACGGGGCAATTCGGGAGAACTGGCAGCGTTTGGCAGGTTCGAAAACGTGCGCGTGATGGCGGCGAAACCCATAAAAGGCTTCACTTCCCGTCTGAGCCCGGAGGAAAAGTTGTCCGCCCGCGCCGACCAGACCGCGTTTGCCGGGGAAGTGGTTTCGGCAATAGCCGAGTGGCAGCCGGATACGGTGGTGCTTGATGAACTGGGCATCGCACTTGCGCTGGACATGGTGGACGAGACCGCAGCAAAAGCGCTCGCGGACAAAGCGCTCAATTCCGGCGAGACCGTGATAACCGGCCGCAGAGTGCCGGACTGGCTGCTGGAAAAGGCGGATTATTTAAGCCGCATCATCGCCGAAAAACACCCGTATGTCACCGAAAAACTGCCCGCGAGGAAGGGAGTGGAGTGGTAAAATGCTGCCGATGGAGATAGAAGACAGGAGCATGGAGATAATCGAGTCCGAGCTGCAGGTGGAGCTGGAGGAAGACATAAAGCCCATCGTGAAACGGGTGATCCACGCCACGGCGGACTTTTCATTTGCCGAAACCATGCGCTTTACTCCCGGGATCGTGGAGCTTATCCAAAATATGCTCGAAGGCGGAGCCACCATAGTCACCGACACCAATATGGCGCTGGCGGGCATAAACAAAACCGCCCTTAATAAGCTTGGGGCAAAGGCGCTGTGCTTCGTGGCGGACGAGGACGTGGCGCGGGAAGCGAAAGCAAGAGGCGTCACCCGTTCCTTCGTGAGCATGGAGCGCGCGCTCAAGATAGACGGACCGAAGCTGCTTGTGTGCGGAAACGCGCCCACTTTCCTGTTGTCGCTGCTTGAGATAGCGGGGCAGAGCGGCGTCCCCGCGGACACGGCGGTGATAGGCGTGCCGGTGGGCTTCGTGAATGTGGTGGAGGCCAAGGAAAAGCTCTGGGCAAGTGGCATACCCTGCATAGCGGCGATGGGCCGCAGAGGAGGCAGCAATGTGGCCGCGGCGATAGTGAACGCACTAATGTACGGCATTCGGGGGGTGCGCTCTTGAGGATACTCATAGCGGGCACCGGCAGCGGCTGCGGCAAGACCACGGCATCGATACTGCTGATGGCGTGCCTCAAGCGCCGGGGACTGAGCGTCGCACCGTATAAGGCGGGGCCGGATTACATCGACCCCGGCTTTCACAGGCGTGTGTGCGGGCGTGCGTCCTACAATCTGGACACCTGGCTGATGGACGAGGATGAGATAGCGCGTCTGCTCTGGAACGATGCAGACATATCCGTCATCGAGGGCGTAATGGGATATTACGACGGGCTGGACGCGAGGGGCATGCGCTGCTCCGCGTGGGAGCTTGCACGCATGACCCGAACGCCCGTACTGCTGGTCGTCGACGCGTCAGGCGGCGCGGCGAGCGTAGCGGCGACGGTAAAGGGCTTTCAGACGCTCAAGACGGACAGCGGGATATGCGGCGTATTGGTCAACCGGGCGTCGGGAGACAGGCACTACGAACTGATAAAGCAGGCGGTAAAGGAATATACCGGCCTTGACTGCGCCGGATATCTGACCAAACAGGCTGCCGTCGAACTGCCGTCCAGGCATCTGGGTCTGGTGACCGCGAGGGAGACGCCTGACCTTATGAACAGGATAAACGATACCGCCGTTATCGCGCAGCAGACGCTTGACCTTGACAAAGTGCTCTCTATAGCCGGGAAAGCGCCTGATATCCCGCAAAGCAGCCGGACTGTGTACACATCCCGGCGCGGCTTTCGCCTGGGAGTGGCGCTGGACGAGGCGTTCCATTTTTACTACGATGCCAACCTGGAAGCGCTCAAAGATGCAGGCATGGAGCTCGTGTTTTTTTCACCGCTAAGGGACGCGTGCCTTCCCGGAGACCTGGACGGGCTGTACATAGGCGGAGGCTATCCCGAGGTATATGCCGAAGGGTTGGAGCGGAATGCAGGCATGCGAGGAAGCATAAAGTCGGCGCTTGAAAACGGGCTCAGATGCTACGCAGAGTGCGGCGGACTCATGTATCTGGGCGAAAACATAGACGGGCGGGAAATGTGCAGAGTACTGCCAGTAAATTGCCGGATGACCGCCCGCCTGCAGAGGTTCGGCTATGTGACGGTGGAGGACAGGACGGGGCTAAGCTTCCCTGCGCACGAATTCCATCACGCCGTCGCCGAGCCTACGGGCGAAGAAAAAACGGCCTATAAAGTGATCAAAGCTTCCGCGCCGGACAGAAGCTGGGCGTGCGGCTATGAAAAATACAACACGCTGGCGGCGTTCGCACACGTGTACTTTGCCCATCGCCCGGACATTATCGGGAGGTTCTGGCCGTGAGGCACGGAGGCAATGTGTGGCAGGACGAAAGACCCTCCAACTGGCTGGATTTTTCAGCGAACCTGCGCCCGGAAGGCATGCCTGAATGGGTGAAGGACGCGCTTTTTCGCGCAGCCGATGACGCGCGGTATTATCCCGATCCCGAAATGAAAGCCGCCAGGCGCGGACTGGCTGCTTACGCGGGCGTGGACGAAAGCATGATACTGCCTACAGCGGGAGGGATCGAGGCGATAGATCTTGTGCTCTCGCTCGACCGGGGGAGGGTGCTGGTCGACAGACCGACATTCGGCGAATATGACAGACGCGCGGCGGTCAGCGGGAGAAAGTGCGTGCGCGCGGACGGTGCGCGTGCCGAAAAAGGCGACACCCGGGTCATCTGCAATCCCAACAACCCCACGGGGGAGGCACTGAGCAGGGAAGAAATACTGAATATCCATAAGACCCTCTCCCAAAGCGGCGCAAGGCTGCTGGCGGACGAGGCATTCATAGATTACTGTCCCGAAAACAGCGTGCGCGGCGCCGTCACGGAAAGCCTCTGCGTGGCGGGCTCGCTGACGAAGATACTGTGCGTGCCCGGGATAAGGCTGGGCTACGTGTGCGCCGACCCGGACACTGTGGCGCGTCTTGAGCAGAAGGCGCTGCCGTGGCGGATTAATGCCTTCGCCGCGAAGATAGCCGAGGCGCTGCCGGAGCATCCGGACGAGATACGAAGAGACGCGCAATTAAACGCGCGCAGGCGGGAAGCTTTTGCGGAGACGCTCAGGAGTATGGGAGCCAAAGTGCTGCCTTCCCGGGCGAATTTCCTGCTGTGCAGCTTCGGGTGCGACATGACGGAAGCGGTCAGATATCTTAAAAGCAAATACATACTGGTGCGCGAATGCGCTTCCTTCGGGTTGGGTGCTGACTGGCTGCGCTTCGCGGTCAGGACCGAAGAAGAGAACGGGTTATTGGCGGGAGAACTGGAAAAATGGCTGAGATCGTAGTTTTTGGCGGTACGGCGGAAGGCCGCGAAATGGCGGTGAAGCTGAAAAACAGCGGCAAAAACGTCACCGTGAGCGTGACGAGCGAATATGCCCGCATGCTTCTGCCCGGGGACATGGACTGCCATGTGGGTATGCTGGACCGGGACAGCATGGAGGCGTTTCTTGCGGCAGAAAAGCCGAAAAGGGTCATCGACTGTACGCATCCCTATGCCGTCAGGGCGACCGAAAACATCAAAGCCTGCTGCGGGAAGCTGGATATCCCGTATGAGCGCGTGGAGCGCGCGCCCAGCGAAGGCGACTGGATCTCTTACGCGGAGCATGCGGCGGATACCGAACAGGCCGCCCAGGCGCTTGTCAGGACCCGCGGGAACATCCTTCTGACCACGGGCAGCCATACGCTCAAAGCGTACGCCGAAAAGGCGGATACCTCCCGCATCTGGGTGCGCGTGCTGCCAAACGAGGAGGCGCTTAAGCTGTGCGGCGAGGCGTGCATCCCGCCCTCCCACATAATCGCCATGCAGGGTCCGTTTTCACAGGCGTTCAACGCAGCGCTGTACGATATGCTGGATATAAAGGTCATGGTCAGCAAGGATTCGGGAGCGCGGGGAGGCGTGGCCGAAAAGGTCATTCCGGCGCTGGAAAGGGACATCCACGTTATACTTATAGACAGGCCTAAGGAGTAATATATGCGCGGCAAATCACTGATGGTGCAGGGTACGGCGTCTTCCGTCGGGAAAAGCGTACTGTGCGCGGCGTTTCTGAGGATATTAAAGCAGGACGGGCTGAAAGTCGCCCCGTTCAAGGCGCAGAATATGGCGCTGAATTCCTTTGTGACAAAAGACGGCAGGGAGATGGGGCGCGCCCAGGTGACTCAGGCACAGGCGGCGGGCATTGAACCGGACGTAAGGATGAACCCGGTGCTGCTGAAGCCCACGGGCGACCGCCGCAGCCAGGTGATAGTCGACGGCAGGGCTATAGGCAGCATGACCGCGATGGAATACCACAAGTACAAGCCCGAGCTGCGCCAGAGGATAAAAGCCACCTACGACGCGCTGGAAAGCGAAGTAGATTGCGTGGTGATCGAAGGCGCGGGAAGTCCAGCGGAGATTAACCTGCGTGAGGGCGACATAGTCAACATGTCCATGGCCGAAGCAGCGGACGCGCCTGTGGTGCTGGTGGGGGACATAAACCTGGGCGGCGTGTTCGCCTCGCTGCTGGGCACGGTGATGCTGCTTACCGACGAGGAGCGCGCCCGGGTCAAGGGCGTGATAATAAACAAGTTTAGGGGAGACGTAAAGATACTGGAGCCGGGGCTCAGGATGCTGGAGGAGCGCATACATATCCCCGTGCTGGGCGTCGTGCCATGGATGGACGTGGAACTTGAGGATGAGGACAGCGTGACGGAGCGCTTTAACCGCGTGACGGGACAGGGTGACCTGGACGTGGCGGTGGTGCGCCTTAAGCACATATCCAATTTCACGGATTTCCAGGCGCTCACCCTTCAGAAAGGCGTGCGCGTGCGCTACGCGGAAAGGCCTTCGGATCTTGACAGGGCGGATATAATCGTGCTGCCGGGCACCAAAAACACCATAGAAGACCTGATGGACCTGAGGAACCGGGGCATGGAAGCGCCCATAATCCGCCACGCCCGGAAAGGCGGGATGCTTATCGGCATCTGCGGCGGCTATCAGATGCTGGGGCATAAGCTGAAAGACCCCATGCACGTGGAATCCCGCATCCCGGAGGTGCCGGGCATGGACCTGCTGGACATGGAAGTGACCTTCGAGGCCGAAAAGCAGACCCGGCAGTCCACGGGCGTCGTTTCCGCGCGCAGCGGCTGGCTAAGCGAATTGAACGGCATGCTGCTGGACGGCTACGAGATCCATGCGGGTCGCAACGCCTTCGGAAGCGGGTGCGCGCCCTGGCTGAGCATAAGGGGCGAGACGGACGGGGTGACCAATCCGGACGGCAACGTGATAGGCAGTTACCTGCACGGGCTGTTCGACGATGGCCAGTTCTTTGCCGCGCTGGCAAAGCGCGTGCGCAAAAGCAAGGGAATAAACGAAAAAGAGGGCGAGACGCTCACCATGGACGAATTCCGGGAACGGGAATTCGACCGCATCGCGGACATAGTGCGCGCCAGCGTGGACATGGACGCGATCTATAAGATCATACGCGGGGAAGTGTGACATGCCGGACATCATATTGGCGCTTATAATCGGTTACGGGATCGACCTTGTGCTGGGCGACCCGGAATGGCTGTACCATCCGGTGTGCCTTATAGGCAGGTTCATTTCTTTCATGGAGAAAAAACTGCGCGCCCGGGGCGGCGACCTTCGTAAAAGCGCGGTCCTGCTCACGGTGTCCACGGTGCTGGTGTCGGCGGCCGCCGCGGCCGGCATAACGATCTTAGCCGGGCTTTTCGGACGCTGGCCGAGGCTCATCTGCATGGCGCTGCTGGACTGGATGGGAATAGCGGTGACTTCCATGGCCAAGGAAGCGCGGGGCGTAAAGCGCGCGCTGGGCGAAAGCGTGGAGGCGGGCAGGAAGCAGGTCGCCCGCATTGTGGGCCGGGACACTCAGGAACTGAGCGAGGAAGAGATAGTCAAGGCTACGGTGGAGACCGTATCCGAAAATACCACGGACGGGGTGGTCTCGCCCCTTATTTACGCCGCGCTGGGCGGACCGGTGCTTTTGTGGGCGTTCAAGGCCGCAAGCACGCTGGATTCCATGGTGGGATATCTGGACGAAAAATACCGGGACATCGGCTGGTCGAGTGCGAAACTGGACGACGTGCTGAACTACGTTCCTGCCCGCATCACGGCGCTTTTGATGTGCGCGGGGGCATATCTGACGGGGCTTGACGGAAAAAACGCGTTTAGAACAGTCAGGCGCGACCATGCCAACCATCTGAGTCCCAACTGCGCGTGGAGCGAAGCCGCGGCGGCGGGGGCTCTGCACATCCGGCTGGGCGGCACGCATGCGTATTTCGGCAAAACGGTGGTAAAACCCACTATCGGCGACGCGGACAGACCCGCAGTCCCGGAAGACATAACAAAGGCGAACCAGCTTCTATACGTGACCGGCTTTTTGGCGGTCGCGGTCATAGCGCTGGCCGGTCTGATGATAGGGTGAACAAATGCTTTCGTATAAGGTGAACCGGCCCGACCAAAGCGCAATGAAAGCGGCGAAGGCCCGCTGGGACGCGGTGGCCAAACCGCTTGATTCGCTGGGGCGGCTGGAAAAAGTGATAACCCGTATGGCGGGCATACAGGGCACGTCCGACGTGGCTCTGACGCCGCGCTGCGGGCTGATATTCTGTGCGGATCACGGAATAGTGGCTCAGGGAGTGTCCCAGACCGACCAAAGCGTTACCGCGCTGGTGGCGCGGGCCATAGCCGCGGGCACGTCCAACGTGAACATAATGGCTTCGGTGTCGAATACGCCCGTATACGCGGTGGATGTCGGCATGGCCACGGACGCGGACGTTCCCGGGATAATCCGCAAAAAGACGCTGTACGGCACTAAGGATATGTCGCTCGGGTCCGCCATGACGCGGGATGACGCCGAGAAGGCGATACAGGCGGGCATAGATACGGTGCGCGAAATGAGCGAAAAGGGGATACGGCTGATCGCACTTGGCGAAATGGGCATAGGCAACACCAGTGCGACGGCGGCGGTCTGCTGCGCGCTTCTGGGTATGCGTGTAAATGAAGCGGTGGACCGGGGCGCGGGGCTTTCCGACGAGGGGCTCAGCCGCAAGCGCATAGCGGTACAAAACGCGCTGAGTATAAACAAGCCTGACGCCGGCGATCCTATAGACGTGCTTGCGAAAGTGGGCGGGCTGGAACTCTGCGCCATGGCGGGCGCGTGCCTGGGCGGTATGAGCTGCAATACGGCGATAGTAATAGACGGAGTGATAGTAGAAGCTGCGGCGCTGGCGGCGTACAGGCTGTGTCCCGAGTGCAGGGAATATATGTTCGCCTCCCATATAGGCAAGGAACCGGCAGCGGCAAGGATATTGGAAGAACTGGGCCTTAAGCCTCTTATCTGCGCCGAACTGGCGCTGGGCGAGGGCACGGGCGCCGTGGCGGCGCTGCCGCTTATGGACATGGCTCAGAGGGTCTACGCTGGCGTGCACACGTTTGACGGGCTCGGCATGGCCGCGTACAGGGAGAAAGGCGGCGCGGTATGACGGCGCTCATCACCGGCGGCAGCGGCTGCGGCAAGTCCACATATGCGGAGAAACTCGTTTCGCGCCTGCCTCTTGAAAACAGAGTGTACGTCGCGACCATGCGGGTGTACGACGAGGAGTCGGAAAAGCGCGTTGCGCGCCACAGGGCACAGCGGGCGGACAAGGGGTTTAAGACACTGGAATGTCCGATCAATCTGGCGGGCGCTGAAATCGAGCCGGGCAGCACGGTTTTGTTGGAGGATGTCCCGAACCTGCTGGCCAACGAGATGTTCGACGGCGGCAGTGCGGAGAGAATCTTGCCTGCCATACGGGAACTGTCGCGCAAGTGCGGGCATCTCGTGATAGTGACGAATGACGTGTTCTGCGACGGCGTCATTTACCCGGATTCCACGCAGGAGTATATCAGAAAACTCGCGGAACTGAACCGCGAAATCGTTTCCCTCGCGGATTACGCGGCGGAGGTGGTCTATTCCATACCCGTGACACTGAAAGGAACTGCGCCATGCGACTTATAAGATCGGCTGTTATCGCGTTTTCAACTTACTCGCGCCTGCCCATGCCCCAGGTGGAATGGACGGACGAGAACCGCAGGTACTCCATGTGCTTTTTCCCGCTGGTAGGCGCGGTTATAGGCGGACTTGTCTGGCTGTGGCTGTGCGTGTGCGGCTGGCTGGAGCTGAACGCGCTGGTGAAAGGAGCGGTGGGCGCGGTGATCCCGCTTTTGGTCACCGGCGGCATCCACATGGACGGTTTTATGGACACCACCGACGCACTCGCCTCCTGGCAACCCAGGGAAAAGAAGCTGGAGATACTTAAGGACAGCCACGTAGGCGCCTTCGCGGTCATGGGCTGCGCGTCCTACATGCTGCTCATGACTGCGTTTCTGTCCATGGCCAAGCCTCAGGCCGGAGCCCAGGCGGCGATGTGCTTCGTGCTGTCCAGGACGCTAAGCGCATGGGCGGTCGCGGTGTTCAAGTCCGCGCGGCCGGAGGGCATGCTGGACAGGTTCGCTTCCGCCTCAAGACGGCGCCAGGTGAGCGCGAGCGGCCTTGTCTATGTGCTGATATGCGTTATTGTTTGGTGCCTGTGGGAAGTTTGGCTGGCGCTTATCTGCCTTGCCATGGCCGCGCTGGTCACGCTGTACTACCGGCGCATGGCGTATAAACAGTTCGGCGGCGTGACTGGGGATCTGGCGGGCTGGTTCTCCCAGACGCTGGAACTCTGTCTAATCGCCGCGGTGGTGCTGGGGGTGAAGCTGCTGTGAAGCTGTATATAGGCGGCGCGTATCAGGGGCAGGAGGAACTCGCTTTCTGTGAAAACCCCGGCGCCGAGATAATAAATGAATTCCATGAGAAAGTGCGCGAAGCGATACTGAAGGGCGAAGACCCGCGCATGTTTGCGCATGGGGTCTGTCTGGAAAAACCGGACGCGGTGATAGTTTCCAACGAGGTGGGCGCAGGCATCGTGCCCATGGAGGCGTCCGAACGCGCTTTCAGGGAAGCGGTGGGGCGTGCGCTGTGCGTGATAGCCCAGGCGTCCGATGAGGTGACGCGCGTCGTGTGCGGGATAGGAGTGCGTATAAAATGAGCGTGTATCTGATCCGCCACGGGCTGACACAGGGCAACCTGGAGGGCCGGTATATCGGCTGCAGGACCGACGAAGCGCTGTGCGGGCAGGGGATCAAACGCCTGGAAGAGCTGCGTATGCCCAAAGTCAGGCGTGTGTTCGTAAGCCCGATGAAACGCTGCGTGCAGTCCGCCGGAATACTGTTTCCGGGTGCCGAACAGATCGTCGTTCCGGACTTCCGGGAATGCGATTTCGGGGATTTTGAAGGGAAGAATTACGCTGAACTTAACGGTGACCCCGCTTACCAGGCATGGATAGACACCGTCGGCGAACTTGCGTTCCCCGGTGGAGATAGCCGAAAACAATTTGCCCAAAGGTGCGTGAGAGCTTTTGCGAAACTGGACCTGCTCGCCTCGGACGAAGACTGCGCCGTGGTGGCACACGGCGGGACGGTCATGGCGATCATGGAAGAATATGCCAGACCGCGCGGCGGTTACTTCGATTATCAGGTCAAATGCGGCGAAGGCTATGTCATGGATGCGGACGGGAACTATCAAAAACTGTCATAAAGCGTGTCGGTGCCATTCGCTTCAAGTTCGTCGAAGACTGAGATTTATAAAAGTATCCCATACGCCCAATTATTATTAGCCCCTGAATTGCCCTTGAAAGCGCAACATTTATTCTTCTCGAATATCCTATGATAAAAGTGACGGTTGATCAGGCGCGCTGCACAGGCTGCCTACGCTGCGTGAAGATTGCGAAGGATCACTTTTCCCTGGACAAGAATGGCAAAGCTCAGTTGATTTCCTCTACTCCGCAGCCTTTCTCTCCGTCCATGCGTTCGGCGGTGAACGGATGTCCAGCCTGCGCGATTCTCGCTTGCCAAATCAATGA
>JAEEGL010809444.1_pt1 | contig 19923 bp, 17 predicted proteins | sample 9134231 | NCBI WGS metagenome assembly JAEEGL01 (sample SAMN16246548, study PRJNA631951) | gut metagenome | biome: gut microbiome; feature: rumen; material: fiber-attached | host: Bos | place: Iran: Karaj | collected 2018-10 | reverse complement strand
CGAACATGTCCGGGCGGCGGAGCTTTGTCCTCAGGATCGACTGCTTTCTTCTCCAGCGGGCGATGTTCACATGGTGACCCGAAAGAAGTACGGGAGGCACGTGCCTGTCTCTCCACACCTCAGGCCGGCTGTACTGCGGATATTCCAGCAGTCCCGCCCAGTGGCTCTCCTCTTCGAAGCATTCCGGATCCGGCAGCACGCCCGGTACGAGGCGGCAGACGGCGTCGGCTACCGCTATGGCCGCGATCTCTCCGCCCGTGAGGACGAAATCCCCAAGGGATATCTCCTCGTCCACGCACTCGTCGATGAACCGCTGGTCGATCCCTTCGTAATGCCCGCACACCAGGATCAGCCTGTCGTATTCTCTCTGCAGGCGGCGTGCCGCCGCCTGATCGAACACCGTCCCGCAGGGGGACAGATAGATCGTGTGGATGCGGCGGCCGGCCTCATCGCAGATGTGCTTCCAGCAGTCGTACAGAGGCTGAGCCTGCATGACGCAGCCTCTGCCTCCCCCGTAGGGATAGTCGTCCACCTGATTCTGCTTGTTCGTGGTATAGTCCCGGATCTGATGGCATTCGATCCGGATATAGCCTCTCTCCTGTCCGCGGCCGATGATGCTCTCGGACAGCATGTCTCCCACGGTATCGGGAAACAGGGTCATGATATCGATCCGCATTACATTCCCTCGATCAGATGAACGGATACGAATCCGTTCTCCGTATCCACCTTCCGGATGAACTCCGGAACGCGGGGCACCAGGATCTCCCTGTCCCCGCGGATAACGAGCACGTCGCCGCCGGGAAGTTCCATGATATCCTCCACGGTGCCCAGTTCCTTCCCCGTTCCTTCTTCCACCGCCGGCAGGCCGATGATGTCCTGCAGGAAATAGGCGCCCGGCTCCAGCCGTGCCTCCTCCCGGTCGATCATGACGGTCCGGCCGCGGAGAGCTTCGGCGTCCTCCATGGTATCCACGCCCTGCAGCGAGGCGATCAGCGCCTGCTTGTGGACGGAGGCGGAGCGTACAGGAAAGGGCTTCCCGTCGATATAGAAAACGGAAAAGCCCTTCAAAAACTCCGCGCTGTCTGCCCACGGCCGGATCCGGACCTCACCGCGCACGCCGTGCGTGGTAACGATCTGACCGGCCTCCAGATAACGCTTCTTCATCAGTCAACGATATCCACGCTGATCCGCTTGCCCTGTCTCTGGGCCACGCTGCGCATCAGCACCCGGATCTCCCTGGCGATCTTTCCCTGCCGTCCGATCACCTTGCCCATATCGCCGGGGGCAACGTGCAGTTCAAAGACCGTTTCATCGGACTTCTCGATCTCATTGACTACCACTTCATCCGGATGATCAACAAGATTGCGCGCGATATAAAGCAGCAGTTCTTTCATGGCTTACTCTTCCGGTTCTCAGATAGCGCCGATCTTCTTCAGCAGGGCACGGGCGGTGTCGGTCGGCTGGGCGCCGTTCTTGATCCAGTACTGGGCGCGCTCCACGTCGATCTTGATCTCGGCGGGGTCGGCCAGCGGGTTGTAGGTGCCGATCTCCTCGATGCAGCGTCCGTCACGGGGGGCGAGGGACTCAGCCACCACGACACGATAGAAGGGATTCTTCTTGGCTCCCATTCTGCGAAGTCTGATTTTAACCATTGTTCTTTCCTCCTGAAATAATTGTTATATTTGTTTTGTTATATCAGTCAGCATGCTTCCATGCGTACCTTCCCGTCAGAACCCGAAACGGCTCTTCTTGCCCTTTTTCCCGAAGCCCTTTCCTCCGAGCATCGCGGGCATCTTTCCCTTGGACATCTGCTTCGTCATCTGCTGCATGGCCTCGTACTGCTTCAGCAGCCGGTTCACGTCCACCACGGTCAGCCCGCAGCCGGCCGCGATCCTCTTTTTCCGGCTGTTGTTGATCACGTTGGGATTCTCTCTCTCATACGGGGTCATGGAGAGAATGATGGCCTCCGTGCGCAGCAGCGCCTTGTCGTCCATCGTGACGCCGGCCAGCGCCTTGCTGTCCACGCCCGGGATCATCCCGACAAGATCCTGCAGATTCCCCATCCCCTTCAGCTGGATCAGCTGGTCCAGATAGTCGGAAAGGGTGAATTTGTTCTTGCGGAGCTTTTCGGCCATCTCTCTGGCCTTCTTCTCGTCGATGGCCGCCTCCGCCTTTTCGATCAGCGTCAGCACGTCGCCCATCCCCAGGATCCTCGACGCCATCCTGTCCGGATGGAACACCTCGATCTGGTCGAGCTTCTCTCCGATGCCGGCGAACTTCACCGGCTTCCCGGTGACCGCGCGGATGGACAGAGCCGCGCCGCCCCTCGCGTCGCCGTCGAGCTTCGTGAGCATGATGCCGTCGATGTCCAGCGCCTCATTGAAGGCGGATGCGGCGTTCACCGCGTCCTGTCCGGTCATGGCGTCCACCACGAGCATGATCTCATCCGGCTGTACGGCCGCCTTGATGTTCTTCAGCTCGTCCATGAGCGTCTCGTCGATGTGGAGACGGCCGGCGGTATCCAGGAACACGAGGTCGTTGCCGTTCTTCTTCGCATGGTTCACGGCGGCTTTGGCAATTGCAACGGGATCCTCCGTCCCCATCTGGAACACGGGGATATCCACCTGCGCTCCCACCGTCTCGAGCTGCTTGATGGCGGCCGGACGGTACACGTCGCACGCCGCGAGCAGCGGCCGCTTTCCCGTGGTCTTCTTCATATAGGCGGCCAGCTTGGCGCAGTTCGTCGTCTTGCCGGCGCCCTGCAGGCCGACCATCATGATGACCGTGGGCGGCTTCGGGGAGATGTTGATCCCGGTGCTCTTGCTGCCCATCAGTTCCGTCAGTTCCTCGTTGACGATCTTGATGACCATCTGGGCGGGCGTCAGGCTCTCCAGCACTTCGCGCCCCACGGCGCGCTCGGATACCGTCTTGACGAAATCCTTGACGACCTTGTAGCTGACGTCTGCCTCCAGCAGCGCGATGCGTACTTCGCGCATCGCCTCCTTGATGTCGTTCTCGCTCAGGCGGCCCTTGCCGCGCAGCTTCTTGAATACGTTATTCAGTTTTTCGGAAAGACTGTCAAAGGCCATGGGTTCAACCTTTCATCACATCGAGGATCCGGTCCAGTTCGTCGAGCGCCGCCAGCGCTTTTTCGTCGCTGACAGAATCCCGCAGCGTCCGGATGATCTCGCCGCCCCGCGCCGCGTATGACTGCCGCTGTTCAAATCCGGCGGCGAATCCCGTCTTCTCCTCCATCTGAAGCAGCGTTTTTTCCGCATGCATCAGGTTCGCCCGCACACCCTGTCTGGATATCCCGTACTGCTGAGCGATCTCCGCAAGGGACAGGTCCTCGTTGTAGTACAGGTCGAAAAGCTCCCTCTGCCTGTCCGTCAGAAGCTCTCCGTAAAAGTCGTACAGCAGGGTCATCTGAAGCGTCCGGTCCGCCATAACATCCTCCTGTGTGCCGAGCTCTGTAAATCTCAAATGATTTACACCCGCGCAGTGTAACTCATTTCATTGCTCTTGTCAACCCCCTTTCCGCCATTGTTTTCTCCGGATGACAGGCAGGCCTCCGTCTGCTATAATCAGGACGGGACGGACGTCCCGGAAAGGAGGCGCGCGCATTGGAGATATACGCCCGGCCGCGGGGAGATCTCTCCCCTCACGAGGCCGTACGCTCACTGCTGAAGGACGCCGTATCCTGCTACGCCGGCATCCCTCTGCCTGAGATATCGAAAACAGACCGGGGAAAGCCCTTTTTCCCGGAGCTTCCGGATCTGTTCTTTTCCCTGAGCCATTCCGGCTCGCTCGTTCTGTGCGCCGTCGGGGACTCCCCCTGCGGGGCCGACGTCCAGGAGCCGCGCGTCCTTTCGGACCGCCTGCTGCGCCGCTGTTTCTCCCCGGAGGAGCTGGCCGCTGCGGACCCGGCCGCCCTGTGGTGCCTGAAGGAGAGCTTCATCAAGATGAACGGCCTCATGGACCGCCCTCTGCGGGACATGGTCTTTCTCCCCGCGGGGGATGTTTTCGATGGCCCCGACGGCACGGCCGGCCGCGTCTGGAGGCTTCCGGACGGATACACGGCAGCTCTCGTCTGCCGGGATCCGGCAGTCCTTCCCGCCGCTGTGCGCTGTCCGTTCTCTCCCGAAAATACCGGTTGAAAAAAAGGCCTGCATTCGGTATACTGGACAGGTAAAAAGGCCCCTGTTTTTTCAATTCAATTCTGTAAAAATCTTTTATGACATGGAGGTACTGATCATGCAAGTAAAAGCCGCTGTCGCCCACGTTCCGGGCAAGATGGTGATTGAAAACGTGGAGCTGGCCGCTCCCAAGGCCACCGAGGTATGCGTGAAGATCCTGGCCGCCGGCGTCTGCCACACGGACTCCGCCGGACTGAACGCCGTCGTCCCCGTTACCTTCCCCGCCATTTTCGGCCACGAGGGCGTTGGCGTCGTTGAATCCGTCGGCGTCGGCGTAGACACGCTGGTCCCCGGGGACCGCGTCATTCTCAGCTTCCCCTCCTGCGGACACTGCAAATACTGCATCGGCGGACAGCCCTACGCATGCGATGAGCTGAACCGTCTGTTCTTTGACGGGTCCTACAAGGACGGCACCAAGCGCTTCAGCAAGGACGGAGAGGACATCTCCAGCTTCTTCGGCCAGGGCTCCTTCGCCGATCACGTCGTCGTCGACGCGCGCAACGCCGTGAAGGTCGACGTATCCGACGAGGATCTCGTCAAGCTCTGCTCTCTGGGCTGCGGCGTCCAGACCGGCGCCGGCGCCGTTCTGAACACCCTCGTTCCCCGTCCCGGCAGCACGCTGGCCGTCTTCGGCTGCGGCGGCGTCGGCATGGCCGCCATCATGGCCGCCAAGATCCGCGGCTGCAGCAGGATCTTCGCCGTTGACGTGGTCCCCTCGCGTCTGGAGCTGGCCCGTGAATGCGGAGCGACGGATTTGATCAACGGCAAGGAAGTGGACGCCGTTGCCGCCATCAAGGAGATCACCGGCGGCGGCTGCAACTACAGCGTGGAGTGCACGGGCGTTCCCATGCTCATCAACCAGGCGCTGAACTGCCTGTGCCGTCTCGGCAGATGCTGCCTCGTCAGCGTCACGGGAGATGCGCAGGTGCCCATCGCCCTTGAGCCTCAGCTCATGAACCCCAGCGTCAGCCTGATCGCCGTGACCGAAGGCGGCGCCAATCCCCAGACCTTCATCCCGCAGCTGGTCCATTTCTTCAAGGAAGGCCGTCTGCCCGTGGACAAGCTCGTCAAGTTCTACAAGTTCGACGAGATCGAGACCGCTTTCGAGGATTCCCACGCAGGCGTTACGATCAAGCCCATCCTTCTGATGGACTGAAACCGGAAAGGAGAATACCATGGGCAAGTTACTGGAAGGTAAAGTAGCTATCGTCACCGGGTCCGGTCAGGGCGTCGGTCGTGCCCTCGCCATGAAATACGCGGCGGAAGGGGCCATGGTGGTCACCAACAACCGCAAACCCGGTCAGAGCGAGACAAAGCAGCTCACCCCGGAGGAGATCGCCACCCTGTCGCCCGAGGATCTGAAGAAGGTCCGGGAGCGTTACGCCATGCTGGCCGGCGATGCCGCCACCACGGCCAACGCCATCGTCGCCAACGGCGGCAAGGCCGCTCCCTTCTTTGCCGACATCGGCAATTTCGACGCCGCGAAGGATCTGGTCGAGTTCGCGGTAAAGACTTACGGCAAGATCGACATCATCGCCAACGTGGCGGGCGCCTTCGGCTTCGGCAGCATCGCCGAGATGAGCGAGGAGACCTGGAACAGGGTCAACACCGTCAAGCCCAAGGGATACTTCAACGTGATCCGTCACGCCGCTCCCTATCTGATGGAGCAGAAGTGGGGCCGCATCATCAACTGCACGTCCCGCGCGTTCCTCGGCGACTGGATCCTGCATCCGGAATACTGCGCCGCCAACGCCGGCGTCGTCGGCCTGACCCGCGCGGTCGCCATCGAGCTGTATCCCTACAACATCACCTGCAACGCCTTCTCCCCGTTCGCAGCGACCAGAGCGTCCATCGACCTGGAGGCAGCGAACCTCGTGAAGAGCGACAGGAAAAAGGCCATGGCTGGCCTGCCCAACTTCACCTATGAGCAGACGCCTCCCCCGGAAGCCATCGCCCCGTTCCTGACCTACCTGTGCACGGACGCCGCGGCGAAGATCAGCGGCTCGATCTTCTCCCTGGCCGGCAACAGCATCGCGCTGTACTCCGAGCCGGTGGAAAAGGCCACCGTCAACAAGTTCTCCCCCGAGTTCTGGACCCAGGAGGAGATGGAGATGACTCTTCCCCGGACCCTGTTCGCGGGATACAAGAGCCTGGCGGAACCGGACAACGTCCACTGACCGTCCAAATATACGGAACGACCGGCATGCGCCACGCGCACGCCGGTCGTTTTTCATGTCCTTGTCTATGTCCTTACAGTTCCATCGCCGCGTCGAACGCCGTCGCGGTGGCGTTCCAGATGTTGCCGGGCCTCCGGTTGTCACCGATCTCCAGAACCGTGGGGCAAACCATCTCATACTCCTCCGTCAGGCTGTGATCCGGGCGGAAGCCCAGGCTCATGACGGCCGTATCGCAGGCGACCGTCTTTCTCCCGCCGGCCGTCTTCAGGTGCACGCCCTGTTCGTCTATGTCCTCGATGGGATCGCCGCAGACGAATCTCACGCCCTCCTGACGCAGGAGGTCTTTGATTGCGATCAGGTTGATGGCGCTGCCGCCCGCGCCGAGCATGTCCTCCGGGAGCATGTCCACGATGGTGACTTCCTTCCCGAGGCGGGCCATGGACAGGGCGAACTCCATCCCGGTCATGCCTCCGCCGCAAACGGCTACGCGCTGCCCGGTCAGCGCCGGATCCTCTTCCGCGTCTCCGACCCAGACGAGTTTCGGCGTCCCCGCGGCGGTGAACGCCGGAAGGATCGGAGCGGCCCCGGCCGCCAGCAGTACGACGTCCGGACGTTCCTCTGCGATCAGGTCGGGCGTCGCCTCCGTATTCGTCAGGACCGTGATCCTTTCGTTTCTCAGAACGGAACGGATCGACCAGTTCAGATACTTCCTCATCTCCTGCTTGAACTCCGCCGCGCACGCCATGCGGAATTTGCCGCCGAGTTCGGCGCTCTTCTCATAAATCGTCACCCGGTGGCCGCGGCTGGCGCAGACGCGCGCCGCCTCGAGGCCGGCCGGTCCCCCGCCGATGATGGCCACCTGTTTTCTGACCGCCGCCGGCACGTCCGCGCGGAACCACGTATCCCGGCCGACGAGCGGGTTGACCGCGCACCGGACCGTCTTGAACTGGGAATGGGTCCGTGAGATGCAGGTGTTGCACCGGATGCAGGGGCGGATGTCGTCGTCCTGCCCCTTCCGGGCCTTCTCCACGCATCTCCGGTCGGCATAGATCGTGCGGATCATGGCGGCCATGTCGACTTTGCCGGAGGCCACGGCCTCCTCAGCAAGATCGAGATCCATGCTTCCGACCACGCAGACGGGGATCTTCAGTTCCTTCTTGAACTCCGCCGCGAACGGGATGTTGGCGCCGCGGGGCAGATACACCGGCGCATTGATCACCGGAAGGAGGCTGTCCTCTTCCAGCAGCCCGCGGGATACGTGGAGCATATCTATATACGGCTCCAGCTCCTTTGCGAAGGCCAGCGTCTCCTCGAAGGTGGTCATCCCCGGCAGGATCTCCTCCGCGCTGATGCGGTATTCGATGGCGAGCTTTCCGCCGGTCGCCTCCCTGACGGCCCGGCACAGTTCGATCGGGAACCGGCATCTTCCTGCGAAGGAGCCTCCGAAGCGGTCCGTACGTCGGTTGTATTTCGCATTGAAGAACATGGACGGGACGTTGCCGTGTCCGCCGTGGATCAGCACCATGTCGAAACCGGCTCTCTGTGCGAGGCTTGCGGCGGACGCGAACAGGCGGATCACTTCCTCCACCTCTTCGGTGGTCGTTTCGTTGACCACCTTCTCCGGCGGGGACAGCATGAACCTCGAATGCACCATCTCGATGCTGGCCGCCGCTCCGAACCGGTGGATCCCCTCTGCCATATCCGCCAGATCGGATATGTAGGCGGGATTGCCCAGATTCAGCGTCCTGCCGCCCATGGGGCGGGAAGGCTCCACGCCGGTGACGCCGATCGTGACGACGCCGGCCCCGGAACGGGCCAGCTCGCAGGTATAGGCAAAGAACTCCGGAGTCACGGAGCTGTCGTGCCCGGCAAGGAACGGCGCGGCAGGGGCGACCTCAATCCTGTTCTTCAGCGTGATGGGACCTACTTTCAAAGGCTGGAAAATGGCAGTTTTTCTCATACGCTCTCTTCTCCGTCCGTTTCCCTGATCATCATCAGGAACTCCTCTTCCGTAAGAACCGGCACGCCCAGTTCTCTTGCTTTCGTCAGCTTGGAGCCGGCCGCTTCGCCGGCCACGAGATATGTGGTCTTCCGGCTCACGCTGCCGGAGGCCCTGCCTCCGTTGGCGGCGATCAGCTCCTCGATCTCTTTCCGTCCCAGTGTGGGAAGAGTCCCCGTTACCGCGATCGTCATGCCCTGCAGTCTGTCCGAGGCTTTGGTCCTCTCCGGCATTTTCATGTTGACGCCGGAAGCCTCCAGCCGGTCGAGGATCTCCCTGTTGCGAGGATCCGCGAAGAAATCCGCGATGCAGGCGGCCGTTATTCCTCCCACGTCCGGGATCGCTGTCAGTTCCTCAGCGGTCGCTGCGGCAAGTTCACGGATCCCGGAATAGTGCTCCATGATTGCCCTGGCCGTTGCCGCCCCGACATTCCGGATCCCTAGTCCGGTGAGCAGGCGCACGGGATCACTGGCCTTGGAGGCCTCTATGGCGGCAAGGATGCGGTCCGTGTTCTTCTCCTTGCCGATCATCCCTTTGGCTATCAGTTCCTCCCGATGGTCCTTGAGGGTATAGATATCCGCGTAACTGTGCAGATAGCCCGCTTCGATCAGGGCCTCGATCAGTTTGTCCCCGAGGGCGTCGATCTTCATGCAGCCGACGGAGGCGAAATAGGACACCGTTCTGGCCAGCTGGGCCGGGCACGAGGGATTGACGCAGCGGATGTCGGCCGTGTCCTCCTCCCGTACGAGCGCGCTGCCGCACACCGGGCAGTTTTCCGGAGCATGAAACACCTGCGGAGGAGGCTCCACGCATCCGTTCAGTCTCGGGATGATCTCCCCGCTCTTGTAGACCTTGTACGCGCCGCCGATGCCGATGGACATGTCCGTGATGTAGTCCTGGTTGTGCAGCGTGGCTCTCGTCACGTCGGTCCCGCACAGGCGTGCGGGTCCTCCGGTCTCCCTGTCGTGAAACACGCCGGTAAAGGAAAGCTTTCCCGTGCGTCCGACGTCCACAAGGATCTCGTCCATCACGACGACGCGTTCCTCCGGCGGATACTTGTAGGCAATGTGGCCGGCGGAATATTTGGTGCCCGCGGGGAAATCCGCGCGGTAGTCGATCTGATCGAGTTTCACGACGGCTCCGTCTATATCATAGGGGATGCTTCCCCGCTCTTCCCCGATCCGGTCGATGGCTTTCAGCACTTCCTCCGGCGTCCGGCACAGCGTTCTCGGCACGCACGGCACTCCCTGCGCCTCGAGCCGGTCCAGCGCGGAGATGTGACGCGTCATGAGTTCGCGCGCTCCGTCCTGGACATTGAAAATGAACATGGACAGGCCGCGCTTCTCCGTCAGGCTCCCGTCCAGGAGCCTCAGTGTCCCCGCCGCAAGGTTTCGGGCGTTGGCAGCAGTCTTGCGGCCGGCGCGCTCCTGCTCGGCGTTGTACGCTTCGAAGGCTGCGTGGGTCATGTATACCTCGCCGCGCAGCTCGAGGTAATCCCCGGGCAGATCAAGGCTCCGGGGAACGTCCCGGATCATGAGGGCGTTGGCGGTGCAGTCATCCCCTTCGAAGCCGGTGCCTCTGGTCTCCGCCAGAAACAGCGTCAGCGGGGCGCCGGGCGCCTCCCGGCGGTAGCGCAGCGTCATGCTCAGCCCGTCGATCTTGTGCTCTACGGAGAATTCGGCTCCGGGGTGCATGGCGAGCACCCGTTCCGTCCATTCCGCGACCTCTTCCCTCGTGAACACGTCTTCGATGGACAGCATGGGGACATTGTGCACGACCTTCGTGCCGTTCCTCACGCCGGCCGCGCCTCCGACCCTCTGCGTGGGGGAATCGGGGGTGACCCATTCCGGATGTTCTCTCTCCATCCGTTTCAGGTCCTGCATCAGCATGTCGTATTCCAGATCGGTGATCTCCGGATCGTCCTGATTGTAGTAACGGTCCATATGATAGGCGATCTGCTGTTTGAGACGGATGTACTCCTCCATGGCCTTACTTCTGACGGTAATGGGCAAAGAAGTCCGTCATCTTTTCCACAGCCTCCTCCAGCACGCGGGTCTCCGGCAGATATACGATACGGAAATGGTCCGGTCTGATCCAGTTGAAGCCCGTGCCGCAGGTGATGAGGATCTTCTTCTGCTTCAGCAGATCCAGGGCGAACTGTTCGTCGTCCCTGATGTTGAAACGTTCCACATCGATCTTCGGGAAGATGTAGAAGGCGGCCGCCGGTTTCACGGCGGAAAGCCCGGGGATCTCGTTGATAGCTTTATGGATGTAGTCTCTCTGCTCGCGGATCCTGCCGCCCTGAGAGATCATCTCGGTGGAACTCTGGTATCCTCCCAGAGCCGTCTGGATGATGCTCTGCCCGGGGACGTTGGAGCACAGGCGCATGCTGCTGAGCAGCTTCAGGCCCTCGATATACCCCGCCGCGTGGCTCTTGTTGCCCGCCAGGCACATCCAGCCGCACCGGTAGCCGCAGACGCGGTGGGATTTGGAGAGGCCGTTGAAGCACACCGTAAGGAGATCCGGTGCCAGAGAGGCCAGCGCGACATGCTCGCCCTCGAGTACCAGGCGGTCGTAGATCTCATCGGCGAAAAGGATCAGTTCATGCTCCCGCGCCAGTTCGACGATCTGCTCGAGGACCTCTTTCGGATACAGCGCTCCCGTGGGATTGTTGGGGTTGATGACAACGATGCCCTTGGTACGGTCGGTGATCTTGGCGCGTATGTCCTCGATGTCCGGATACCAGTTGCTCTGCTCGTCGCAGATGTAATGCACGGCGGTGCCTCCCGCCAGGCTGACGGAGGCCGTCCACAGCGGATAATCCGGCGCCGGGACGAGGATCTCGTCCCCGTTGTCCAGGAGGCCCTGCATCGACATGGTGATCAGCTCGCTGGCTCCGTTTCCGGTGAAGATGTCATCTATGGACACGTTGGGGATATTCTTCAGCTGGCAGTACTGCATGATCGCCTTGCGCGCGGAGAACAGGCCCTTGGAATCGGAATAACCCTCGGTCTTCCGAAGATTGTAGATCATATCCACCACGATCTCGTCCGGGGCGTAGAACCCGAACGGATACGGATTGCCGATGTTCAGCTTGAGGATGTCCATCCCCAGCGCTTCCATACGGGCGGCTTCGTCCATAACGGGGCCGCGGATATCGTAACAGACGTTGTCGAGCTTTCTGGATTTTTCGAATTTCCTCATGATCTGTTCATCTCTTTCTTATGTTGATTCATCAGTTCAGCGGCCAGCATGATGCCGAGCCGTGCGGACTCAAAGGTCAGGCCTCCCTGCAGGAAGGCGCGGTACGGAGGTCTCATGGGACCGTCCGCCGACAGTTCGATGGAAGCGCCCTGGATGAAGGCGCCGGCCGCCATGATCACGTCGCTGTCATATCCGGGCATGGGCGCCGCCACCGGGGTCACGAAGGAATCCACCGGCGCACCGGCCTGTATCCCGCGGCAGAACAGCGTCAGCATCTCCGGGCTGTTCAGATCCACCGTCTGCACGATGTCCGACCGGAAGGCGTTCCATGCGGGATAGGACGAAAACCCCAGCAGATCCATCATGCGTGCGGTGAACACCGCCGTCTTCAGCGCCTGCGCCGTCACATGAGGCGCCAGGAAGAACCCCTGGAACATCAGGCGGTTGGTATCGTAGGTCGCTCCGACCTCCGCTCCGATCCCCGGAGCGGTCATGCGGTAGGAGGCAGCCTCCACCAGGTCTTTCCTCCCGACGAGATATCCGCCTCCGGGGCAGATCCCTCCTCCGGGATTCTTGATCAGCGATCCGGCCATCAGATCCGCTCCCACCTCCGTGGGTTCCGCCGTCTCCGTGAACTCGCCGTAACAGTTGTCCACGATGACCGCCGCGCGGGGATTCACGTCATGCACGACATCGCAGATCTTTCCGATATCCTCCACGGATACCGCTCCCCGGTCGGCGTAGCCGCGGCTGCGCTGGATCTCCACGGCAGTCACGGAGGGATCGGCGGCCGCAACGCGTATTGCGTCCAGATCCGGCTTCGTATCCGTCAGAAGATCCGTCTGACGGTATCCGATCCCATAGTAGGCCAGAGAACCTGCCGGTTTTCCGTTGATGCCGATCACTCCCTGCAGCGTATCGTAGGGCAGTCCCGTGGCACACAGAAGCGTGTCCCCCGGCTTCACCGCAGCGAACAGCGCGGTGGTGATGGCGTGCGTCCCGCTGGCCAGCCCTATGCGGGCGATCCCGGCTTCGGCGCCGAATACTCGGGCGAACACCCGTCCCAGCGTATCGCGGCCAAGATCGTCGTATCCGTATCCTGTGGTTCCCGCGAAGCAGGAGGCGCTCACCTTCTCCTCACGGAATGCGCACAGCACCTTCTCCGCATTGGCCTGCGCCACCCGGTCGATCTCTTCAAATACCGGTGCGATCTCCGCCGTCGCCCGGTCGGCCATCGCACGGATCTCATCCGAAACTGGCAAAACCATCATTCCGTTCACTCCAGTCCCATGACGATCTGCTTGAAGTACCTGCCCCGCTCCTCAAAGTTCCGGAAACGGTCAAAACTGGTACACGCCGGGGAAAGCAGCACGATATCTCCCGATTCCGCGATCTCGGCAGCCTTCAGGACGGCCTCGCGGAAGTCCTCCACAGTGAAGATGGGCGGCTGCCCGCGATACTCCTCGCGGCCCTCCACGGCCGCCCGGATCTTATCCTTCGTCAGTCCGGTAACAACCAGTTTCTTCACGTGTCCGATGATATCCTCTCCCAGACCATCGAATGGCACGCCCTTGTCTTTTCCTCCGGCAATCAGGATCACTTTCTGCCGGAAGGAAAGCAGGCCCGCTCTGGTGCGGGAGGGGCTGGAAGCGATGGAATCGTTGTAGTATTTTACCCCTCTGAGCTCACGCACGAATTCGATGCGGTGTTCCACACCGTTGAATGTCTTCGCCGTATGTACCAGTAATTCAGGGCTGACCCAGTCCCTCACGGCGGCGTACGCAGCCATATAGTTTTCTATGTTGTGCCGGCCGGGAATCCGAATATCGGACACCGGCATCAGAGCCGTCTCCGTCCCGTTCTCTGCCGAGATCATCGTTTCTTCCCGATTAAAAACGCCGTTGGCCTGAGTCTGTTTCATGGAGAACCATCGGATCTCTCCTCCGGTGACAGAAGCAAATCCCGCTGCGATATCGTTATCCCGGTTCAGGACAGTCACGCATCCGGGCCCCTGCCGGCGGCAGATGTTCGCCTTGGCTTCGGTATACTCCTCCATGTCCTTATGCACATCCAGATGATTGGGCGCCAGATTTGTCACGACGGCAACGTCCGGCGCACGGCCGTTCATGGTCATCAGCTGGAAAGACGAGAGTTCCACGACGGCAAATCCTTCCGGATCCATCTCATCCGCTTCGCAGAGCAGCGGATGCCCGATGTTGCCGCCCAGATATACGGTCTTTCCGGCCGCCTTCAGCAGTTCCGAGATCAGCGTAGTCGTCGTAGTCTTTCCGTCGCTTCCTGTGACGGCGACGATCCGGCAGGGGCAGACCTCGAAGAACACTTCCATCTCGCTCGTCAGGACGGCCCCTTCCTCCACCGCTTTCGCGATTGGCGGAAGATCTGGCCGTATCCCCGGCGTGCGGAATATGACATCCGCACGGATCTCGTCAAGATACGCATCTCCGAGGGAAAGCGTCACTCCCAGACGTTCCAGTTCATCGGCAGCCTCCAGCGCTTCCCGTTCCCGCCTGTCACAGGCGGTCACACGGCAGCCGGCAGCCGCCAGCCGACGGATCAGCGGCAGATTGCTTACGCCGATCCCTATCACCGTTATTCTGCGGTCCCTGATGGACTCGATATACTCAAGAAGTGTCAAAGGACAGTCCTCCATTTAAGGTATTACAACCCCATATTATAACCCCGAGGCCGGAGAAAAACAACTGTGGGAATGATTATGCTCACAATATCTCAGTACACCTGTTACGGGAGGATCGTTCTCTTTTCCCATCCATGTTCCTCCCTGTCTTCGTTTCAGAAAAGAGCTGCAAGAAGGAGCTGTCATATTAATTGGCGACAGCTCCTTTCTCATACAATTGCCTTTGTTCGAATTGAATGGCGTTTTACGAATCCTCAGACCTTTTCCGGTATCGCTCTGTCAACCGGCGCTGAACGATTGGGGCTGCCAATCATCCGCCCTGGGATTCAGTCTCCATCACTGTATCTCACTGAGAGAATGTTGATCCCCAAGCCGTGTGATCCACTTCAACATCCTTTCACAAAGCGGTGCCTGTGAGCGCGATAACCGCTTTGTCAAAGCGCGATGCCGAGCATACGTCCCCCGCTCAGCCTCCCACTTCTATCTTGTCATCCACCCTCCAAAGGTATATGATGAACTGCGAGATAACACCGGGAGGCACGGCAGACATGGAAAAGCGCAACAACCTGAACGATCTGAAGAATATCATACTGACTCACGGGGGAAAACCGCAGGAACTGAACTCTATCGGACACCGCGCGAAAAAACAAGGAGATTTCGAGAAAGCTGCCTCATGCTTCCAGAAGGCCGCCGACATGGACTTTGATCTGGCTCAGTACAACCTGGGTATCTGCTACAGCAATGGGGAAGGCGTGGAGAAGGACGATTCAAAAGCCTTCTTCTGGTATAAAAAGGCTGCAGAACAGGGCGTGCCGGAAGCCCAGTTCAACCTGGGCTTCTGCTACAGCCACGGGAAGGGCGTAGAAAAGGACGCGAAGCAAGCCGTTTCGTGGTATAAGAAAGCCGCAGAACAGGGCGTGCCGGAAGCCCAGTTCAACCTGGCCCTCTGCTACAGCGACGGGGAAGGCGTAGAAAAGGATGCGAAACAAGCCGTTTCCTGGTATGAAAAAGCCGCGGAACAGGGAGTGGGGGACGCTCAGTACAACCTGGGCGTGTGCCTCATGAAGGGCGAAGGCACGAAAAAGAGCCTTTCTTCCGCCGTGCCGTGGCTGGAGAAAGCCGCCAGCTCGGCGGACACGCAGAGAATCCGGGAAATGGCCAAACAGGCTCTCGAAGAAGCACGGAAGGAACTGCGGAGCCTCACGTATGACGCCCGGGATATATCCATTGAGATCACCGGTATCATTGCCGCGGTACTGCTTCCCGCGCTGATGTTCCTCTTCCTGTGGCTCGGGGCCGGCGAGAGCGCGAAGTATCCCGTTCCGAAGCTTCTGGGCGTCGCCCTGACCATAGTCAGCATCGGCGGGACTTTCATCACCGGCTGCCTCTCGTTCGCGATGCTGACGAAATCGCTTCTCAAAACCGGAATCATCGGCGGTATCCTCGGCGTTGTCGGAGCGCTGGTCGTGGTGACGTGCGTTGGCGGATACCCCGTCATTCGGAAGATCGTCCCGATCTACGCCGTAGCGGTCGCGGCCATTCTTCTGATCACAGCCATTGTCAAAAAAATGAGGAAACTTGATTTCTGACACCCGGAAGTAACCGTCACAGAAAACAAACAGCCGTCCGACCGACAACTCCAGTCCCCGGAAGATGTTGCGGTCCCGACGTCACAAAGAATATAAAAGGGCAGTCAGTATATTCAAAACTGACTGCCCTTTTCTTTGCAGAAATCGTGCTGAATTTGGCGTAAATCTGGCGTAAATCTGCCTATCTACGTCCAAAAAGCCTGTGAATTATGCGGGTTTTCGGTCTTTATCAATACATGCCGCCCATGTCGGGAGCAGCGGGAGCGGCCGGAGCGGGCGGCTCGGGGATGTCGGCCACCAAAGACTCGGTGGTCAGAACGATGCCCGCGACGGACGCGGCGTTCTCGATGGCGCTGCGGCAAACCTTGGTAGGATCGACGATGCCGGCCTCGATCATGTCGCAGTACTCTTCCTTGGCGGCGTCGAAGCCGAACTTCGCGTCGTTCGCAGCGGCGACCTTGTCCAGGATGACGGCGCCTTCCAGACCGGCGTTCGCGGCGATCTGCTTGATGGGAGCTTCCAGCGCCTTGGCGACCAGCATGGCGCCGGTCTTCTCATCACCGGCGGCCTCTCCGACGATCTTCGCGGCGGCCTTGGAGGCGGTGATGTAAGCGGTTCCACCGCCGGCAACGATGCCTTCCTCAACGGCGGCGCGGGTGGCGTTCAGAGCATCCTCGATGCGTAGCTTCTTCTCGCGCATCTCGACTTCCGTGGCGGCACCGACCTTGATGACGGCTACGCCGCCGGACAGCTTCGCCAGACGCTCCTGCAGCTTCTCGCGGTCGTAATCGGAGGTCGTGGTCTCGATCTCGCCCTTGATGCGGTTGATGCGGCCCTGGATATCCTCGGGGTTGCCGTTGCCGTCAACGATGATGGTGTTGTCCTTGGACACCTTGACCTGACGGGCGGTACCCAGCATGCTGATGTCAGCTTCCTTCAGCTCCATGCCCACATCGGAGGAGATGACCTGACCGCCGGTCAGAGCAGCGATGTCGCGGAGCATCTCTTTCCGTCTGTCGCCGAAGCCGGGGGCCTTGACGCAGATGCAGGTGAACGTGCCGCGCAGCTTGTTCAGGATGATGGTGGCGAGGGCTTCGCCTTCCACGTCCTCAGCGATGATAATCAGCTTACGGCCGGCCTGCACGATCTTCTCGAGAATGGGCAGGATGTCCTGGATGTTGGAGATCTTCTTGTCGGTGATCAGGATGAAGGGATCGTCGATGACGGCTTCCATCTTGTCGGTATCGGTGACCATGTAGGGGGTCACATAGCCGCGGTCGAACTGCATGCCTTCCACGACCTCGGAATAGGTCTCGGCCGTCTTGGATTCCTCAACGGTGATGACGCCGTTCTGGCCGACCTTCTCCATCGCCTCGGCGATCAGTCTGCCGATGGTCTCGTCACCGGAGGACACGGCGCCGACACGCGCGATGTCCGTGCTGTCCTTCACGGTCTGGCTGGTCTGCTTCAGCGCTTCGACAGCAGCGTCCACAGCCTTCTGGATGCCCTTGCGCATGACCATGGGGTTGGCGCCGGCAGCCACGTTCTTGATGCCCTCGTGGATCATCGCCTGAGCCAGCAGCGTAGCGGTGGTCGTACCGTCGCCCGCGACATCGTTGGTCTTGGAGGAGACCTCGCGCACCAGCAGCGCGCCCATATTCTCAAACGGGTCCTTCAGTTCGATCTCCTTGGCGATGGTCACACCGTCGTTGGTGATCAGGGGGGCGCCGTACTTCTTTTCCAGAACGACGTTTCTTCCCTTGGGGCCGATGGTCAGCTTGACGGTATCCGCCAGCTGGTTTACGCCCTGCTCAAGAGCCTTGCGGGCTTCTTCACCGTAAATGATCTGTTTAGCCATGATGTCTTACCTCCTGTTACTGAACGATGGCGAGGATGTCGCTCTGCCGAACGATGACCAGCTCTTCGCCGTCCACTTTTACTTCCGTACCGGTATATTTGCCGGTAATGACCATGTCGCCCTTCTTTACGGTCATGACGACCTCATTACCGTCCACCACACCGCCGGGGCCGACTTCGATGACCTCAAACATCTGAGGTTTCTCCTGCGCCGCGCTGGTGAGGATGATGCCGCTCTTGGTCTTTTCTTCCGCTTCCACCTGCTTGAGGATGACGCGGTCCGCCAAAGGTTTCAGTGTCATGATATATAACCTCCTGAAAAATAATTACGAAAAACAGTATCCAGTGGTTAGCACTCTTTAAACCCGAGTGCTAACCACTGGACATATAATAGTGCATATCCTTCTGTGATGCAAGCCTTTTTTTCAGTTTTTTACATTTTTTTCATAAGTTCCCACCGCGCTTCCGGCGGGGCCCGTTCAGTAATACATGAACAGGTCGCACTTGATCATGCCGTTGTAGAGTTTTCTCTTTTTCGTCGCGGTCTTCCCGAACGTCCTCTCGAATTCCGTATGGGAGGACAGGATATACAGTTTCCATCCGTCCAGCGTCCGGTACGCTTTCCCGAAGGCGCGGTATACCTCCTCCGCCTCCCGTTTTTCCATGACCCTTTCACCGTACGGAGGATTGCAGACGATCAGGCCGCCCGGTTCCTTCCGTCGGAAGGCGGCCGCTTCCGCGGTCTCGAAACGGATATGTTCCTGCACGCCGGCACGTCTGGCGTTTTCCCTGGCAACGGCGATGCAAGCGGGATCGATATCCCCTCCCCAGATGTCGTAGGTCCCGTGATACTCGCGGTCCTTCGCCTCCTCGCGGACGGAATCCCAGACGCTCCTGTCCGGCCAGTTCCAGTCCATGGCGTCGAACCGCCGGCCGAGGCCTGGAGCGCGGTTCAGGGCCGCGAGCGCCGCCTCGATCGGTATCGTGCCGGACCCGCAGAACGGATCGCAGAAGGTCTCCCTTCCGCGGTAACGCGCCAGGCGCACCATGGCCGCCGCCAGCGTCTCGCGCAGCGGTGCGGCGTTCCCGACGGGCCGGTAGCCCCTCTTATGCAGGCCGGATCCGCTGGAATCCAGATACAGCGTCGCCGTGTCGTTCATGATGGAGAAGCGGATCTGGTACTTGGCCCCGGTCTCCTTCATCCATTCCGTCCGATACTTCGCCTTCAGCCGTTCCGCCGCCGCCTTCTTGATGATGCGCTGGCAGTCGGGAACGGAATGCAGGGCGGAATTCAGGCTGTACCCCTTCACCGGGAACGCCCCGTCCATCGGGATATAGTCCTCCCAGTTCATTCCTTTTACTCCTTCGAACAGCTCGTCGAAGCTCCTGGCACGGGTCTGTCCGACCGTGACGAGCACTCTCTCCCCCGTCCGGAGCCAGATATTGGCGCGGGCGAGGTCCGTCTCGCTTCCTTCGAACGACACCCGCCCGTTCTCGGCCTGCACCTGCTTCATATCCAGGCGGCGCAGTTCGTCCGCCGCCAGTCCCTCCAGTCCGAACAGACAGGGGACGCTCATTTCCAGTTTCATATGATCTCCTCCGGCGTATTCCGGGAATTGACAAACCCGTGCTTTTCGTGTATGGTATGGAATGCTGACCGGGTATTATTGTACCCTGTTTCGACGGATTTCTCAACACCGTCAGATCATATACGGAAGCGTATCGAAGTGGTCATAACGGGCCTGACTCGAAATCAGGTAGTCCTCACGGGCTCGTGGGTTCGAATCCCACCGCTTCCGCCAGAAAAGGATTGCTATTCTTTCAAGATAGCAATCCTTTTTTATTTCAAAAACAGCAGAAGGAATCTTTTGAGATTGATTTTATCTGCTCTATGATATATAATTCAGATTAAATCTATGAAAGGTGCGTACACCAGTGATCATTACTATCGCCTGAAAACTGAACAGAGGCGCAGACCACGAGGGGCGGCATACCCCTTGGTTTAGTGCGCCGTTTTTGGGTAACTTCTGATAGTGGAGACCGCAGGATGCAGCCACGACGGGAGCTGCTTCGCTGCGGTATTTTTGCGCCCTTTTTCAGAATCCAAGTTAATACCGGAAGAATTCACACCTAATCATGTAATCAAGGAGATAGAGCAACTCATGATAATAAAACTGGAACCTGTCAATGATAACAACAGGGATGCGGTCCTGGCCCTTTCCGTGCGGGAGGATCAGCCGTTCAT
>JAEEGL010476530.1_pt1 | contig 19923 bp, 21 predicted proteins | sample 9134231 | NCBI WGS metagenome assembly JAEEGL01 (sample SAMN16246548, study PRJNA631951) | gut metagenome | biome: gut microbiome; feature: rumen; material: fiber-attached | host: Bos | place: Iran: Karaj | collected 2018-10 | reverse complement strand
CGCCCCGTCTCGCGCCTGAATCAGTGGCCCTGCCAGCTCAAGCTCCTGCCGACGCAGGCGCCCTTCTTCGACGGCGCGAAGCTGCTGATCGCGGCGGACTGCACGGCCTACGCCTATGCCAACCTGCACGAGGATTTCATGAAGGGCAGGATCACCGTGATCGGCTGCCCGAAGCTGGACGCGGTGGATTATTCCGAGAAGCTGACCGCGATCATCCGCGACAACGACGTCAGGAGCGTGACCATCCTGCGGATGGACGTGCCCTGCTGCGGCGGGCTGCAGCGCGCCGCGGAAACTGCCCTTAAAAACAGCGGCAAATTCATCCCCCGGCAGGTCGTCACGATCTCCCGCGACGGCAGGATTTTGGATTAACGGACGGTGTCAAGCGCTGCCGTCGGGCCGCCTTTTCAACTAAAAACATACAGCGGAGGAACCAAAAAATGAGCCTGGGAGAGCAAATAAGAAGTGCAAGGAAAGCCAAACACTTGTCGCAGACGGCGTTGGCAGAACTCCTCGACGTCAGCCCGGAGGCGATCAGCAAATGGGAACAGGACAAGTACCAGCCGGGCCCGGACAAGCTGGAAAAACTCGAGGACCTGCTGGAGCTCTCCCTGTATACGGAGGACGGATTGCTGCGCAATGCGCGGCTCTATGACGAGGATCATATGTCCGCTTTTCTCAAAGGGAAGCTGAACGCCGGCGACTTTCCCGAGGCGGCGAGAGCGATGGCCTTCGCAAAAGAAAAGCACGCCGGCTCCTGGCGGAAGCCGGAGGAAGCAAGGATCCCCTACATCAACCATCCCCTTACGATGGCATGCCATGCCTTTGCCATGGGGCTTGAAAACGACGTTCTGTTAGCGGCGGTTCTTCTCCACGACGTGGTGGAGGACTGCGGCGTGCGCCCGGATGAACTGCCGGTCTCGTCCGAGGTGCAGGAGGTGGTTTCTCTGGTATCTAAGCCGCAGAAACCGTACTCCGAGAAAGAATACTACAAGAGGATCATGACGAATCCTATGGCGTGCCTCGTCAAATGCATCGACCGCTGCAACAATCTCAGCTCCATGTCGGTCGGCTTCCCCGACAGAAAGATCGCGGAGTATGTGAAAGAGACCGAGACTTACTATCCCAAACTCCTGAAGACCGTGAAAGCATGCCCGGCGTATAACGACGCGGCGTGGCTTCTCGATTATCAGATCAGAAGCCTGCTGGCGATGGCAAAACGGATCCGCTGAGCGATTTCAAGTTTTTCTTGAATTTGAAAAGAAAACATCAATCCGGGCTTCCTTAACGGAAGCCCGGATTAGTGTTAGTATGATGCTGCGGGGGAGGTGACAGCAATGACGATCATAGAAAAAGCGATCACGTTCGCAGCAAAGGCCCACGCGGGCACAACGCGCAAGGGCAAAGAACGCCCGTACATCCTGCATCCGCTCGAGGTCATGACGATTGTTGCCGGACTGGCAGACGATGCGGAAGTGATCGCGGCGGCGGTGCTGCACGATACGGTGGAGGATACGGGCGTGAGCCCTGGGGACATCAGGCAGAGCTTTGGGGAAAGAGTCGAACGGCTGGTCATGGCCGAGAGCGAGGATAAGATGAAAGATCTGCCCCCGGAGGCCTCCTGGGAGCTGCGCAAGCAGGCGACGATCGACCATCTCGAAACGCTGGACAGGGACGAGAAGCTGATCTGCCTCGGCGACAAGCTGGCGAATATCCGCGAAATGAGCCGCGACTACGCACAGATCGGCGACAAGCTGTGGGAGCGCTTCAATCAAAAAGACAAGCGCAAGCACGCCTGGTATTACCGCTCGATCTGCGACGTGCTGGAGCTTGAATTCGGCGAAATCAATGAGATCAAGGAATATCGGGCGCTGCTGAAGCGTGTCTTCGGGCGCAGCAGATCCGGGGGCGGAAGGAAGATAGTGCCGTTCATCACGGCAGGAGATGGGATCATCTTCCGAACGGAAGAAAAGGGAAAGCCGAGCGCCTATATCTGGGTCAGGGATGGGGAGAAAGGCTCCGCAGAAGGCATTCGTGTTACAGGCATCTATTCGGTCTGCAGAATATTCACACATACCACGGAGGCAGAGACCTCGAGGGGCCACTTGGACGAGTGCTTCGTTAAGGATATGCTTGAAAGAATAAAGAACTGCCCCAAAGAGGATATGAAAAAGATGTATGATGAGTTCGACCGTGAAATCGAGTGGCGACGGAAAGATACAAAGGATTGGAAAGAATACCTCGAATGGGAAAGGGTTGCCGTTGCAGCCGTAAAAAAGGCCGACGCGAGTAATGGCAAGGTGATTTTCTGATCTACTTCATCGTAAAGGTGAAACATGGTGGAATCCTCCAATGAGAAAATGACCGACGGGCAGCGGGTGGAAAGACTGGCTGAACATGCGGAGCCTGCGTTGAATGTGTTTCCGGCAAAGATCAACAAGGATCGCATGCGCGTGCGCCGCAGCACTCTCCAGGATGGACAAGGATTCGTTTTAGAAAGGGGAGGATGAGCCATGACAAAAGGAAAGGCATTCATTTCGGACGTGGCCGGGAGACTTCAAATCAAGTATGAGGATTATGACGTAGAGGCGTTCGGCGGCGCGGATTACGAAGTGATGTATTCGCTTGACACAGAGGGGCGAGAAAAGCTGTTGTATGCGCTGGAAAGCGAAGGACGGAAGGGAGCGCTTGCGGACATGATCCTCGCGCATTTCGGGGAATGTCTGGACAGGGACTCTTTCAGCGCGTACTGCGACGAGCGCGGGATCCCATACGAGTTGTTCACCTGGATCAGTTAGTCGGGGAAGACTTGAGATGTAAGAGATCGCAAAATGAAGACGCCGTTGATGAGCATCTCAAAAATGCGTTTTGGAAGAGATATCTTGAGGAACCACCGTCCTGCTTGGCATAAGAATATACCCGGACATGTAAAATGACGGGAAGTTCAATGAGATTTCGGATGAAAAACTTGAGAAGCTCAAGGCAGAAATGAATTCAAAATCATCATTCAGGCAGATAACAAGTCATGATTCCGCGCAAACAAGATAATATGACCATAAAGAGTGCGCGAGGGACAAGCCCAATGACCGCACGGCAACCTGCCGTAAAGGTAAGGTGCTAATGCTTGACGCCGCATTGCGGCGGACGATGGTTTTCCCCTGCCTCTTTATGGAAAAACATAAGGAGGTTTTATTATGGGGATTTGCTACAGCAGCAAAAGTGTGTACGTGGTCCGTTTCTTTGATTGTGCGGAGAAGGATCAACTTCTGGATACGGTCGAAGCTTTCGGAATAGGAGTTCCTGAGAAGTACCGACAGGGTGACTATTCCTGGCCAGGAGATACCTGTACGTTTGCTGTTGATCTGCGCCATAGGCGTATGGAGTACCTGGCCCAGCCCTTCATCTGCGCGGCGATGGCAAGCAGCGGCGTCCGCTTCTATTCCGTGCCGGAGTTTTGCCGCCTGGCCGAGCTTGGGTTTCCCCGCAAAACACGCACGCCGGTTTTTCACGTGCCGCACGACGGAACGGAGTTTCCGCCGGAGCTGATGGCCTCCGTCCGTGTGCCTCGGGCACAATTCCTGTTTTACCACGAAAAAATGCGGGACGCCGGAATTCGAGACATGATTCCGCGGACATACCGAACGGCTTCGCAAAGTATATGCTTCCCGGTCAGCCGTCTGCTCTGCGATGTGGAGCGCTTTCTCGGGCAGGAAGAGATCATGGAGCAATACGGCATGGGTTTTTGTTATGAGCGCGCCTTTGACGGCACCCGGATCAAAAACGCAGACGACGAGCTCAAAGCCAAAACGCTTCTTTACTATCAGAAGCATCACGAGCGCGTGGACGAGATATGCAGAACGCAAAAGCGTGTACTTCTGCTCGACATGCACAGCTTTTCGCGGGAGCTTGTGCCCCGCGACATACTGCGCGAAGAAGAGGATATCCCCGATCTATGCATAGGCACAAATGCAGAGTATACGCCGGAAATACTGATCGCGGCGGCGGAGCGGGTTTTCCGTGAAGCCGGTTTTCAAACTGCGCGGAACTACCCGTATGAAGGCTGCTATGTACCGCAGGCGGCAAAACGCGGCGAGACCGACTGCATCGCGTTGATGCTGGAATTCAACAAGGAGAACCATCTCGACAACAAAGGAGTCCCGATCCCGGAAAAGACGGGATTGATCAGAAAGGCGATCGAGCGCTTGGTCGCCGAATGCACGGTGATGTGAGAAAGGAGCAGAAAATGACCGGAGATCACAGAGAATACAAGCTGACGCTTCGAGCTGCGGACGCTCCGCCGATCGTGGTGCCGTCGTATACGGTGGAGGTGTACTTCGCACTCAGCGAGGAGCAGGCGGAAAGAGAACGTGTCGAACGCTGCATCCGGCCGGAGCTGCCGGACGCGCATCACGCCTATTCGGCAGCCCACGATCTGCCGGAGCGGCTTTATGAGGAGAAAGGACACGGCGCGATATCGACCGCGTGGAAGATCAGAAAAGAAAACGCGGAAGAAGTCGCAGTCCTTCTCGGCCTAGATCGAAGCGATTATCCCTATCATGAAGCACTGGACATGATCGAGGGGGAGTATTTTTGGATCGTCGCCTGGGATGACTGAACGCCTTCAGAGGGCGCTTTGGCGCCTTTGATGCAGGCAGAGCAGAAAAACAGAGAAATGCTCAAAAGTCAATTCGCAGGCGACCAAATCAGCGAAACGGTGAGATAGAATGATGACGCTGAAAGAAATAGTCGATCATAGCGAAATTAAGAAACGATTACGAGAAATCTGCCTAAAAGATAATACCTTTCAGGCGCTATTGGTTCGGACAACGAAGATGTTTTCAAGCAACTATTTATACACAAAAGTTCGACTTCGGCCCCTCGAAGCCTTCTTCCCCCGCCGGGCAGATGCCCAGCTTTGTCTACCCGGACAAAGTTGGGCTTTTTTCGTGTTCGCGGCAATCATTTCAGTTTTCCTTTGGCCGCTTGAACTTGCCGCCCTGTTTGTGGTATCATTTATAGGCAGGATACCGAGCGCGTCTCAAAGAGAGAAGACGGCGTGCGCAGCATGACCGGTCCGGAGATCGTCGGGCGCGCCGCGCCGCGCGAGGCGGAGGAGAGGCCCGTCTCCGAGCGGAACAAGAAAAACGGTACCGCACGATCCGTCTGCATGTTCGAAACGAGCGCGGGAACGCAGCTGAAAACCCGCACCGGCTTCCCGGCGCAGTTCATCCGGCATGAGTGCGATCATGGCGGCGGGATCCTGATTTGACCCGGCAGCCGCCGACAGAGATAGAAACGGGGTAGACGTATGAATTCGATTTGGCTTCTGGTGGGGATCACCGCAATCGCCGGCGTCGGCGGAACCGGCATGGGCGGCGTGGTCGCCTGCCTTTTCCGGAAGGATTCCGACAAGACCGTCAGTCTGCTCCTCTCCTTTGCGGCCGGCGTTATGACCGCGGTGGTCTGCTTCGACCTGCTGACCGAGGCGCTGAACACCGGCGCTACAGCCTCCGATGTGTGGCTGGTGATAGGCGGCGTGACCGTCGGCTTCGTGCTGATCGCCCTGCTCAACGCGTGGATCGACAAGGCGACGAACCACGAAGTGGCGCATATCGACGAGAACCACCCGCGGACCGCGGACTCCCTGGAGGAGCTGACCCATGCGAACCACCTGCAGGAGCATATGGAGGGCCGCCAGCCCCGCAGCGGGCTGTTCCTGGCCGGGCTGGTGATGGCGGCGGCCATCGCGCTGCACAACGTGCCCGAGGGCATGGTCATCGGCGCGTCCTTTGCAACGACCGTGGATCAGATCCTTTCCAACCGCGGCGGCCTCATCATGGCGCTGGTGATCGGCCTGCACAACATCCCGGAGGGGATGGCGGTGGCGGTGCCGCTGATCTCGGGCGGCATGAGCAAACGGCGTGCCGTCGGGGTGACGGCCCTGTCCGGCTCGCCCACCATCCTGGGGGCGCTGATGGGCTTCCTCATCGGCGCGATCAGCCCGACCGCACTAGTGATCTCGCTGAGCTTTGCGTCCGGCGCAATGCTGTATGTGGTCTTCGGCGAGCTGCTCCCGGAGTCCATCCTGATGTGGAAATCGAAGCTGCCGGCGGCCCTGGCGGTCCTGGGACTGCTGACGGGACTGGTCATCATCTATCTGTAGCGCTTCTTTGAAAAGAGAGCCGGCCCCGGCGGCCGATCAGATAAGAGCAGTACCCGGCGGAAAAAACATTTCCGCCGGGTTTCCTTTTTCCGGTCCCCTGTGTTATACTTTTTTCAAAGCGGAAAACCGTGAAACAAGAAGAGAAAGGACGGAGCGATATGTTCAAATTCTGGGGAGACGGCTCGCAGGAGGCCATGAGCCTTGTCGATGCGATCCGCGTGCGGAGCACGGAAAACTTCAACTGGACCTTTATTTTTATCCTCGCCGTCGTGTTCTACGTCTACTGGAGCGAGATCAACAAAAAGAACTACGAGGCGGTCTGCGCCGGCCTCGCGCTCTACGGCGTGCACTGGCTCTACGAGATCGGCAACGCGGTCATCGGCCACGTCTTCGGCTATCCGCTCTGGTCGGTCTCCAACGCCTCGACGACCTTCATCCTGCTCGTCGGCGTGTGCTGGGAGCTGTCGATGATGTTCTCCCTCGCGGGCATCATCTCCTTCAAAATGATGCCGCAGGACCGCAGCACGCGCTATTTCGCCAAAAACGGAAAAAAGGGCGTCAGCTGCAAGCTCGTCGTCGCGCTGGAGATGGCGCTGCTCTTCGCGCTCTTCGAGTCCTTCCTTGCCGGGACGAGCAACCACTCCTTCATCTGGGTCTACAGGTGGTGGGGCGTGCTGCCCGTCTTCGTCACGACCTATATCCCGTTTTTCCTCGCCAGCAACTACGTCCCGGACATGGAGCCGAAGAAGCGCCGGAACTTCCTGCTTGTTCTCTGGGGCCTTGTCGCCCTGCTGCTCATCATCCTGATCCCGCTCGGAGTCATCTGATCCCGGCGCAGCCGGCGGAATATCTGCAAAAGAGCTCCCGCGCGACCCGACCGCGCGGGAGCTCTTTTGCCCTCCCCGCCGGGTCAAGTGCCGCTTGACCCACGATTCTTCTCCATATCGTACAATGTGATCGTGGCCACGAAAAAAACAAAACGGAGGAGAAGAACATGAGCAAAACGGAACTGGTTTTCATTCTGGACATGAGCGGCTCGATGGAGCATCTGACGGACGACACGATCGGCGGCTTCAACAGCATGCTCGCCGAGCAGCGGGAAAAGGACGGCGAGGCGCTCGTCACGACGTATCTGTTCAACAACAGCAGCCGCATGCTCCACGACCGCGTCCCGATCGGCGAGGTCGCGCCGATGACGAGGGCGGATTACCGCGCGAGCGGCTGCACGGCGCTCCTGGACGCGCTGGGCGAGGCCATCGGGCACATCGTGCACATCCACCGCTACGCGCGGCCGGAGGACGTGCCCGCGCACACGGTCTTCGTCATCACGACCGACGGCATGGAAAACGCGAGCTGCAGATACAGCGCGGAAGAGGTACGCGCCAGGATCCGCCACGAGACGGAAAAATACGGCTGGGAATTCCTTTTCCTCGCGGCGAACATCGACGCGGTGGAGACCGCGCGCCGCTACGGCATCGACGCGGACCACGCGGTGGACGTGATGCCGGACGCCTGCGGGACGGCGATCGCCTACGAGGCGATGAACTGCGCCATCGCCGGCGTCCGCCGCGGCGCGCCGCTGGCCTCCGACCGCTCCTGGCGGGAAAAGGCGGACAAGGACTTCCGGAAAAGGAAGAAATGAGCTATAATACAGACAAAAACCGGCGATAAGGAGATGTCATCATGGCGCTGACGATCGTACGCAACGATATTGTGAATATGCAGGTGGACGCCATCGTAAACTCGACCAACGAGCGTCTGCAGCCGGGCGGCCTCGGCGTCGACGCGGGCATCCACTGCGCGGCCGGCCCGCGCCTTGCGGAGGCGCTGGGAGAGATCGGCTTCTGCCCGACCGGCTCGGCCGTGATCACGCCGTCCTTTGACATCTCCACCTGCCGCTACATCATCCATGCAGTCGGTCCGGCGTACCGCGGCGGCATGAGCGGGGAGAGCGAACTGCTGCGGAGCTGTTATTGCAGCGTCCTCTCCCTCGCGCGGGAAAAGGGCTGCCGCTCGGTGGCGATCCCCGCGATCTCGACCGGGGCCTACGCCTTCCCGAAGGCAGAGGCCTATCGGATCGCGACCTCCTGCGTGCGGGACTTTCTGCTCTCCCTGCCCGAAAACGAGGACATGATGGTCTACTATGTCCTCTACGACGACGAGAGCGTGAGCGTCGGCAGCAAGGCGGACGCGGCGATCCGGGAATACATCTCCGACGGGTACGGCGCGGAAAAGAAGCGCGCTCTGAAGGACTACTTCGGCGGGAGACGCGAGCGAAATGCGGCGCGTCCCGCCCGGGCGGCCGGCGCCATGCCGTGCGGCGCCCTTGCGCGGGAGGAAAGCGTCCGTCCCCGCCCGACGGATCTCGGCGCGGAGTTCCCGACGGACCTCGGCGCGGCGCTCCCGACGGCCTGCGAGGAGGCGGAGCCTCCGGCGTCTTATGCGGAGCAGGACCTGTCCTTCGCGCAGATGTGCCAGTGGTGGTGCGAGCAAAAGGGCATCTCCAAAAAGGAGTTTTACATCTCTGCGAACATCAACAAGAGCATGTTCTGGAACATGCTGCACCATCCGGAGCAGATCCCGAGAAAAACGAACGCGCTCGCCTGCGCGGTCGGGCTGCGGCTGGACTACGACGAGACGCAGGACCTGCTGATGCGCGCGGGCATGACCCTGTCGCGCTACTATGCGCTGGACACGGTGGTCGAGCGGTATATCCGCAGGGGGGATTTCGACGTGTTCGCGATCAACGAGGAACTGTTCGAAAATGACCTGCCCCTGCTTGGCGCCGTGTAAAAAGAAAGGAGATAAGGGATTGATCGGAGCGATCATCGGCGACATCGTGGGCTCGCGCTTCGAGTTCCACAATTACCTGGATAAAGATTTTGAATTTCTCACGCCCCGCTGCCGTTTCACGGACGACACGGTGATGACCTGCGCGGTGGCGCAGGCGCTGATGGACAGCGCGCCGGACTTCTCGGATCTGCCCGAAAAGGCGGTCGCCGCGATGCAGCGCATCGGACGGATGTATCCGAACTGCGGCTACGGCGCGCGCTTCGTCCACTGGATGTTTTCCGACGACCCGCAGCCCTATCAGAGCTTCGGCAACGGCGCGGCGATGCGCGTCAGCCCCGTCGGCTTCGCGGCGCGCAGCGTCGGGGAGGCGAAGGCTCTCTCGGCCGCGGTCACGCGCGTCTCGCACGACCACCCGGAGGGCATGAAGGGCGCGGAGGCCGCGGCCGTCGCCATCGTCATGGCGCGGCAGGGCCGCACGAAGGAGGAGATCCGCGCCGAGATGGAGAAGTATTACGACCTCTCGACGACGGTGGAACAGTACCGCAAAAGCTGGGACGGCCACGGCCGCGAGATCTGCCAGGTGTCGCTGCCGCAGGCGCTCGCCTGCTTCTTCGAGGGGGAGAGCTACGAGGACGTCATCCGCAGCTGCATCTCCGTCGGCGGCGACAGCGATACGATCGCAGCCATCGCCGGAGGCATCGCCGAAGCGTACTACGGCGTGCCGGAGAGCATCCGCGCCCGGCTGGGGGACTACCTGCCGGAGCCGCTGGCGCAGATCTGCGCGGATTTCGCCGGATGGGCCGGGGAGAGAGAAGCGAAAACATGAGAGGAGCAGACGATGCTCCTCTCTTTTTTGCCCCGCCCGCCCCGGCCTTGCGCCGGAGCGGGAGCAGGGATCCCGCCGTCCTGCATATACATTGACAAACCCGGGCGGGTAGAATACACTTTCATCGAAACCTACACTTGACCGGGAGGCTGAAAAACCATGCTTGATTTCTTGAGACGGGAGGGCGTCGACGAGGAGCTGATCGCCCGCATCGAACAATACCGAAGGGACTACCCCGCGTCCGAACGCGACGCGGCCCGGATCCCCGTCCCGCGCTTCAGATACTACGGGCGGGAGATCTGGAAGCTCGCGATCACGGCCATCCTGTCCGGAGAGAATCTGCTGCTCGTCGGGCCGAAGGCCACGGGCAAAAATGTCCTGGCGGAAAACCTCTCGGCCGTCTTCGGAAGGCCGGAGTGGGACGTTTCGTTCTATCTGAACACCGACGCCGCGAGCCTGATCGGAACGGACACCTTCAAAAACGGCGAGGTCTCCTTCCGGAAGGGACCCATCTGCGCCTGCGCCGAGGCCGGCGGCTTCGGCGTCCTCGACGAGATCAACATGGCGAAGAACGAATCGCTCGCCGTTCTGCACGCGACGCTCGACTTCCGCCGGATCATCGACGTCCCGGGCTACAGCCGGATCCGTCTTGCCCCCGCGGCGCGCTTCATCGCCACGATGAACTACGGCTACGCGGGCACGCGCGAGCTCAACGAGGCGCTCGCCTCGCGCTTCATGGTCATCAACATGCCGATTATCTCCGGCGAGGACCTGGAGAAGCTGCTCGCGCAGCAGCATCCGTCGCTCAGGCCGGAATACGCCGCCCAGCTCAGCGCGCTCTTCGAGGAGATCCGCCGCAAGTGCGAAAGCGCCGAGATCTCGACCAAGGCGCTGGACCTGCGCGGCCTGCTCGCGGCCGTCAGTCTTGTGCAAAACGGCCTGTCCATGCAGGAGGCGCTGAACATTTCGATCGTCAACAAGAGCTTCGACGAGTTCGAGCGGACGCTGGTAGAGGACATCGTCTCCGCCCGGATCGACGGCAGACTGAAGAAGGAAGATATCTTCCTCCGGTAAAGGAACATGGATCAGAACATCACGGAGCTTCAGAAGCGACGCGCGGAAAACATCATATGGAACTGTGCGGAGGACTATTCCTTCGCGCCGGACTTCAAGGCCTACGACAGCGACGGCGGGGCGGACATTTACTGGAACATCATTTTCGGCGCCGCGAGACGTCACTATGAGTATGACAAGCTCGAAGAGCTCTTCGCCATGCTCGACCGCTACCGGGACGCCGCCGTCTACGAGAGCATCTTCTGGCGCGCGCTCGAGCCGGTCCTGTTCCGGACGGAGCTTGCCGAGCGCCCCGTTCTCGAACGGATGCGGCCCGCGGCGGAGGAGACGGAGCTCAGGTTCGACGCCGCCATGACGACGGACGAGATCGTGGAGACCGCACGGCGCTTTTTCCGCGAGCGCTGCGGTCTGCACGGGGACGGGAAGCAGCGGCTGAAATTCCGCCTGCCGCGGATGAGGAGGATGTCGGTCGACAGCTTCCTGCAGCGAGGCCCGCTCTTCACGCACGACAAGGGCCTGTATCACGGCGACGTCTCCTCCTGGCGGGGCGATTTCTCCCAGAGCAACAAAATGAATGAATCGGAGCTGCGCGCGTTCCTCGAGACGAAATTCGGCAGATCGATCGTCACGGCCGAGCAGACCGCGCGGCTGGAAAAGAAGCTGTGCGTCGGCAGCCACCGCTTCACGCACCTCTTTTACACGAGGGGTGAGGTCGTCGAGCTCCGCGGGGTCTACAGCACCTTTGAGATGCACCAGCGGAGACGCCAGGCGGAGCTGATCGCAAACAACCGCGCGTATTACCAAAAGCATCTGACGCGGAACCGGCTGATGATCTCCCGGCTCAGCACCGACATCAGCAATTCGATCCTCCTGCACATGCAGCCCGCTCCGGTGAAAGCCGGCGCCGGCGCGCTCGACGCCGCCCGCGCCTGGCGGGCGGCGAAGCTGGGCGACGAAAAGGTCTTTACAAAGACGGAAAACGAGAACGCCGGCGATATGAGCGTGGATATCCTGCTGGACGCTTCGCATTCGCAGGTCAACCGGGCCGCGAAGATTTCGACGCAGGCCTATATCATTGCCGAGGCGCTGGCGCGCAGCGGCGTTCCCTGCCGCGTGATGAGCTTCTGCTCGATGAGCGGCTTCACCGTGCTGCGCTTGTTCAACGACTATGCGGCCGACTCGGACAACAGCAGCGTTTTCGACTATTTTGCGGAAGGCTGCAACCGCGACGGCCTGGCGATCCGGGCGGCGGGGGAGCTGCTTTCGCGCAACGCCTGCGAGCACAGGATGCTCATCGTGCTCTCGGACGTCAAGCCGCTGGACGCGGCGGCGAAGATCCGCCGGGACGAGCGGGACGTGGGCGTCACCTATGACGGGGTCCGGGCGCTCACCGACACGGCGCGCGAGGTCCGCCGTCTGCGCGCGGACGGCGTGTCGGTCATCTGCGTCTTCACCGGCGAAGACAAAAACCTGCCGGCGGCCAGGATGGTCTATGGCCGGGACTTCGTGCGGATCCGCGATTTCTCCCACTTTGCCGACGCCGTCGGCAAGCTCATCATCGACCAGATGAAAAACCTGGCGATGTAGGGGCGGCCTCAAAACGGCGGACCGCGGCGCGATCCGGCCGGACGGCCCGGCGGAGAACGCGCCGCTGCGAGCCTCCCGCCGCGCGGGGGTCGGGAGCTTTCTGCCGAGGGAAGTCCCTTTTCGGAAAAGAAGGATTGCGGACGCGCCGCGGCTTTGTTATGATAAGACAAAGCAGTATGCAAAGGAGCAAGACCATGACGATCGACGAAAGAATCCGACGCACAGACGTAAAGCATCCGCCCCGCTGGCTGTACTGGATCCTCATGCAGGTGACGGCCGTCCTCAACCGGCTGAACAACACGCATTTTACCTATCGCGCGCGCCCGGCGGAGGAGAGCGGCCCCATCGTGATGATCGCGAATCACGCCTCGCGCGTGGACTATCAGTTCACCGCGCCGGTCTGCTATCCCAAGATGCTCAACTACGTCGTGGGCTACAACGAGTTTTTCCGCTTTCCCACCAGCCTGCTCCTGCCCGCCATGCAGGTGATCCCCAAAAAGAACTTCACGCCGGACACCCACGCGATGCGGCAGATCCTGCGCGTGATCCGCCAAGGCGGCAGCATCTGCTTCATGCCCGAGGGGATGAGCTCGATCACCGGCATGGCGCAGCCTGTCATCCCCGGCGGCGCGAAGCTGCTCAAGAAGCTGGGCGTCCCGGTCTACTTCTCCAAGATCTCCGGCGGCTATCTGACCTATACCAAGCATTGCCTGGATCAGCGGAAGGGGCGCATCGACGTGGTCGTGGACCGCATGTTCACGCCCGAGCAGCTGCGGGAGCTGAGCGTCGGGGAGATCGAGGACACGATGAACCGTCTGCTGGCGCACGACGACTACATCTGGAACCGCAGGGAGCAGGTGCGCTTCGACGGCAGGGGCCGGATGGCCAAAAAGCTCGACACGCTGCTCTATCTCTGCCCGAAGTGCGGCGCGCTTTATGACATGGAATGCGAGGGCAACACGATGCGCTGCCGCAGCTGCGGCAACACCGTGGAGCTGGACGAGACCTATACGCTCCGCCCCGTGGGCGGGAGCGTTTGCCCGGAGCTGGTAACGGACTGGACCATCCTCGAGCGGCAGCGCGCCGCCGAGGAGGTGCGCAGGCCGGATTTCTGCCACCGCGGCCACGTCCGCGTGGGCGTCCTGCCGGAGCACAAGCCGCTGAAGGGGGACGAGACCTCGCTGATCCGCGGCGAGGGCGAGCTGTGCCTGGACCACGGCGGCCTGCATTTCGAGGGCGTGCTGGAGGGCGAGCCCTTCCGCTTCACGATCCCCAGCGCCCAGCTGCCGACCTACGGCATGTGCACGGACATCAGCCGCATCTACACCTTTGTGGACGGCCGTTTTCTGGAATTCTATCCCGACGCCGGCGACGTGCTGCTCTGGGATCATCTGACCGAGGAGCTGCACCGCTTCCAGGGCGGCAAATGGCAGAACACGCCCTACCGCCACCGCGAGGACTGAACCGGATCCGTCCGGAGAGCGCGGCCGCAGAAAAAAACACCCGCCCATGGGCGGGTGTTTTTTTCTGCGGACCCTTCAGGCCCGGCGCCAAAGCAGCATGCCGTCCTCAAAGGAGACGGCGAGCTCCCCGGAATCCTTCAGCCAGGCGAGGTATGAGCGCAGCGTGCTGCCGACCAGCACGTACTGCTCGAAGTTCATCGTGAGCGCATAGCCGCGGAACAGGCGCTGCAGGATCGCCTCGAAGCACAGCGGCTCGGCGCAGAGCAGCACGATCCGTTCGGCGATCTCCAGGACCTTGTCGATGTTGAACTGCGCCAGCTCCGCGACGCTCTCCGCCGCGGCGGCGTGGGCAGGGACGAAGATGCGCGCCTGCATGGCCTTCACGGCCTCGAGCGTCTTGAGATAGGCAGCGACGTCGTAGATAAAGCCGATCTGATACTTCTCCAGCGTCTCGCGGCTCGAGAGACAGTCCGCGAGAAAGACGACGTCGTCCGGCGTCCGGTAGCCGACCATATCGAAGAAATGGCCGGGCAGCGGGATGCTCTCGAAGCCCTCCGGCAGCGCCCCGGGCGTAAGCGGCTCGGCGTCGCTCTCCTGCGCCAGCAGGAACTTGTGGCGCAGATCCTTCGGCGGAAAGCCGCCGTAGAGGAAGGCGGGCTCGAGGATCGGGGCGCGCGTGATCGCGCAGTCGATCCCCGGCGCGTAGATCCGGCAGCCGGTCTGCGCCTGCAGGTATTTGTTGCCGCCGATGTGGTCGGCGTTTGCGTGCGTGTTGTAGATCGCGCGCAGCTTCCAGCCCTTCGCGTCCAGCAGCTGGCGGACCTTCCGCCCGGCGTCCTTGTCGTTGCCGCTGTCGATCAGGCAGACCTCGCCGCCGTCCAGCCGGACGAGACCGATCTTGGCCGGGCTTTGGATGTAGAAGCTGCGCTCGGTCAGTTGGATGAGTTCAAACATCAGGCTCCTCCTTTCGCGCCCCGCGCCCCATCACGCCGGAAGCAGCGCCTCCACCGCGGCTCTCTCCGGCATCGAGCGGATCGCGCCGCGTTTGGTCGTCACGAGATAGGCCGCCGTGTTGGCAAAGCGCAGCATCTCGTGCAGCTCCGCCTCGCCGAGACCGTCAAGCCCGTGCTCGAGCACGTAGTTGAGCACGCAGGCGCAGAAGGTGTCGCCTGCGCCGGTCGTCTCGATCACGCCGCCGCGGCTGCAGCCGGGCTCGACGACGCGCAGCGGGCCGTAATAGGCGCGGCTGCCGTCGGCGCCTGCCGTGACGTTCAGGAGCCGGATGTTGGGCCAGCGTTCCCGCAGGATGGCCGCGGCCTTGTCAAAGTCCGTCTCGCCGGTCATGAATTCGATCTCATTGTCGGCGATCTTCAAAATGTCGCAGCGCGCAAGACCCCAGGCGATCTGCTCGCGCGCGCTCTCCTCATCCGGCCAGAGCGGGGGACGGAGGTTGGGGTCGAAGGAGATCAGCGCGCCGCTCTCCCGCGCGATCCTCAGCGCCTCGACCGTCGCGGAGCGGCAGGGCTCGTCCGTCAGCGAGAGGCTGCCGAAGTGGAAGATGCGGCAGCTCTCCAGCAGCTCCCGCTCCAGCTCGTCCGGGCGCAGCAGGATATCGGCGCCGGGCTTGCGGTAAAAGCTGAAATCCCGGTCTCCGCCGGGGAGCGTGTGCACGACGGCCAGCGTCGTGGGGATCTCCGCGTCGCGGCGCAGACCGCGCAGCTCGATCCCGCAGTCGGAGAGCGTCGCGGCAAGCTTCTCGCCGAAGGCGTCCCGGCCGACCTTGCCGAGGAAGGCGCACTCCTTGCCCAGCTTTTTGAGCATGGCCAGCACGTTCGCCGGCGCGCCGCCCGGATTGGCCTCAAAGAGCAGGTTGCCCTGCTCGCTGACGCCGTTTTGCGTAAAGTCTACCAGCAGCTCGCCGAGAGCCGCCACGTCATAGCGTTTTGCTTCCATGTCGATTATCCTCACTTGATCGTTTTCAGCTCGGCCTCCGGCGCGCCGCCGTCCAGCGTCAGCAGAGCGTAGGACGGATGCGCGACGCGGCCGATCGAGCCGGGATTGAGCAGCAGCAGCTCGCCGCGCCGCTCGAGAAGGGGGCGGTGCGTGTGCCCGAAGAGCGCCGCGTCGGCCCTCGCCTCGCGCGCGGCCGCGCAGAGCGTGTCGAGCCCCGGCTCGTATTTGACGTTCAGCAGATGCCCGTGCGCGGCAAAAAGGCGCAGAGCGCCGAGCGCGCAGACGAGCGAGGCGCTCGCGCCCGAGCGCAGGTCGCAGTTGCCGCGCACCGTGAAAAAGGGCAGCGCGGGAAAGCGCTCCCGCACTGCCGCGAGATCCCGCTCCCCGTCGCCCAGAAAAAAGCAGAGGGCGGGCGCCTCCCGCTCGACGGCGGCGATCATATGCTCGCTGCAGCCGTGGGAGTCGGAAAAAACACAGAGCTTCATGCCTTTCTCTCCGCACCGCGCCGCCCGCCGGGGCGGCGCGGTGCCGTTTCAAAGATCAGATCGTGTTCTGGTCGCTCATCAGCCCGCCGACGAGGCCCTCGCGCACGACGCGCACCTGCGTCTCGCGCACCTTCTGGCGCAGCGGCAGCACCGCGCGCGGCGAGACGGACAGCTCGTCGAGACCGATCGAGAGGAAGAGCTCCGTCAGCTCCAGATCCGCGCCGAGCTCGCCGCAGATGCCGCACCAGATGCCCTCCTTGTGGGCGTTGTCGCAGGCCATCTTGATGAGGCGCAGCACGGCGGGGTGATGCGCGTTGAAGAAACGGCCGAGGTCGTTGTTCTGGCGGTCGCAGGCCAGCGTGTACTGCGTGAGGTCGTTCGTACCGATCGAGAAGAAGTCGACCTCCTTGGCCAGCCTGTCGCTGATGACGGCGGCGGCGGGCGTCTCGATCATGATGCCCACGTCCACCTCGTCGGAGAAGGGGAGACCCTCGGCCGTCAGCTCTTTTTTGACCTGCTCGCACATCTTCTTGGCCTCGCGCACCTCCCAGACGGAGGTGACCATCGGGAACATGATGGAGAGCCTGCCGTAGGCCGAGGCGCGGTAGAGCGCGCGCAGCTGCGTGCGGAAGATCTCGGGCCGGTTGAGGCAGATGCGCAGCGCGCGGTTGCCGAGCGCCGGGTTTTCCTCGCGCGGGAGCTGGAAGTATTCGATCATCTTGTCCGCGCCGATGTCGAGCGTGCGGATGACGACTTCCTTGCCGCCCATGTCGGAGAGCACGCGCTTGTAAGCCTCGAACTGGTAATCCTCGCTGGGATAGTCGTCGCAGTTGAGATAGAGGAACTCGCTGCGGAACAGGCCGATGCCGCCGCCGTCGTTTTCGAGCACGGCGTGCACGTCCTCGGGGTTGCCGATGTTGCAGTACACGCGGATCTCCTGACCGTCCTTCGTGACGTTGGGCTGGCCCTTGAGCTGGGCAAGCAGCTCCTGGCGCTTGAGGATCTCGGCGCGTTTCTTCATCAGGCGCGCGCGGGTATCCTCGTCTGCGTCCAGCACGACGCTGCCCGTTCCGCCGTCCACGATGACCTCGCGTCCGGCGTACTCCCCGCGGAGCTGGTCGCCCACGCCGATGATGGCCGGGATGCCCATCGTGCGGGCCAGGATCGCGGTATGGCTCGAGCCGGAGCCGCCCGAGGTGACAAAGCCCAGGATCTTGGACTTGTCCAGCTGCACGGTCTCGCTCGGCGCGAGGTCGTCGGCCGCGAGCACGACCGGCACGGGCGAGTCGATGCCGCCCTGCACCGCGCCGGAGAGGATGCCCACGATGCGGCCGGAGATGTCCTTGACGTCCGCGGCGCGGGCCTTGAAATAATCGTCGTCCATCGCGGCGAAGGCCTCGGCCTGGATGACGCCCGCGTCGGTGACGGCGGCCTCGGCGTTGAGACCGGACTCCTTGATAAAGCCCTCGATGGCCTCCTCGTAGTCGAGATCCTCGCACATCATCTGGTGTGTTTCGAAGAGCATCGCGGCCTCGTCGCCGGCCTCGGCGCGCGCCTTCTCGGCCAGCACGCCGAGCTGCTCGATGGCTTTTTCCTGCGCGGCCTTGAAGCGCAGCCATTCCGCCTCGCGGTCTTCGACCTCATAGCGGCGCAGCGTGCTCTGCGCTCTCTGATAGAAATACAGCGGGCCGATCGCCACGCCCGTGGAGACGCCCTTACCCTGGATCGTGATCATAAGCAATACTCCTTTTCTGATAAAAATACGGCTGTCACAGGGGCAGCCGTATTTTTGCCGATATTTACAGATTGGCCTTGAAGAAGGCTTCGATCGCGGCCGCGACCGCTTCCTCGTCGCCGCCCTCGACGGTGACCTTCACGGTGTCGCCGCACTTGATACCCATCTGCATCAGCGCCATGAGCTTGAGCGCGTTGACGCTCTTGTCGCCCTTGCTGATGGTGACGGCGGAGCCGGGATAGCCCTTGATCTCCTTGACCAGCAGGCCGGCGGGACGGGCGTGGATGCCCACGGGATCGGTGATGACGTACTCAAATGCTTTCATGATGTTTCCTCCGTATATCGTAATGATTCAAGATGGACTTACCGAATGCCGCACTCGACGCCCTCGAGGTCGTCGGAGTTGGTGAGCAGCATCACGACGGTGTCGTTGTAGCCGGCCTTGGCGATGGCCTCGCGGTCGAAGCCCAGCAGCTTCTGCCCGGCCTTGACCTCCGCGCCCTCCTCGACGAAGGCGGTGAAGCCCTCGCCCTGCATGTTGACGGTGTTGACGCCGATATGGATCAGCACCTCCATGCCGTCCTTCTCGAGCGTGATGGCGTGCTTCGTGTCGAACACGGAGGTCACGGTGCCGTCGAAGGGCGCCACGACGATCCCGTCCTCGGGCACGACGCCGACGCCGTCGCCCAGGATGCCCATGGCGAAGGTGTCGTCGGGGATCTCCTCACGGGCGATGACCTTGCCCTTGCAGGGCTGCAGCAGCTCGCCGGCCGCGCAGCGGACCACGGAGGGCATCGGCTCGGCCGGGGCCTCCTCGATCGCGGGAGCCTCCTTCTTGGCGGGGGCGTCCTCCTTCCAGATGATCCAGGTCAGCGCAAAGGCGATGCCGGAGGCGATGAGCAGCTCGACAAGGTAGAGCGGGACGTTGTTCACGGCGGGGATCGCCGGGATGCCGGTCACGCCGTAGACGGGCGCGCCGAGCTTGAAGAGCGCGCCGAAGAGCGCGCCGACCGCGCCGCCGGCCATGCCGCAGAGGAAGGGCTTCATGAAGCGGAAGTTGATACCGAAGATCGCCGGCTCGGTGATGCCGAGCGAGGCGGAGAGGGACGAGGGCAGCGCCACGGCCTTGGTCTTCTGGTTGTGGACCTTCAGCGCGACGGCAAAGCAGGCGCCGAACTGGGCGAAGTTCGCGGCGGAGGCGATCGGCATCCAGGTGTTCAGACCGGTCTGCGCGATCATGCCGGCCTCGATGACGTTGTACATGTGGTGCAGGCCCATGACGACGGTCCAGGGATAGATCGCGCCCATCACGAGCGAGCCGAGCAGCGAGCCGGCCAGCCACTTCGCGCCGGCGAGCACCCAGTTCTCCAGCACGGAGAAGATCGGTCCGATGATCGTGAAGGTCACGAAGGCGGTGACGAGGACGGTGCACAGCGGGGTGACGAAGAGGTCGATCATCTCGGGAACTTTTTTATGCAGCCACTTCTCGACCGTTGACATGAGAAGGACTGCCAGGATCACCGGGATGACATGTCCCTGATAGCCGACCTGCTGGACGTTGAAGAAGAACAGCTGCCAGCTCGGTATCTCGCCCGCGGCATAGTTGCCGACGGTCCAGGCGTTGATCAGCGCGGGGTGGACCATCATCAGACCGATGACCGCGCCGAGGAAGATGTTGCCGCCGAAAACACGGGCCGCGGAGATCGCGACGAGCACGGGCAGCAGCGCGAAGGCCGTGTTGGCCACGAGGTCGAGGAAGGAATACCAGTCGGAATTGCCGAAGGCGGGCCAGAACTTCGGGATCACTTCGACGAGGCCCATCATCAGGCCGGAGGCCACGATGG
>JAEEGL010099355.1_pt1 | contig 19923 bp, 18 predicted proteins | sample 9134231 | NCBI WGS metagenome assembly JAEEGL01 (sample SAMN16246548, study PRJNA631951) | gut metagenome | biome: gut microbiome; feature: rumen; material: fiber-attached | host: Bos | place: Iran: Karaj | collected 2018-10 | reverse complement strand
GAGGACGAACCAGATGATGGCCGTCCAGATGGTGATCCGCATGAAGACGTCGCTCGATTTGGCCCCGAACGCGCTGTTCCCCCCCATGCCGCCGAAGGCGCCGACCAACCCTCCTCCTTTTCCACGCTGGAGAAGGATGATCAGGAGCATAAAGAGCATCAGGATGACCATGAAGACAAACAGAAGCGTCTGTAAAACAGAAATCATGCTTTCACTTTTCCTCTGTGAAAAAACGGATTCTTGATGTGAACGGCGTCTTACCCTTTCGGCAAACTCACTTCTGGATCGAACGGCAGGCGTTGATGATTCCCATGAAAGCGTCGACTTTCAGGGAGGCACCGCCGACCAGCGCGCCGTCGATATCGGGTTTTGAAAGGAGTTCCTGGGCGTTGTTCGCCTTGACGCTCCCGCCGTACTGGATGCGGACGACATCGGCAACCTCTTTGCCGTAGCGTTCGGTCATCAGAGCGCGGAGATCGGCATGAACTTCCTGAGCCTGTTCGGGAGTGGCGACTTTGCCGGTGCCGATCGCCCAGACCGGTTCGTAGGCGATAACGCATTTTTTCATGTCCTCGGCCGAAACGCCCGAGAACGACCCGTCGAACTGACGGCGGTTGACCTGGCTCGTCACGCCCGCTTCCCGTTCGGAGAGGAGTTCACCGACGCAGACGATCGGAGTGAGGCCGGCGGCCAGCGCGGCGTGAACCTTTTTATTGACCAGCTCACTCGACTCGCCCATGATGTGGCGGCGTTCGCTGTGTCCCAGAATGACGTACTTGCAGTTGAAGTCGGTCAGCATCGCGGTTTCGATTTCACCGGTGAAGGCGCCCGCCTTTTCGAAATAGACGTTCTGCGCGCCGTAACCGATATTCGACCCGGCCAGAATTTCGGCAACCGCCGGAATGTAGACGAACGGAGGGCAGACGGCGATATCGACTTCACCGACCCCTGCGGCCTCGGCTTTCAGACCTTCGGCGAGAGCCTTGGCGGAATCGAGTTTCATATTCATCTTCCAGTTACCGGCGATAAAAAGACGGCGCATTTCTTTCCTCTTGCATTCTCTTTGATGAACGAAAGCCCCTTGATGCGGACAGTACGCACCGCGGGATGATACAGTTACTCTTTAGATATAATAAGGTAAAAACAGCAATAAGGGAAGGGGGGGAGCGGTAAGGCGTGCGGCACGCCGATGCCAAAAACCGCCCCGCCGCAGCGCTGACGCGTTTCATTGACGAAACTGCCTTCAGTGGGTAAAATGAACACGATTTCCCGCGCGGTCCCCCTTTTTCGGGAGGAAAAGCGCCGCCATTGCGTGCACCTCCCCAAAGAGAGGATCCGAAGATGAAATGTCCGATCTGCGGACGCGAGTTTGAACCGGAAAGCGCCGAAACCTCCCTGCCGTTCTGCTCGAACCGCTGTAAAACGATAGATCTGGGGCGCTGGCTCGATGAGAAGTACCCCTTCCTTTCCGACAAAAACGAAGAGGACGAAGAGATCGCCGAAGGGTGGGTAACCGATGAAGACCATTGAAGATTTAGATCAGGGGACAATCCGACGCATCGACTGGCAGGAACTCCTTCCGGGGGTTCTCTTCTTCCGTGCCCTGGTCCTGGCGTTTCGGGTCGGGCCGACCGTCTTGGGAACGCTTTTGATCCTCCTGCTGATGGCGCTCACCGGCCGGTCCCCCGGCACGGGCGATTTTTCGGTTCTCCTCTTCAAATCGCTCGTCTGTCCCTTCTGCTGCCATGCCGGCCCGGTCATGATCGGGTTTGCCGTCTTCTTCACGGCTGTCCTCTTTCCGTGGCTCTTCATGGCGCGGCGCGGAGCGATGCGCCTGGTGACAACCGAGCGTGTCCCGCTCGGGAGGGGACTGAAATTCGCCTCTGGCCGGTACGCTTCGTTCGTTCTGGCGATTCTGATACCCCTTTCGGGATTTCTCCTCTCCGTCGCGCTCATCGGCATGATGGAAAAATCACACTGGTTCTTCACCCACGGAACCCCCATCCTGCTCGGAACCGTCTGGCTCTCCATCCTGATCGCCGCCGGACTGGTTCTCGGCCTGCCGATGCTGGCCGCGGCCGTCGCGGTCGACAATTGTGACGGGTTCGACGCCTTCTCGCGAGTCTTCGCCTACATCTTTCAGCGTCCGTTCCACACCCTCTTCTATCTGGCCCTGGCGGCGCTCTTCGGCGCGGCGGGGTTCTTCCTTCTGAGGGGCGGGGTCTTCGTTCTGGTCGGGACTGTCAATTTCTTCAACCTGAGCGGTCTCGATACGGACGTGCTGATTTCGGACAATCTCTGGTCCCTCTCGTGGTGGGCTCTGACAATCATGCTCCCCTACGGGTTCCTCCTCGGTTACGCGTGCTACGCGGGAGTCGCCCTCTATCTCCTCCTGCGGAAGAATCTCGACGGCGTCGCGTTCGACGTGATCCATTCCGAATCGACCGGTCCGGCACACCGGCTCCGGCCGATTCTGCAGGAGAGCGAGGGAGGCCCGGAATTCGCGGAGACTCCCGATGCGGAACCGGCGGAAAGCGGGGTGCCGAACGCCGAAAACTCTGCAAACGAGACGCGAGACGATGAGCCCACGGAACGTGCCTGAACCGTTTTCGATCATTCCGCTCACCCCCGACGGCCGGGGGGGGATCGGAAGCCTTCTCATTTCCGGTCCGGGCGCCGAGGAGGCGTTCCGCACCCTTTTCACTTTTCCAAGCGGCCGCGCGCCGACCGCCGGCGACCTCGCCGTGCGGCGCAGCCGTCCGATCTACGGTCATTTCTCCCTGGGAGAGGGGCTGCATGAGGAAGTCCTCGTTCGCGCCGTTTCCCCGGAAAAACTGGAGATTCACTCTCACGGCGGCAGTGCGGTCCGCCGGGCGATCGTCCGCCGTCTGACCGAATCGGGAGGGGTGTTCCGGCCCGACGAGCCCCCGGTGTGGGAAGGGCCGGCCGACGGAGAACCCGATTTCCGGGCCGAGGCGGCGCGGCTTCTCCCCTACGCGCGCACCGAACGGGCGGCGCGGCTTCTCCTCGAGCAGGAATCGGCCGCCGGACGGTTTTTCGCCCGGCTTGAGACCCTGGATCGGGCCGCCCGGGCTGAATGCCTCGCACGGGCCGAGCTTCTGGCGCGGGTCGGAAAGAGTCTCTACGCGCCGCCGCACGTTCTCCTGATCGGACCGGTCAACGCCGGAAAAAGTTCTCTCCTGAACGCCCTGCTCGGGTTCGGCCGCGTGCTGGTCGATCCGCGCGCCGGAACGACGCGCGACGCCGTCTCGGTCGAAACGGTGATCGACGGGTTCCCTCTCCGACTGAGCGATACCGCCGGAGTCCGGGAGGGGGCGGGCAGGCTCGAAAAGGAGGGAATCGGACGGATCGCCCCTCTGCTGGACAAGGCCGACCTCCTCCTGACCGTCTACGACATCACCGCGCCGGGAACCGATCCGGTCGCCGAATTCACCCGGGCGCTTTGCGCGGCGGGGGGAGTCTTCCCGCGCGGAGAGACCCCTTCCCTGCTGGTGCTGAACAAGTGCGACATCCCGCGCAAAGAGCGGAACCGGTTCTGGCAGGCTGCGCCGCGCGGCCGGAACGCCATCGAGACAAGCGTATTCCAGCCCGGGACCATCGTTGATTTACAGAAACGCCTGATCGGCATTCTCTTCCCCGCCATTCCGGAAACGGGCGAGTTTGTCCCGCTCAACGCCAGGCAGCTCAGCTATACACGCGCGCGGTGCCGATAGAGATTCGAAAGGCTAAAACGCGTCTTTGATATGATTGAACCGGGGGTCTTCCCCTTCCGGCCAGACGATCATCGCGATATCAAAACGGCAGGGGGTCCGGCGGTCAAGTCCGCGCCACCGGAGATATTCGGACGCGGCGCGGCGCATCCTGTCCCGGCGTGAAGCCGGAACCTCGGCATACGGGTCGCTGTACCCCTCGCCGCGGCGCGTTTTCACTTCAACGAAAACAAGCGTTCCGCCGTCGCGGGCGACGATATCGATTTCACACGACGGGAGGGAAAGATTCCTCTCGAGAATCTTCCAGCCCCCTTTTTTGAACCGTTCCGCCGCCAGTTCTTCCCCCGCCCGTCCGAGCCGGTCCTTTGCGCTCGGAGCGCTGAACCCGCGCTTTTTCCGCGGTACAACGCCCGGGTCTTCGTTCCGGCCGGCCGACAGTTCGCTCGCCAGGGCCCGCAGAAATTCCAAAAAGCGCATCGGATGTCCTTTCGGGCCGGCTAGCCGTCGACCATCTCGCCGGCGCGGATCGAAAGGTAACTGGCGTATCGGCGGGCATCGACCCGGCCGTCGGCGACAGCGTCTTTCACCGCACAGCCGTTCTCGTGGGTGTGTGTACAGTCCGAAAACTTACAGAGGTTCTCGTAGGGGCAGAGGTCGCGGAAATACGCCATCACCTCCTCGGAGATGATATCCCAGAGCATGAACTGGCGGATCCCCGGCGTATCGACGACATACCCGCCGAACGAAAGACGCAGCAGCTCGGCGGCGGTTGTTGTATGGCGTCCCTTTTGGTTCTCGAGCGAGACCTCGGCGGTACGGAGGCTCAGCCCCGGCTCGATTTCGTTCAGGAGGGACGACTTGCCGACACCGCTCTGGCCGACCACCACACTTTCGCGTCCGGCCAGAAGGCGTTTGACGCGCGCAATGCCGTACCCCGTCTTGGTGCTCGTCGGAATCACCTTATACCCCATCTGCGCGTAGACGCCGAAAAGGGGCATCAGTTCCGGCGGATCGGCCAGGTCGAACTTGTTGACAAGGATGACCGGCGTAATGCCGGCTCGTCCGCAGGTCACCAACAGACGGTCGATCAGATTCGGCTTGATCGCCGGTTCGGCGGCGCTGGCAACGATCAGCGCCTGATCGACGTTCGTGACAAGAATATGCTTCCGTCCGCGGCTGGTCCGCGAAAGGGAACCGAACCGCGGTTCGATCCGTTCGATGATTCCCTCGTCATCCGAGGCGGGCCGAAACCGAATGCGGTCGCCGACGATAACGACCTGCCGCTGTTCCGTTGAAAGAGTTTTCAGAATACGCCGGGTCGCGCATGTGTAGATCCGGCCCGTCTCTTCTTCCTCGACCCGGGAATAGAGGCCGTGCACACTGACCACACGGCCGGGAAGGGTCGGCTTGCCGCTCACATCGGGAAGGACGCGGAAATCGCCCCGCTCCCCCGACGCGTTTTCGGTCGGCAGGACCGAACCGACAACGGTACGCTTTCGAACCAGGTCCCCTTTTCCGCTGATCCGCTCGCCCTGAAGGGCATCTTCGCTTTCGGGAGAAGTCTCGGCCGACTCCGATCCGGCGCGATACCGCTGAGTCCAGTCCTTCTCGCGGGTACGGGACGAGCGGTTCCGCTTGAACTCGACCCGGAGTTTCCGCGACGGTTCCCTCTTCCCCTTTTTACTCATCGCTCGCCGGCCCGCCGTCTGCGGCATCGTGACCGCAGCCGCAGTCACCGTCATGTTCGCAGCCGCAGCCGCAGTCGCTGTCGTCTTCCTCGTCGTCCGGCTCGACGCGGTTGCCGAACGCCTCGGCCTTTTTCATATCTTCGGCGGCGGCCTCGGCATTCCCGAGCGCGGTGTACGCCTCGGCACGCAGTTCGTACGCAGTCGGACTCATCGGGGCGAGCCGGATCAGTTCCGAAAAGTCTTCGACCGCCGCCTGATAATCCTTCCGCTCCATGAAAAGGCGCCCCCGGTTGGCATAGGTGCCGCCGTCTTCCGGGTCCGATTCGAGCGCCTTGGCGTAATCTTCGAGCGCGCCGTCAATATCGCCGAGCTTCTGCCGGACGTAGCCGCGGTTCCCGTACGCTTTCTCGCGCGTGGGGTTCAGGCGGATCACCTCGTCGAAATCGGCCAGGGCGTTTTCAAACTCCTCCATATCGACCCAGTCGTTCCCGCGGTTATTCCACGCGGCGGTCATTTCCGGATTCAGCTCGATCGCCTTGGTATAGTCCTCGGACGCGGTAACGTACATCCCCATCTCGTCGTAAATGACCCCGCGGTTGTAATACGCGTCGGCGTAGTCCGGCTTGAGTTCAATGGCCCGTGTATAGCATTTGAGCGCGGTTTCGGGCCCGTTCATCAGGAAGGTGACCAGGCCGAGCGAATAGAACGTCTCGGGGCTGTCGGGGTTCAGCCGGACAGCGACGGTGTAGTCGCGGCAGGCGAACCGCCAGTTCCGCTCGCAGAAATACGCGTTCCCCCGCGCCACATAGAGCCGCGAGCTGGCGGGATTCTTTTCGATCGCGTCCTCATAGAGTCTGATGGCATCGGCGGCCTTCCCTTCGAGCAGAAGGTTTTCCCCTTTTTGGATAATCTCGTCGACCTTTTTCTTATCGCTCATCGGCACCCTTTACGAAAAATTTCTATTTGTTGCAGTAGTCGATCGCCCGGGCCAGTTCGCTCTTAAGGTCGCCGCGTTTCACAATCCGGTCGATAAATCCGTGTTCCAGAAGGAACTCGCTCGTCTGAAACCCTTTCGGCAGCTCGATTTTGATCGTCGCCTTGATGGTGCGCGGCCCGGCAAACCCGATCAGCGCCTTCGGTTCGGCGAAGATCAAGTCGCCCAGCGACGCGAAGCTTGCCGCCACGCCCCCCATCGTCGGGTTTGTCATGACCGAAATGAAGAGCCCCCCCGCCTGATGAAGCCGCGCCAGCGCGGCGCTCACCTTGGCCATCTGCATCAAAGAGAGGATCCCCTCATGCATACGCGCCCCGCCGCCGGAACCGGAAATGATGATCAGCGGAAGCCCCGTTTCGGCGGCGCGTTCAGCGGCACGGGTCAGCTTCTCGCCGACGACGGATCCCATGCTCCCCATGATGAACCGGGAATCGGTCACGCCGATCACGGTTTTCCGCGCGCGGATCCGGCCGGTTCCGGTGATCACGGCGTCCTTCAGCCCCGTGGCCTCCTGGTCGCTCCTCACACGATCGACATAGGGGCGCCGGTCGACGAACGAAAGGGGATCGCCCGGAACCAGGTCGGCATCCCATTCCTCGAACGTCCCCTCGTCGATGATCTGGGCGATCCGCTGCTGGGCCGGAACCGGCCAGTGGTACCCGCATTCGGGACAGACGTCGAGCCGTTTGAGCGCCTCGTTTCGAAAGATCGTCGCCAGGCATCCGGGACATTTGATCCAGAGCCCTTCCGGCACCCCTTTGCGGAGATCCGGGCTCTTGTCGGTCGGGGAATGAGGGCGCGGCGGGCTCGGAGGATTGACCTGCTGGGCGGGAGGTTCCTGGAGAGATTGTTTCTTTTCCGGCATGTTATTCTCTTGATTGAATCTATCGTTCGGCCGCCAACCGCCGGAGGAGCCTGATCCGTTCGGCGTAGTTGACCGCGTCAAAGACGCTCGTCCCGGCCACGAACATATCGGCACCGGCACGCGCAGCTTCATTTATCGTCCATTTGCCGATCCCGCCGTCAATCGAAAGGAGGGTGTCGGACCGGGTGACCTGTTTGAATTTTCGGACCTTTTCGAGCACGCCGGGCATGAACTTCTGGCCTCCGAACCCCGGCTGAACACTCATCGTCAGAAGGATATCGGCCAGGGGCGCGTAGGGAAGAACCGCCTCGGCCGGCGTCTTCGGGTTGAGTACCAGGCCCGGCGCCGCGCCGAGTGCGCGGATCCGGCCGATCAGCTCCTCCGGTTCGGGCACCGCCTCGATATGAAACAGGAGGGAGTCGGCGCCCGCCTCGATAAACGGCTCGGCGTACCGGGCGGGGTCGGAAATCATCAGGTGAACGTCAAGGGGCAGACGGGTGATTTTGCGGATCGACGCGACAACCGGAACTCCGATGCTGATATTCGGCACAAAATGCCCGTCCATCACATCGACGTGGAGTACCCGCGCTCCGGCCTCTTCAACCAGGCGGATTTCGCGCTGCAGATTCGCGAAATCCGCGGCCAGGAGAGAAGGACAGATGACCGGCTTATGCCGGCAGAGTTCCTGAACCCAGGGGAATGAAGTAATTGCCATCAATCGGATTTTGGGGTTGGACCGTCGGCGCGCGCCGCCGAAAGGGGATCTTTCAATTCAGCGCCGCATGCTCTTTTCCGTTTGCTATAATATAACGCAGAACGGCCTCTTTTAAAAAGGGGCACCGGAAAAAAAGCGCTGTTTTTTCGGATTTGAGTAAGAGAGGGAGTTGACGAAAGCCGATAGAGTGGTATACTTCACCTAACCTTCGGGGGATTAGCTCAGTTGGGAGAGCGTTTGGCTGGCAGCCAAAAGGTCATCGGTTCGAACCCGTTATCCTCCACTTAACCGGCGCAAGCCGGTTTTTTTATGCCCGGACGAAACCCGCGGCGAAACAGAGAACTTTTCAGAGAATATCCCCCGGTCCGGGGCGGCCCGCCTCGGCTTCACCTTTCTCCGGCGCCGATTTTGCGGGCCAGGCCGAGAACTTTCGGAAACTCGGTTTCATGGCGCGCCTTTTTGTGTTCGCCGTCGAAACCGCGCATATCGTATTTGGCGTAATCGCTGACCTGAACGGTGTCGCAGACGGGAATCAGTTCGGTCTTTCCGTTCAGAAAGCGCATCGGGGCGAAAAACTCGTTCATTCGGCCGGCGTAGCAGCTGTCGTAGTATTCCCGCGGCGCGTTCATCGGCAGGAAGACTGTCGTATCGATCTTTCCGCGGAACTGCGTCGAGTAATCGTTGTACGAAAGGGCGGGAAAGATAAGCCGCTCAAAGAGGGCGCGGAATCCGGCGGTCGGTTCCCCGAAATAGATCGGCGCGCCGGTAATCAGACAGTCAGCCCCGTAAATCCGGTCGAGGAGGGGAGAAAGCTCATCTTTCCAGTAACATTTGCACGGCTCGGCAATCCCTTTCCGCTTACAGGCCAGGCAGCTGCGGCAACCGGTGAATGTGAGATCGTACAGATCGACATATTCGGCTTCGGCGCCGACGCTCTTCGCCCCTTCGTACGCCGCTTTCAGAATCTGCGCCGTGATCCAGTTTTTCCGCGGACTGCCGTTGATAACAACCACTTTCCGCGCCGATCGGAAACCTGTCTCGGTCATTTTGTGCTCCTCCTGCTTATTGCTTAACATCCGGATTCACCCAAATAATCCCGTCCGACCCGGGCGGGAACTCTGTAAGGCTGCCCGTTCCGCGCTTGATTTCAGCAGGTCAAAACGCCTCCGTCGCGCGGAGCACAGGCGGAAAGGCACACCGTTTTGAACGGATGCCAGGCCGCTTTACCTTTCGATTGTCTCGATCTCCGCGCTCCGGTCGCGGCTCAGTTCTTCGGGGGCGACCGAAAGCATTTCGGGAAGGCAGACGGTAAAGTTCGGTATCGGCTGAACCGAGATCCGGCCGGAGGCAAGGACGAAATCGACGGCATGCCCGCCAAGGGTCCGGTCACTCGAAATGAAATGCAGATGGCAGCCCGGCACGTTCAGCCCGCCGACGAAACCGGGGGACCGGAAGCCGATCAGGACCCCGGACCGGTCGGTATAGTGAAAGCGGACCTCGGCGTCCTCCATCGTCTCGGCCAGCGGACGATACGGTTTTTCCTGTTTCCGCTCGCTTCGGGCATCGACCGAAACAAAGTTCCCCTCGAACAGGACGGCGTAGAAGAGGGAGGGATTCGCCGCCAGACGGTCAACCCGTCTGAGGAACTCGTCTCGGGTGATCGGCCCGGTAAACCGTTCACTGATCAGATTTCCGCGGTCGATCCGATAGACCGAGGCGAACGGGACCGTTTCGGTATTCGGCGCGATCACCACCGTTCCGTCCGATTTGGCCACATAGGGAACCCCGTTGTAGAGGATCAGCTCGCCGACGATCGAGTCAACGGTACCGATTCCGAAGTTTCCGAATTGCAGGAGCTGCTTGATTTCGGCGACCCCGTCGTAGCTCCCCGCCATCAGGGCGTTGACCGTGGAAACCTGAACAAGCCGCAGGCCGTCGGGCGAAATCGCCCGAACAGGGACGGAAGAAAAAAAGGCGAATACGGCAGCCGAAAGAAGCGCGGCACGGAATCTCATCATCAAATCTCCTTCAGCCGGGATTACGGCGTTTGATCGGGCGCGTTTTGATTTTTTCGCGCCAAGACGGAAAGAGAGACAAAAAAAGCCTGAACCCCCAGAAAAGGACTCAGGCGCGAATGAGAATGTCGGGGCTCGAACCCGAGACCTACGGATTAAAAGTCCGTTGCTCTACCATCTGAGCTACATTCCCATCCTCCCAGGCGCACCGGGCGCAGGAGAGTGAGGCCATTATACCCCGCCGGTGAATCTTGTCCAGTCCCCACCCGCGGGACTTCCCCGCCGCGCGACGGGAAAGGTTCAGCCGCGCCAGGGGGACTTCTTCACCGCATAAACCGGAACAGATGCCGGTTCGGCGGGAATTTGCGCCTCATCCCACGCCTGCCGGTAGATCTCCCGCGCACGGCGGAAAACGGCCTTTTCGGCGCGCCGGTCAGGTGCGGCGGCCAGCTCGGTGAACATGAGACGGATAAACTGCTTCGTCTGCGGATGGATCATCGGCGAGGGGGCGATCTCAAGGTCGAACCGCTGGAGCTGCTCGCCGATTGAAAAGTCTTTTTTCCGATAGGCGCGGGCGGCGCCCAGACGGTCGCAGATCAGTTCCAGGGCGCAGGGAAACGGCATCGGCACGGCAATCAGCCCGCCGCGGGCGGTATTGTCAATCCAATATTCGAAATGATGGCGGTTCCGGCCCCGGTGATGAAGCCAGGCGGTCGAAAAGGAGTTCGCTTCCCGCGCGTAATGGATCGGACTGCGCGAGCCGGTGTAGTAGCGGACCGACTGGCCGAATTCGGTCGGCGAAAATTTCGAAAGGTCGTGCAGAAGACCGCGGAACGGAATCCCGGCAGCCAGAGCGTACCGAAAAACCCAGTATTTGTGCAGGAGGACGGTTTTCAGATGCCCGAACCACCGTTTCATCGGAACTTCTTAAACGCGATCACACTGTTGTGCCCGCCGAACCCGAGCGAAAGGGAGATCGCCGCACGGATATCCCCCTCGACGCCGTGGTTCGGAACGTAGTCGAGATCACACGCCGGATCGGGGTTTTCCAGATGGAGAGTCGGCGGATAGAAGCCGTCCTGAATCGCCTTGACGCACGCGATCCCCTCGAGCGCGCCGGCGGCTCCCAGCGTGTGCCCGATTGCCCCCTTGATCGACGAAACTTTGATCCGTTTCGACTCGATCGGACCGAACGCATCTTTGATCCCCTTCGTTTCGACCGGGTCGTTCGTCGGGGTCGAGGTGCCGTGCGCGTTGATGTAATCGATGTCGGCGGGAGTCAGACCGCCGTCTTCGAGCGCCATGAGGATGGCGCGTTTGACATTCACCGCGTCCGGATTCGGCGCGGTCAGGTGATAGCCGTCCCCCGTTCCGCCCCAACCGGCGACTTCGGCCAGTATCGGCGCACCCCGCTTCTGCGCGTGCTCGAGGGATTCGAAGATGAGAATCCCCGCGCCTTCCCCCATGACGAAACCGTCCCGATCCTTGTCGAACGGGCGGCTGGCCACTTCTGGCGTGTCGTTATACGCTGTCGACAGAGCCTTGATTGAGCAAAAGCAGCCGAGCGTGAACTCGGTGAGGGGAGCTTCCACCCCGCCGGTGATCACCAGATCGGCCCGGCCGAGCCGGATTGCGTCGAGCGCATGACCAAGCGCGTCGGTACCGGTGGCACAGGCGGTCATGATCGTGTGAACCGGGCCGTGCACCCCCAGGTCAATCGAGATATTCCCCGCCCCCTCGTTGATGATCATCTTCGGCGCAGTCATTGCCGGGATTCTGGCGGGTCCCTTCTCAAAGAGTTTGTTTTCCGCATCACACTGGGACTCGATGCCGCCGATGCAGTTGCCGAGCATGATCGCGGCGTTGATATCGTCGAGCCGTTCGGGGAGCCCGGCGTTCTTCACCGCCTCACGCGCGGCGACGACCGCCATCTGCGAAAAGCGGGCCATTCGCTGAACCATCCGAACCTCGAAATGGTCGCGGGGATTGAAGTCGGCGGCCTCGGCGGCAACGCGGCACGCCAGACGCGACGCGTCGAAGAGGGTGACCGGACCGATCCCGCACTTTTCGGTGCGAAGTCCTGTCCAAAACGATTCCAGATCGAGACCTATCGGGGAGATCACCCCCATGCCGGTAACAACGACTCTTTTGGTTTCCATTGTGTTCTTTCTGCTGCGTGGATATGGGAACGCCGCGTCTCCCCGAAAGAACGCCGGAGCAGATACGACAATCTGACGGCGACGAAAAAAGGAACGTGAATTTCCGCTGTCAGCCAATCCCGGCGACAGCCCTATTTTACCCGACCGCGCTCAGCCGTCAACGGCGCAGAAGGCGCGCCACGGTGCCGGCAGAGGGGCGGTGAGCGAGACCCGCTGGCGCGTCATGGGGTGGTCGAACGACATTTTCCGGGAATGGAGCGCGATTGCGTTGAGGCGTTCGTCCTCGAACTGTTCGCCGAACGGGACGGTCGAACCGTACTGTGCGTCTCCCAGGATCGGGAATCCGCGAGACGAGGACTGAAGCCGGATCTGGTGCGTCCGGCCGGTGCCAAGCTCAACCTCCAGGTGGGTGACCTCGCCGAAATCGGGGAACGTCAGCCGACCGATCACGCGGAACCGGAGAACCGCTTCCCTCGCGTCGGGATGAATCGGCGGGATCAGTTCCGCCTCGGCGCGGCCGGGGATCTTCCGCATGTAGTCGATCCATTCCCCTTCGTCTTCCGGCACATGTCCGGCGACGAGCGCCCAATACTTCTTTTCAACGGTTCGGATTCGGAACTGTTCCGAAAGGCGGTGTGCGGCGCGTACATGTTTCGCGAAAAGGATCGCTCCCGACGCGGGGCGGTCGAGCCGGTGCGGAATCCCCAGATAGCATCCGCCCGGTTTATTCTCACGCCGGATCAGGAATGCCTTGACCCGCGCTTCGAGCGAGTCAATCCCCGCAGGCGCCTGGGTCAGGATCCCCGATTCCTTGTTCACCGCAAGGACCGGCCCCTCCTCATAGAGAATCTGAAAAGAGCCGGCCTCCATCCACTGTTTGTACTCGTCCATCAGAAGTTCGTTCCGTTTCTAAGCCGTTTCGGCCGCCCGGTCAGCGGGCGCCGACCTTCGCCTGGGCCCGCAGAATGAAATCGACGATCGGTTTCGGATCGGGGAGGGAATGGGGATGATGGTCGTTTCCCGGCTTGATGATCACCTCGATCGGTCCGCCGAACTCACGGTAGCGCGCGATAAACGGCTTTTCATTCTCGTCGAACGGAACGACCGTGTCGCTGTCGCCGCAGACGATCAGAATCGGAACCTTGGCGGCGGCGAGCTTTTCGAGTTCCGGGTTCTCGGTCGGATTTCCGGGCCAGACGGCGGCTTCCTCTTCGGTCAGCCCGTACGAGTCGAGAACGTCCTGCCAGTCCCCCTCGCTCCTGATCGATTTCCCGAACGCGCCGGGCCAGGATTTGAAATCGAGAACCGGATTATCGATATAGATCGACGCGGTCTCTTCGGGATACCTGACCGCCCAGTTCACCGTATAAAGCCCGCCCCGGCTGAACCCTTCCAGGTGTGCGCGGGAGCAGAGACCGAACGTCCCGGTCGCATAGAGGTAGAAGCGCTGCCAGAGCTCAACCGACTTGGGAGACCCCAGCAGGGGCGCCGAGTCAAGCCAGAGGACGTGGAACCCGCGGTCCAAGAGAGCCGTGTCGGTCTGCGGTTCATGCCCGAAAAAGCGGGCGCGCCAGATCCAGGGGGCGCCCTCGGCGGCCTCTTTCGGCACGACGACGATGGCGGCACGCCCCTCGAACGTGAAATTGTAGCAGTCGTATCCCTGCCACTGGCCCTTGGTGCCGGGATAGTTCCGTTCGGCGGCGGAGACCGAAAGGGCAAGACACGCGAAAAGAAGAAGACAAACGGATGCGGCTTTCATCATTGGATACTCCGATCAAGGGTTCTTTCCGCGTTTTGAATGTCATATTGGCAAGCGGAAAGAAAGAAACTAAAATGGCCTCAACGTAAATATACCAGATATTCTCTCTCGTTCAACGAGCAGGCGGTTCCGATGAAACCAAGACATCTTGTTCCGTTTTTTTTCTGTGCGGCGTTTCTCTTCTCCGCTTTCGCGGGCGGAATACAGTCTGCCGCCGGTGAAACTCCCGATCTGCCGACCGTCGACCTGTCGCAAAGGAAAGAGCTTCAAACGGTCGTGGCACAGGGGACACCGGAAATCTACCAGGGGCATCCGACTTCGGTCCTGCTGCCCGACGGCAGGACGCTGATCGCCGTCTGGTCGAACGGGCACGGCGGGTTCGCCGGACCGATGGCCGAAAGTGCAGACGCCGGCCTGACCTGGACGCGGATCGATGAACGGGCTCCGGCGGGATTCCGGCGGCATAAGAACTGCCCGAGCATCTACCGGATGACCGGCAAAGAGGGAGAATCTTTCCTTTGGGTCTTTTCGGCTCAGCCGCGGATGCCCCGAATCGTCAGCCGCGACAACGGGAAGACGTGGGCCGAAGAGGAACCGCTCGGCCTGAAAAACGTGATGGCGTTCAGCAGCGTCATTCCGAAACATCCCGGAGCGGCCGACGGCTGTTACCTGGGATTCTATCACCGCCGCGTCTCGGATGACGGTGAGGTCTATGACTCCGAACCTCCCGGAAGCGGACGGCTCCAGTCGCTCGCCGCCGAAACGGCCGATGCGGGCTGGACCTGGTCCGAACCGCGTGTCATCGCCGACATTCCGGAAACAAAAGAGGCCGCTTCCGACGGGAGCGAGATGATCCTGCCGAAAAAAGACCCATGCGAACCGTGCGCGTTCTGGTCCCCCGCAGAAGACGAGATCTGCGTTCTGATGCGCGAAAACACCCATACGGGGCGAAGCCTGGCCATTTTCAGCCGGGACGGCGGCACGACATGGACCGCGCCGCGCGAAACGCCCTGGGGACTTACCGGGGACCGCCACGCCGCACTCTATCTGCCGGACGGACGCCTCTTTGTGGCGATGCGCGACATGGCGCCGGGAAGCGAAACGTCCGGGCATTTTGTGGCGTGGGTCGGTGATTACGGCGACATCAAAACCGGCGCGCCGGGCGATTTCCGTCTGAAACTGATTCACTCCCACGCCGGACGCGACTGCGGCTACCCTGCGGTTCACCTTCTTCCCGACGGCACGGTTCTCGCCATCACGTATATCAAATATGACGAGGGGGAGAACAGGCATTCGGTGGTTGAAGTCCGGCTGCCGCCGGAAATTTTCAAGACGATCTCCAAAGAACCATAGGTCTTCCGATGACGCAGATCAAAGATTCGGTCCTCCGCCGCACCCGGCGGCGGACGATTATCATCCTTGCCCTGACTGTCCTGTTCGCCGGCCTGACGCATTACAGCTCCTCGCCGCTGCGGAATATCGTGCAGCATCAGCCGCTCCTGAACTGCGACGGCAATCCGACCGGAACCGATTCGACGGTCTTTCTCTACATCGGCCGGCTCATCCTGCACGGGGGGATCCCGTACCGCGACGCGTTCGACCACAAGGGACCGCTTGTCTACCTGCTCGACGCGGCGGGCATTGCGATACACGGGGTTTTCGGGGTCTGGCTTCTGGAACTCCTCTTTTTGACAGTTTCGACCGTTTTCGCGTATAAAACCGCGCGCCTTCTCGCGCCGCCGGGTGCGGCGCTCTTTACGACGGTGGTCGCCGTCCTCTGGTACACGGCGCGGTGCGACAGCAACTTCTGCGAGACGTGGTCAGTACCGTTTCTGCTGGTCTCGCTCTACTGCTGGATCCGCTATCTGCAGGACGGGTTCCGGATCCGTCTCGGCGCGGCGTTTGCGGTCGGTTTCTGTTTCGCGGCGGTTCTCCTGCTCAAGCCGAACCTGACCGCGCTCTGGATGCTCTTCACGCTGACCGTCGCGGCCGCGGCGATTCTCCGCCGCGAGTACGGTATTCTCGCCTCGCGGGTAGCGGTCTTCCTTCTGGGCGCGGCGGTTCTTTTGCTTCCGGTACTCGGCTGGCTCTGGAAGAACGGCGCGTGGAGTGATTTCATCGCGCAGTACTGGGTCTTCAACCGGATCTACTGCCAGGTTCCGGCGGCACAGAAGATAACCGCCTTCTTCCGCTGTTTCGCCTGCATTCCGCTCGAGGCGTATTACGCGCCCTTCGCGGCGGTCGGCTACATCATCCTCTCGCGGCGTGCCGAAACGAAAGCAAAACGAAGGCTCTTCCTTTCGATGGAGATTTTTCTGATCCTGAGCCTGGTTCTCATGTCAATGTCAGGCCGGTCGGCGCGGCATTACTCGGCACCGCTGGTCGCGCCGTTTCTCCCCTTCCTCGCCGCGGCGTTTACCTGGTGTTTTGGACGGGCGGCATCGGGCGGGAGAAAATTTCTCCGCCGGGGTCTCTTGCTTCTCCTGCTGGTTCCGGCCGTTGTCTACGACATTCCGATGTTCCGTCCGGTACGCGACATGACCAAAATGGCGGTTCTCCACCGGCTCCACCCGAAAACCGACTACTCGAAATTCACCCGTGTCTACGGCTACCCCTACTTCTACGAGGAGTTCGACGCGCGCGCGATGGCCGACTGGCTCGAAGAAAACACGGAACCGGAAACGCGAATCGCCAGCTTCGGAATCGGCGGCCGGATTTTCTATTGGTACGCGAACCGCAGCTGCGTCACGAAATACTTCTACGTCCGCGATACGCACCTGGAATACGGATATCTCCCGGATATCCTCGCCGAACTGCGGGAAAAGGCGCCGGAAGTCTTCATTCTCCAAACGAAGGGGGGATATCCCTCGCGGCTCGGCAAGAAAAATACCGCCCGGGCCGATTCCCAGGAGGCGCGCAAAACATTCCCGATCCCGGACGAGGTCACCGGCTGGATCGCGTCGGAGGGGTATCGGAAAGTCTTCGAGAACGACACGTATGAAGTTTACCGCAAATAGGCTCTTCGGACGCGAAAACCGAAGAACGCTTCTTTCTTTTTCCCCGTCCAGAGGTTAAACTTAGAAGCGGGGAGGGCTGCTGCGGCTGCCGGCCGCGGTCAGACAATGTTTTTCTCCATGTTGGAAACAGGAAGGTCCGCTATGCCGTTTTCCAAACCGTCACTCGACCGCTTCTATCAAAAAATCCGCAGCGTCCTGCCGAAAGAGCGCGCGCTGACCGATGATCTGCGCCGCCTGGCGTGGGGAACCGATGCCGGATTCTACCGGATGGTCCCCGAAATCGTCCTCTTCCCGAAGACCGAGAAAGAGATGTCGGCGATTCTCCGCGCGGCGTCCGAAGAAAAATGCGCAGTCACGTTCCGCGCGGCGGGAACCTCGCTGTCGGGCCAGTCGATCAGCGACTCGATCCTGATCGTCGCCGGGAAGAACTGGGAGGAATATACACTGTCCGACGACCTGAGCGCCATCGATCTCCAGCCGGGAATCGTCGGGCAGCGGGTAAACGACATTCTGTCGAAACACGGGCGGAAGATATCCCCCGACCCCGCCTCGATCGGCTCGGCGATGATCGGCGGGATCATCGTCAACAACGCCTCGGGAATGAACTGCGGCGTTCACGGAAACAGCGACCGGATCCTCAAATCGGCGCGAATCATTTTCGCAGACGGGACGACGCTCGACACCGGCAAACTGTACAGCCGGGAAATCTTTGAGAAGAACCATCCGGAATTCATCGCCGAAATCAAGAAAATCCGGGACGACGTCCGCGCCAATCCCGAACTCGTCGCAAAGATCAAGCGGAAATACTCCATCAAAAATGTGACCGGGTTGAACATTCTCCCCTTCGTCCGATTCGACGATCCGTTCGATATCATCACGCATCTGATGGTCGGATCCGAGGGGACGCTCGCGTTTCTGGCGCGCGCGGTTCTGCGGACCGAAAAGATCGTGCCCCGGTCGGCCAGCGCGATGGTCTATCTGCCGGGAATCGATTATGCCTGCAAGGCGGTGCAGGCGCTTCAGTCCGAGCCGGTCGCCAGCGTCGAGCTGCTCGACCGTCTGGCGCTGCGGAGCATTGAAGGGCGTCCCGGAATGCCCGACTATCTGCCGGAGCTGCCCGACAGCGCCACCGCCCTTCTCCTGGAAACACGCGCCGTAACCGGCGAGCAACTCAGCTCTCAGATCGCGCAGATCACCAAGGCGCTCGAAAATTTCGAAACCCTCATGCCGGTCGAGTTCACCGAAGACGCGGCAACCTGCGCGGTCTGGTGGGGAATCCGTTCGGGAATCTTCCCCTCGGTCGGCGGGATGCGCGAACCGGGAACAACCTCGCTCATCGAAGATGTGGCGTTTCCGATGGATGTTCTCCCCGAAGCGACCAAACGCCTTCAGGAGCTGATTGCGCAATACGGCTATACAGACGGGGTCATCTACGGCCACGCGCGGGACGGCAACTTCCACTTCATCCTGAACCAGCGGTTCGACTCGCAGAAAGAGGTCGACCGCTACGCCGGCCTGATGCGGGACGTGGTCAAACTGGTTGCCGACGACTACGGCGGGTCTCTCAAAGCCGAACACGGCACCGGACGGAACATGGCGCCGTTCGTCCGCCGCGAATGGGGAGACGACGCCTACGGGATCATGCTGCGGGTCAAACGCCTCTTCGACCCCGAAGGGCTGCTCAATCCCGGCGTTATCTTCAACGACGACCCCGACTGCTTCATCCGCGGGTTCAAGCCGCTGCCGACCGTCAACCCGAAAGTCGACAAGTGTATCGAGTGCGGTTTCTGCGAGGTCAACTGCGTGACCGCCGGGTTCACCCTCTCGTCCCGCCAGCGGATCGTCCTTTCGCGCGAGATGGCGCGCCTTGCGCAGACCGGCGAAGACCCGGCCCGGCTGCGCCGGCTCAAGAAACGGTACCGCTACTGGGGGAACATGACCTGCGCCGGCGACGGCCTCTGCGCCACCTCCTGCCCGATGGGGATCAATACCGGCGAACTGACGCACGACATCCGCGAGGCGGACGCGCCCGCGGGGAGCCTGGTCTGGAAACTCGGCGACATGGCCGCCAACCACCTGGGACTGATCGAAACCGCTCTGCGTCCGGTCCTGGCGGTCGCCGATCTGGGACACACCGTTCTGGGGACCAAGGCGATGTCGGCAGTCTGCAACACGCTCAACAAGTGCGGGGTTCCCCTCTGGGTTCCCGCGATGCCCAAGCCGCACAGAGTGAAGAAAATCAAAACGGCGCCGAAACCGGAGCGGCCGAAAGCGGTTTACTTCCCGAGCTGCATCAACCAGACCTTCGGGACCGCCAAAGGGGTGCCCGACGCGACGCCGCTAACGGACAAAATGACCGCCCTTCTCGAAAAGGCGGGGTACGATGTCATCTACCCGAAGGGAATGGAAAATCTCTGCTGCGGCACCATCTGGGAAAGCAAGGGAATGCCCGATATCGCCGACCGGAAAACCAAAGAGCTGGAAGCCGCGCTCCTCGAAGCGAGCGAGAACGGGAAATACCCCGTTCTCTGCGACCAGTCCCCCTGTCTCTATCGGATGCGGCATGAGATCAAATCGATGAAGCTCTACGAGCCGATCGAGTTCATCGAGGAGTTCCTGGTCGACCGGCTTGACTTCCACCCGATCGACGAGCCGGCGGCGTTCCATGTCACCTGCTCGGTAACGAAGATGAATCTGCGCGGCGCGCTCGAACGCCTTGCCGCGCGATGCACCACCAAACCGTTCTTCCCCGAAGAGGTCGGCTGCTGCGGTTTCGCCGGCGACAAGGGATTCACCTATCCCGAGGTGAACCGCTACGCGCTGCGGAAGCTCCGCCCGCAGCTCGAAGAGCGCCATATCAAGATCGGGTTTTCGAACAGCCGGACCTGCGAGATCGGCCTGACGACCAACGGCGGGATCCCCTACATGTCGATCGTTTACCTGGTCGATAAGGTCACAACCCCCAGGAACTCCTGAAACG
>JAEEGL017318112.1_pt1 | contig 19924 bp, 20 predicted proteins | sample 9134231 | NCBI WGS metagenome assembly JAEEGL01 (sample SAMN16246548, study PRJNA631951) | gut metagenome | biome: gut microbiome; feature: rumen; material: fiber-attached | host: Bos | place: Iran: Karaj | collected 2018-10 | reverse complement strand
TTAAATCCCGGTATCAAACGTAACGACATTTCTAGTATTTCAGGAAAGCGCCTTCCTACGATAGACAGACATATTGATGTTCTTACAGAAGATGGATTGATTGAGTATAGGGGCTCAAGGAAAACCGGTGGCTATTATGTCAAATGAGGATTATGTTTGATTCATTCCCCTTGGCCACCTTTTGGCCACCTTTTTGACGATTTACTGGATTTGATGTGCTATTTGAGTGCATAAATAATTGCAAGATACACGATTATAGACAATTGAACATAATAAGAAATAATTAAAGCGTTTCTGTTCCGGGCACCAAAAGGAGAAACCGAGAGGTTTCTCTTTTTTATTTTTGCCATTCAAAATATTTTTCGTACCTTTGCATTTTCAAAAAAAAGAGAGTTAACCATGAGCAAAACTATCATCACCATCAACCGCGAATGCGGATGTGGCGGCAGAGACATCGCCCGCCGCTTGGGAGAAACACTCGGACTGAAGGTCTACGACAAGTCCATTCTCGAGGCCATCTGCGAGAAATACAAGCTCGATGAGAAAGAAATCCTGCGCATCAAAGGACAGAAGCTTAACCTGTGGGACGACCTCTGCCAGTTCTACCGCCAATTCAACACCGTGGACGACCACTACCAGACGGAGAAGAAAAAGATTACCTCGCGCGAACTCTATTATGCCGAGTCGCAGATTATGCGCAACCTGGCCGCGCAAGAGAGCTGCATCGTCGTGGGCCGCGCCGGCTTCCACGTCTTCAAGGACAACCCCGACGCAATCCATATCTTCCTTATTGGCGACCGCGACTTCCGCATTAGGCGCATTATCAAGCGCGAGGGCCTCGACGAGAAGGCCGCTGCCAAGTATGTCGACGAGACCGACGAAGCCCGCGAGAACTTCACCAAGAGCTTCGCCGAGGTGTCGCGCTACGATGCCCGCAACTACGACATCGTCATCAACGTGAGCCGCTTCACCACCCCCGAGGATGTCGCCGCCATCCTTGCCGAGAACATGCGGAAGAGAATTGGGAAATGAAAAATGAAAAATAAAAACTGAGAAATGGAAAAAGTATGAAGAACCTTTCTCGTTTCATCTTTCTCGCTGTGGCACTGATGCTTGCCGGTTGCGGCAAGAATGCCAGTCAGGATGCAACGACGACCGATGTGCCGCTGGTTATCTTCGATACCGACATCGGCTCGTCGACCGACGACCTCTTCTCCTTGGAGATGCTCTACCGCTATGAGGAGCAGGGCCGCTGCCGTCTGCTGGGCGTGGTGGTGGACCGCGAGGGTGAGACTTGCGCCGCCTGCGCCGACGTGATAAATACATACTTCGGCCGTGGCGACATACCTATCGGACTGGTGCGCAACGGCATCGAGAACCCCGCGGTGTGGATAGACTACGGGAACCTCCCCAACCACACCAATCCCGACAGCAGCCTGATGTTTGCCCGCACGGTAAGCGACTACAACACACTGCCCGACGGCTGGCAGCTCTACCGCCGCCTGCTGGCCGGGCAGCCCGACCACTCGGTGAGCATCGTCTCCGTGGGCTTCGTCACCTGCCTGGCGCAGCTGCTACAGTCGGGCGCCGACGAGCATTCACCCCTCACGGGCGTCGAACTGGTGCGCCAGAAGGTGAAATGCCTCTACATCATGGCGGGTGTCTTCGACGTGGCCGATGAACCCGACTTCAACTTTACACAAAGCATAGGATTCGCACAGACCCTCTTCGACCTATGGCCCGCAGATGTCGACATCGTCTTCTCGCCCATGGAGGTGGGTCAGCAGGTGGAGTACGTCCCCGAGCAGGTGATAGCCGACATCGACTGGACCGACCGGCATCCCATCAAGCAGGTGTATATGACCTACAACTGCCATACGGGGCAGAAGATGTGGGACCCGATGACCGTCATCCAGGCCGTCGAGGGCGACGGACTCTTCACCCTCTCCGAGCGTGGCTCCGTGACCCTCACTGCCGATGGGCAGACTCTCTTCACACCCAAGCCGTCGGGCCACTGCCGCTACCAGAAGCCCGGCACCCCGCAGTGGGCAGCCTCCATGCTGGAGAAAATAAGGACTTTCAATAAGATTAAAAAATAATACAATGACAAAACACTTCTTCAAATCTATCGCCGCACTCGTCGTGTGCCTGCCGATGATTATAACCTCGTGCTCCAAGGACGACGACAACTCTACAACTCCGACCCACAATGTGGACATCGTCAGCATCAACACCGCTGCTTTCTATGACAATCTGGGCATCACGGATGTCATAGCCGAGACGCTGACTCAAGGCATCATCAAAGTAACCGACTCCGTACTCGTGTACGACCAACAGGGGCTGCTCGTAGCCAGGCTGGGAGCTGAATCCACCAGTCTGCAAACCGTAAACATCAGCCTTCGGGACCTTCCCGATGGGACCTATACCCTCGTGGCGTGGCAGACGGCCAGCAGTGGCTCCGAGCCGTTCTGGCTGCTGCTGGATGCCGACCAGCTTGCCACCGTCCGTATCGTACAGCTCTATCCGTCTACCATCGGCTGCAGAAATGCCATCGGCCTGTACACCACGACCGTCACCGTCGGAAGCGGGACCGGCACCCTAAATGCCGAGATAGAGTCGATGGGAAGTATAGTAGACATCCGTATTGACGGCCTCACGTCAGAGTGTGACTATAAATCTGCGCGCTTGGTTGTGGGTGGCGAGGAGCCTGCCATCGATGGTTTCTATCTCAATCCCGCCCGCAGCGGAGAAGACCGATGGGTATTCTCCGACGAAAGAACAGAAGACAGTCGCCCCATTGGCGGAGTTACTCCCTCATCGTCCATCAACAAAGTCTTCACCCTCAGCCATGGCGAGAAAGTCTTTAATTTGTACGGCACCGACAAGACCACCAACGAGAAGGACAGCCTTATCGACGCCGTGTTCACCCTGAACCCCGGCACCGTTGCCACTTTCTACTTCGACCTCGACAGGATCGTCTACCAGCCGCCCTATTGCGGTCCGATGGCAGATTTCGCTGCCTGGAAGGCCGACCGTGATGCCGGCCTTCTCGTCACCGACCCCTGCCTCCAGTGGGGCGCCAACCTCCAGGCGGTTCACAACCACGTCGTCAGCCATCATCAGTGGTGGAAACTTGACTACGAGGAACTTGATTTGGAAGAAGGACATGGTTGGTGCCGATGGTATAACATCGCAAAAGACTTCTTCGAGTATTACTGTTTCGATACCGAGAGCGGTAATAATCTAATAGTTTCTATGTGTATCTGTTTCGACCCCACGGTGCCCGTCAGCGTTGCCAATGCCAGCCTGGTCCTGCAGGGCTACGAATATGCGGGAAAGATAATCTATCCCGACCAACCGGAAAATATTTACGACATCTTCTTCTCCGCCGACGGCAATATAGAAGTCACGACCAACACCTACGAAGAGGGTGGCTGGCAGATCTTCTATCAGCCCACCGACCCCGAAGACCTGCCACTCATCATCCCGGTCAACTAGATTTTGTCATTCCAGAAAAAATTTGTAGTTTTGCAAATTGAAATATAACAGAGAATACTGAATTCAAAAAAGTTTTTTTTACGATTCAACAATTGTTTGTATTTTTGCATTTTGAAAAGCAACCATTACAATGATTACAGAACACGACAGATGGGTCTTTAATAATCTTGACAGGTTGAAAGAAAACACAGACAATACCGATATGGATGTCAACACATTTTTCGACCTGATGGAAGAGATGGTGAACAAGCATTACGATGCTAAAGAGGTTGTAAAACATGGCTATCATAAGGCAACGGGCGTCGCTGCGTGTTAAGAAATTCTACGAAAATGCCATGCGTAGCCACAGCACTCTTTCGCGAGAATCTGTGCTTATCATCCTCAGAAAAATTCGTGATGAAATGCTAGCCCTTGACAATGGCATTCCCGATAGCTGTCATATTGTTAATCCTTCTTATCTGTCGTTATGGAACGAAAAGGAATGGACGGATGTATCATCTGCCCTTACTCGTTGGCACTATGCCTTTACACACAACAAGGTTCAAGCGATAATACACGATGCCGAACACTCGCAGAACATGTCAGATGAAGCACAACGACCGATCTAATAAATGGAAAAGGCGTTAAGACTATTCGCGGCAGCTGTGGTGGTTGCTGCGGCCATAATTGGCTGCAAGGGTGGCGGTGACGACGCGGAGCAAGCTGAAGCCACGCTCGTTGGACAATGGGTGGCGGTGGACGGTTACGAAACATGGGGATGTTTGTGTGAGCAAATAGACTCCGTCGAATATCACTACCTCGCGTTCTCCATCGACGAGGATTCCATCACGATGGTCATGCAAGACAAGTTCAGTCGCAAAATCCCGGAGCCGCCATACAATGTTTTCTCGCAGACCTACGCTTATTCGGTGGATAGCGGCAACGTGGTTACCGCTCATATCCAGGGCACGCCAGATTTCACGCTGTTCAAAATAGACGAGCTCTCCGCCGACACTCTGTTCCTCCGGGCCGAATGCTCCTATGGTCCTGACCGTGGCCCGGGAGTCAAGGAATACTATACAATGAAACGTAAATAGCAGCCATATTCCAGGCTGAATACGTGAAGACAAAGAGACGCGGCAGGCCGCGTCTCTACAGAGGGGTTGGTATTCTCGAACAACTAGTAGTTGAACTTGATGTCTTTGACGTTGAGCTGGATTTCGGTGCGGCCGCGCCAGTAGTTCTCCTCGAGCTGGTAGCAGAGGTCGAAACGCTCGCTGCGCATGCGCTCCAGGCACTCGCCCATCTGGAAGGCGATGGCAGGATAGGGGGCCGAACGCTCGGCGATGGGGATGGCGTTGAACTTGAGGTGGTTGATACCCACGATGCGGGCGTTGCCGGTGTCCACCAGTTCGCGGCTGACGAAGACGGGCACGTTGTTGTCGGGTCCGAAGGGGGCGAACTGCTTGAGGATGCGTAGGAACTTGGGGGTGATTTGCGAGAAGCCTATCTCGGCGTCAATCTCAATCTCGGGCATGGCCTCTTCGGCTCCCATGCCCTCGCGGACAAGCTGCTCGAAACGGTCGACAAAGGCGCGCATGTTCTCCTGGCGCAGCGAGACGCCGGCGGCGCACTTGTGGCCACCGAAATGCTCGAGCAGGTCGGCGCATTTCTCGAGGGCCTCGTGGACGTCGAACTCCTTGACGGAGCGGGCGGAACCGGTGATGAGGTCGTCGCTGCCGCGGGTGAAGACGATGGTGGGCTTGTAGTATGCCTCGACGATGCGGCTGGCCACGATGCCCACGACGCCGCGGTGCCACCCTTCGTCGAAGAGCACCAGCGACTTGCGGCCCTTGTAGAAGGGGTCGAAGTCGATGCGTCGCTTGGCCTCCTCGGTGGCGGCGGTGTCGAGGTCTTTGCGCTCGGAGTTGTAGGCATTGATGTCCTCGGCCAGACGGCGTGCGATGGCGGGGTCTTCGGTGAGCATGAGGCGCACCGAGTCGAAGGCCGAGCGTATGCGGCCGGCGGCATTGATGCGGGGACCCACGAGGAAGACGAGGTCGGTGATGGTGAGCTCCTTCTCGAAGTAGCCGGTCTTCTTCTCGGACTTGTCCGACTGGTCAGACAGATCAGTCTTGTCCGACTGGTCGGCCTTGCGGCGGTCGACGTGGCCGTACTTGAGGATAGCCTCGATGCCGGGGCGCGGCTTGGTGTTGAGCACGCGGAGGCCGAAGAAGGCCAGCACGCGGTTCTCGCCCATGATGGGCACGATGTCGCTGGCGATGGAGACGGCCACGAGGTCGAGGTATTTGAGCAGGTGGAGTTTGAGTTCCTCCTGGCGCTGGCGGCGGTGGCTGTCGAGCTGCTCGGGGAGGTCGCAGAGACGCACGCCGAGACGTTGCTCGAGGTGGGCCTCGACGATTTTGAAGCCTATGCCGCAGCCGCTGAGTTCCTTGTAGGGATAGGGGCAGTCGACCTGCTTGGGGTCGAGGACTGCCACAGCCTGCGGCACCTCGTCGCCCGGCAGGTGGTGGTCGCCGATGATGAAGTCGATGCCGTACTGCTTGGCATAGTCAACCATCTCCATGGCCTTGATGCCGCAGTCGAGGGCGATGACGAGCTTGACGCCCGTCTCGCGGGCATAGTCGACGCCCTGCTGTGAGATGCCGTAGCCCTCGCGCTCGCGGTCGGGGATGTAAAAATCGATATTATGGTCCAGTTCCTTGAGGTAGGAATAGACCAGCGCTACGGCCGACGTGCCGTCGACGTCGTAGTCGCCATAGACCATGATGCGATCCTGTCGTTTGATGGCTTCGTTGATTCGGTTGATGGCCTCGCACATGCCTTTCATCAGGAACGGGTCGTGGATTTGGTCCAGTCCCGGACGGAAAAAGCGCCGTGCCTCTTCAAACGTGGTGACACCCCGCTCTACAAGCAGAGTGGCGATGTTTTTGTCAACGCCCAACGATGCCGCAAGTTTTTCAACAGTCTCTAAATCATAGTCTTCTCTAATTATCCAACGTTTCTCTTTCATATTTTTCTGGGTGTAAAGATACGACTTTTTTTTCATTCGCAGAAAAAAACTTTTCAACTATAATAAAAAAAGACTTTCCGCGTTATAGATTTTTGTATGAAAATAGCAGCACTGGTATCGGGAGGCGTCGACAGTTCGGTGGTGGTCCACCTGCTGAAGGAGCAAGGCTTCACGCCCGACATTTTCTACATCCGCATCGGGATGGAAGACGAGGAGGGCTATATCGACTGCCCTGCCGAGGAGGACATCGAGATTACACAATGGATTGCTAAGAAATACGGCTGCCGTTTCGAGGAGGTGAACCTCCACAAGGAATATTGGGACAACGTGGTGAGCTACACCATCGAGAGCGTGCGCAAGGGGCTGACGCCCAACCCCGACGTGATGTGCAACAAGCTCATCAAGTTTGGTGCCTTCGAGGAGAAGCGCGGCAAAGACTACGACCGCATCGCCACCGGGCACTATGCGCAAATCAGCCTCACCCCCGTACCCCTCTCCGTTGCGGAGAGGGAAGTAGATGCCCTAGGCTTTTCACTCCCCTATCCACTTGGAGAGGGGCTGGGGGTGAGGCCATTTCTGGCGACGGCGGTGGACCCCATCAAGGACCAGACGGATTTCCTGTCGCAGCTGGAATACCGACAGATACGCAAGCTGATGTTCCCCATCGGAGGGATGATGAAGAGCGAGGTGCGCGAGATAGCGCATGCCGCCCACCTGCCCAGTGCCGACCGCAAGGACTCGCAGGGCATCTGCTTCCTGGGCAAGATAAATTACAACGACTTCATCAAGCGTTACTTGGGAGAGAAAGAAGGGAAGATTGTGGAACTGGAGACCGGGAAGATACTCGGCACTCACAAAGGCTATTGGTTCCACACCATCGGGCAGCGCAAGGGCTTGTTTCTCAGCGGCGGCCCATGGTTCGTGGTGAGGAAGGACATCGAGGAGAACGTCCTTTATGTCAGCCAGGGCTACGACCCCGATGCCGCCCACGGGCACAAGATTACCCTCATGGGGTTCCGCTACCTCAGTGCCGACATCTGGGGCGATTTTGCGGAGCAGGAGATTAAATTCAAAATCCGCCACACGCCGGAGTTCCACCCCGGAGTGCTACGACGTCTGCCGGATGGGCTGATGGAGATAGCGAGCGACGACCGCATCCAAGGCATCGCCGCCGGACAGTATGCCACGATTTACGACAACGACGCCCATTTGGTGGTCGCGTCAGGAATGATTGTTTAATTTGAAAATTAAATGCAGGCGAGACGCCTGCGCACCCATTGAAAATTGAAATTATTCTATTGTAAAGATATTACCCCCAATGGTTTCTGTACCCTCGATGCCGAGGAGAGCCGCCACGCCGTGCGGGTGCTGCGCCTGCGCGAGGGCGACGAGCTGCATGTCACCGACGGCAAAGGAAACCTCTATACCTGCCGCATCATCACCGCTGACGACCGTGCAGCGGTAATTAGGAATGAGGAATTAGTAATTAGGAATTCTCAGGATGCATCAGTTTCAATTCCTAATTCCTCATTAATAATTCCTAATTTGCATCTAGCTGTTGCGCCGACGAAGAACCCGTCGCGCATGGAGTGGCTGGTGGAGAAGGCCGTGGAGATTGGCGTGGGCGAAATCACCCTCCTCAACTGCGACCACTCGGAGCGCTCGTTCCTCAAGACCGACCGCCTGGAGAAGCTGGCCGTCAGCGCCATGAAGCAGAGCCTCCACACCCTCCTTCCCGAGATACACCCTGCCACCTCACTCCGTGAGGTAATTAGGAATTATGAATTAGAAATTAGGAATTCTCAGGATGCGTCAGCCCCAATTCCTAATTCCTCATTCCTAATTCCTCATTCCATTCAGAAATTCATCGCCCACTGCGAAGCCGACAAGCCGCGTGTGCCGCTGGCCACGGCCTTGCAGCCCGGCCACGACGCCGTGGTGCTCATAGGTCCCGAGGGCGATTTCTCCGAGGAGGAGATTGTCTTGGCCCTCGACTGTGGATTCCAGCCCGTGAGCCTCGGTCCCAGCCGTCTCCGCACCGAGACCGCAGCACTCTACGCCGTCACCGCCTTTAACCTAATCAACGACAGCCTCACCCCCAGCCCCGCTCCAAGGGGAGAGGGGGAGTAGCTACCCAATGGCATAATAACAATGAAGAAAATACTACTGATACTATTGCTAACCACTCCCCTCTTCCCATGGAGAGGGTGCGGGTGGGAGGCTCAAGCCCAACCCCAGCTGGCCCTGCTGAGATACAGCGGCGGCGGCGACTGGTATGCCAACCCCACGTCGCTCACCAACCTCATCGCCTTCTGCAACCAGGACCAGCAGATGGGTCTCAAGCCGCAGTACGCCACCGTCGACGTGGGCAGCGCCGAAATCTTCAACTACCCCTTCCTCCACATGACGGGCCACGGCAACGTGGTCTTCAGCGACCGCGAGATACAGAACCTCCGCACCTACCTCATCGGCGGCGGTTTCCTGCACATCGACGACAACTACGGCATGCGCGAGTTCATCATGCCGCAGATGAAGAAAGTCTTCCCCGAGCTGGAGTGGGTCGAGTTGCCATTCTCCCACCCCATCTACCACCAGAAATACCAGTTTCCCAACGGCCTGCCCAAAATCCACGAGCACGACAACAAGCCCCCCAAGGGCTACGGCCTCATCTGGGAGGGTCGGCTGGTGTGCTTCTTCACATGGGAGTGCGACCTGGGCGACGGCTGGGAGGACCCCGACGTGCACAACGACAGCCAGGCCACGCGCCAGAAAGCCCTCCGCATGGGCAGCAATATCGTCCGATATGTATTTACAAATTAAAGGTATATGAAAAGAATCAGTTTATTCAACTTATTTGGATTACTCGCCATTGCATGCTTGCTTACCGCCGTGGGCAAAGGTTCCAAAACCGATACCCGCGCCTACCCCATCAACGGTGAATACAACAAAATCATCGTCAGCGCACCCTTCGATGTCACGTTCAGCGACACCGCCAAGGCTGCCCTGGTCACCCTCCCGGAGAGTTTTCAGAAGCAGGTGGTGGTCGACGTGGAGAAAGGAACGCTCCGCATCGCCTTCCGCGGCAACGCCAATTTCAAGAAACGTCCCACAGTGGTCATTCCCCGCAACGACCGCATCGACGACATCGAGCTGTCGGGTGCCGCCTCCCTCAAGATAGGCAAGGTGGAGGAGGACGTGGTGAAGGTATACCTCACTGGCGCGGCTCATTTCAGCGGCAGCATCGTAGCCAAAGAGGCGCATATAGAACAGGCCGGAGCCTCGGACTACAAAGGACATCTGGCCGTGGAGAACCTATTTGTCGACCTCTCCGCCGCCTCGTCGCTGGAGCTTCGCGGACGCGTGCTCTTCAAGATGAAAATCAAGATGATTGAGGCGTCGAACCTCGATGCCGAGAAACTTGAGGCACGGCGCATCGAGGGTTCCATCGACGGTGCCAGCAACGCCATCCTCTGGTGCACGGAGCGCATGGTGGTGCCGGTCAAGAACGCCAGCAACATCACCTATATCGGCCATCCGCTGGTGGTCAACTGCCCCACTTCCGACGTCTCAACCGTCACCCACAAACAGCACTAAAGGTTCTTCCGATTAGTCTTTCTTCCGCTGGACGGTCCACGGGGCATCGAGCCATGCGGGTCGCCAGGAGCGCAGACCAGATGACCAATAAGGATTTCTGCCGTTGTGGGTGTTCCAGGAGAGGTCGGCACTGGCGGGGCCACCAAGTCCATGCCCGAACATATCCCACAGACGATGGTCGTCGGCACTGGTTATCAACCTATCGCCGAGTTTGTGGCGAATGGCATTCACCGCGACGGGCTTCAAGGCGCGGATATTCACCGTGTCGGGCATCAGGGCGATGTTGACCATGGCACTTTCCGTGAGTTGTATCTCGGCATAATAGAGAGATGTGCCTTCTGAGAGGACAGACAGCGTGTAGGTGCCCACAGGGGTCCAACCAATGGTGAAATAGCCCTCCTCGTCGCAGAAGGTGACGGCCTTGGCCTCGCCCTCTTGCAGCAGTTGCACCTCGCAGGCGGTTTGCGGTTGCCCGCTGGCAGCGTCCGTCACACGGCCTTCCATCCACACGCTGTCGGTCTGGGCATTCAGGCTTCCTCCTAGTACAACTAGATATACTAGAAATACTAGAGATTCCAGTTTCTTCAATATCTTTTTCATGGCTTTGAAAGTTTTTCGTTGAGGAGACGCAGGGGCAAGGTGTCGATGGGGACGGCGTTGTAGTGTCCCCAGAAATCGGGGCTGAAGTCGCTGCTTCCGAAAGCCCCGGCGAGGGTCTGCGGATACACAGAAAGGGGTTGCTCTACGACGGGCACAGGATTGAGAGAGAAGTCGGTGAGCACCCAGTCGAGGCACTGCTGCCAGTGCTGCGTCTGTCCGTCGTGGCCGCGGCCGCGCGACTCGAGGTGATAGCTCTTGGTGTTGAAATAGCGCGTCAGCGTATAGTGACCATCGCGCACCTCATAGGTCCACAGCGACGAGTCGGCCTCCATGACCATCGTGTTGTAGTACCAGTTGACCCATGCATCGTCGGGAGCCTGACAGCGCAGGGGCATTTGCGAGGTGACGAGACGCACGAGGGCGAGGTCGCGCTTGCGGATGGTGTACTCGTAGCGCACGCGCGACTTGGGCCGGCGGCTGGGGCCGATGGAACGGACAAAATAATAATCCTCGCCATCGGCGGTAAATTCCTGCAACGGCTCGAAAACATGCTCTCGCAGCATACGCTTGGCTAGAGAAAAGCTAGCCTGCGGAGTGGCCACAGGGTCGAAGAAGTCCTCGTCGTCGGCATAGGCCAGCATCTGGTCACGACCAAGGCTCTTGATTACCTTGGACTCGAGAAGCTTGCGGTCGTAGACCACGAGGCGGTGGCGGAGGAGGGTCTTGAGGTTGCTCTCCATCTCGCGCCGCGTAGGGTCGAGAAAGTAACCACGCTTGTCGGCATACTTGGAATAGGGGCTGCGGCGGACGCTCATCACGGCCTCGTCAAAGAGGAAGAGTTCGCCGTCGACGGTGCGCCAGTCGCGGTAGAAGAAGGTTGACCATGCGGTGCTCTGATGGTAGTTGTCCTTGATACGCGCCACCACCTCGTTCAGCAGGTGACGCGAGGAGCGGAAGCTGGTCACCTCGACAGCCTGAAGTTCGACTACCTGAGTTTTGAGACGCACATGGCCGTTTTTCTGCAACTGGGCGACGGTGGCTTTGTGGCCGATGTAGCCCACCGAGCGTATGACCAAGGTGTCGCTCTCATGACCAGGTGGGAGCTTCAGGTCGTAGTCGCCGTTGTCATTGCAGGAAACGCCGACAGAGGTGCCCTGTAGCTGGATGGTCGCATAGGGCACACCCTTGCCTTCAGCGGTCACGCGGCCGCGCAAAGCAATCACCTCCTGCGTCCATGCGGCGGTCGGCAGCAGGAGCAGCGTCACCAAAAGATATTCCAATTTCCGTCTCATACCAATATAATACACCTTTTTGAGGCGAAATCTGACAGGGGGAGTGTTTTTTTTTATTTCACCAGATGGCGGCGGTAGACCCTGGCGGCGAGGGTGGCGGCCATGAGGAACGTCAGCACCAGCAGAACGACCGCAAGGATGACCTGCCAGACGGCGATGCCGAACGGCAGGCGCAGCAGCATGGCTGCGGGAGCGGTGAAGGGAACGACACTGAGACATTGGGCCAGGAGGCCGTCGGGAGACTGGACAATCAGCGGTATCAGCATCAGCACCAAGAGCAATGGCGACAGGAAGAGAAGCACCCACTGGAAAGCGTCGGCATCGCTGTCGAGCCTTGCCGCAAGGGCTGCGAGGAGGGCTCCGTAGAGGAGATATCCCAGGAGGAAGAAGAGCAGGAAAAGCCCTGCCACCAGCGGCAGGTTGATGGCCGTGAGGCCCTGCACGGTCTCGTCGACAAGCTGAACGGAGGCATTATACTGCGCAGTGGCCTCGGCGCCCTTGGTGGCCAACGAGCGTGCCGTCTGCTGCTCGCGTGCTTGGGAAAAGAGGTCGGGATTGGCGGCCTGGATGCCACCAATGGCGGCGGCGGTGAGCATTACCCACAGCACCAGCTGCGTCACGGCGGTCGTTGCCACGCCGCCCACCTTGCCCACCATAATTTGCACCGGATGTACCGAGGAAGCCACAATCTCGGCCACACGCGTGGCTTTCTCCTCCTGCACGCTGCGCATCACCTGGATGCCGAATACAATGAGCGCCAGCACCACGAGGAACGCCAAAACGACCGCGACGACACTCTTCACATGGGCGAAACTTTCGCGGCCAGTGGCTGCATCCTGCATGTGGAGCGAGATGCCGGTGGTGGAAACGGAATGATAGACCTCGGGGTCGAGCTGGTAGACATCCTCGAGAATGGCGTTGCGGAGAATCATCTGAAGCTGTCCCGAGATGTATTGCTGCAATGCCAGCGGCGGAGTGGTGCTACGATGGTAGAGGAAAGCGTCGCGTGGGATGGTGGTCTCGCGCATGGGGATGAAGAGGATGGCGTCGACATCGTCGTCACCCTCCATCTGGCGACGGGCATAGGCAATATCGGGCATCGCACGGAATGCCACCTCGTCGGTAGGCCGCAAGGCATGCTCAAAAAGACCGGTCTCGTCGACCACCAGCAGCTGGGCCTGTTCCGCACTGCGGTTGGCGGCGATGACAGGCAACGCATAGAGGGCAGCCAGCAGCAGGGGCACCAAGAGGGTGAGCACCCAGAAGGCAGGACGGCGAAAGCGCATGCGGCATTCGCGAGCAAGGACGAGCATTATCTTCTTCATAACCTGACAATTTTGGTGCAGAGGTCACGAGCGGCCTCCGTGTTATGAGTGGAGAGTAGGATGGCCGTGCCCTCGGCTCTGAGGCGCATGATTTCGCGGCACAGCATGGCAGCATTCTCACTGTCGAAACCGGAGAACGGCTCGTCGAGGACAAGCAACTGAGGCCGGTGAGCCACCGAGGCGACAAACTGCACCTTCTGCTGCATGCCCTTGCTGAGTTTCGATACCGGCCTACGCCACCATTCCTCCACGCCGAGACGCTGGAACCACTCGTGGACAGACGCTTCGGCATCGGCCTTGGACAATCCTTTGAGGCGGGCCAAGAAGACCACCTGTTCGCCCACACGCATGCGGCGGTAGAGACCACGCTCCTCGGGCAGATAGCCCACCACCTCCAAATCGTTGCGCGTCATGGGATGTCCTTCAAAGAGGATCTGACCGCCGTCAGCCTCGAGAAGGCAGTTGATGATTCGCAGCAAGGTCGTCTTGCCGGCACCGTTGCCGCCCAGGATACCCACCACCTCTCCCCTATCGGCAGTGAAACTGAGGTCGTCGAAGACCCGGTGGGTGCCAAAAGACTTTTTTATTTTTTCGACCTGAAGGAGCATAGCTTTAACAATAAGATTTCACCAGCCAGCGCGGCCAACGCCAGCATCAAGCACCAACGCCAGAGCGAGGTACCGCCCTCGCGCGCGCTGATTTCCTGATCGAGGGGCTTGGCTGCGTTGCGCACCAAGAGGATGTTCTCCCGGCCATCAACGAGTTCTTCTATCTCGCCACGTGAGAGGAAGTCAAGCCGCGACTCCAGTCGCGGATAGTTGAAGGCCAGGTGTTCATCGTCGCCCAAGAGATAATGACCGTCGGCCGAAAGTTCGCCGTGAAGCATCATGACCGAGCGGTTGCCCGAGCGGCGTATGTCGGGGAGGATTGCTTGATTGCCTGATTGCTTGAGTTCTGGAGGCTTGCCGGAGGGATCGTAGTTATTATGCAGGTAGACGGGCATCTCCGAGCCGAGCGTGTGGGCCACCGACGGCTGCGGACGGCTGTAGAGTGCCATATTGTATACCGTGGGCACGAAGAGTGCCTGCGCGATGAAGTCGGTCCATTCCGCCACAAGGGGCGTGGTGAAGAGGTAGAGACGGCCTTCGCCGTAAGGCGTGGACGAGAGCAGAGCACTGCCATCGGCCAACGTGATGATGGTTTGACGGACAGACCCTTGGTCCGCCAGCGCATAGTGACCTTGCACCGAGGGCATCTCCATCTCGTCGCTGGCACCGTTGAAAACCCCTTGGTAGAGACTGCTCTGGTAGTCGATGGCCGATGCCTTGACCGGCCGTTTCAGCCAGCGGTCAAGCCGCGGAGACTGCAACTGCGCCAGCAGGGCATTGAGCGGTTCCACCTTGCCGTCGGCCGGAGGAACCAGCGCCAGCGTGCCACCCTGCTCCACCCATGAGACCAACGCCTGCGCCTGACCCGAGGGCAAATCACGCACCTCGTTAAGGAGAATCAGGTTGAACGGAGCGAGGTCGGACGGCAGCAGTGCCTGCTGACAATTCACAGCCGAGTCGTCGGCGAACAGTTTGCCCAGACTTTCGTTGGGAGCACCTCCGTTGACCAGCAGCATATTGATTCGCTCGCCCGCCAGGAGGGTGAAATAATAATGGTCATCGAAGGTGATGGGATAGTCGGTCAACTCCACACGTCCGTCAAGCCATCCCGCACTGTCGATGGTGAACCTCAGGGCCGCTTTGGCCGAGCCTCCTGCAGGGATGTCGAGGGTGGCGAGGGCACGTTCACGGCCGTTTACAATCAGCTTCACGGGCAGTTTCTCCACATCCGAGCTGCCACCGTTCGCGATGGTGGCCTCGGCAGTCACACTGCCACCGACAAAATAGGCCGGAGCATTCAGCCGCAGGGTGTCGACATAAAGGTTGTCGGCAGCCACACCCTCGAGCGGGACGAGGGTGAAATAAGCCAATGTGTCGGAGGGGAAATCGGACAAGTCCGCCACCGACCGCTGGAAGTCGCTGACAATATAAGCATGGCGGTTGGCGGCACCGCTTTGGCGCATGAAATCGCTTTGACGGGAGGCCACCTCGGCCAGCTTGTGGCTTGCAGGAGCAATTTGGAGGGCGTCGACGGCATCGAGGAACTCCTCGCGGCTCAACCAATGGAATTCTTCACCGCTCATGGTGTTGCTCAACAACTGGTAGCGGTCGCCGGGGCGGTAGGCAGACACAATCTCGCGGGCCTTTTGCTTGGCAGCCTCCAGCTGGCTTCCGTCGCTGCCGCTATTCTCCATGCTGAACGAGTTGTCGATGTAGACGCTCACCACCGTAGCCCCCGAGCGCAGGAGCTGTCCCTTACCGGGGAGGGTGGGCTGCGCGAATGCCAGCACCAGGAAGATGATGGCCAGGCATCGCATCAGCAGCACCAGCCACCGCCGCAGGTTGCTGCGCCTGCGGTTCTCAGTCTGCAACACCGTCAGTCGGTTAACATTGCTGAAATAGACTTTCTTGTAGCGGCGAAACTGAAAGAGGTGCACCGCTATAGGGATGGCCAGCGCCAGCAGGCCCCACAGAAAGGCAGGGTTGGCAAAAATCATGCGGTGCCTCCTTTCTGGTTATACGCACAGAGGTCGCTGATGCAGCACTCACCACATTTGGGCTTGCGGGCCTGGCAGACATAGCGGCCGTGGAGGATGAGCCAGTGGTGGGCCGTGGGAATCTTCTCGGGAGGGATATGCTTGGTCAGCTCGCGCTCGGTCTCCAGCGGGGTCTTCGAGTTGCGGGTCAAGCCGATTCTGTTGGAGACGCGGAAGACGTGGGTGTCGACCGGCATGGCGGGCTGTTCGAACACCACGGCGGCGATGACATTGGCGGTCTTGCGACCCACGCCGGGCAGCCGCTGCAAATCGTCGACACTCTCGGGCACCACGCCGTCGAATTCGCTCACCAGCATCCTCGCCATCGCGGCCAGGTGCTTACTCTTGTTGTTGGGGTACGAGACCGAATGCACATACTCGAAGATTTCCTCGGGCGTGGCTTTCGCCATAGCTTCGGCGTTGGGATAAGCCTCGAAGAGGGCCGGCGTCACCATATTCACGCGCTTGTCGGTACACTGCGCCGACAGAATGACGGCAACCAGCAGCTGGAACGGTGTCTCGTAGTGCAGCTCCGTCTCCGCCACCGGCATAGCCTCCTCAAAACGGCTAATCACCCGATTATATCTCTCCTGTATTCTCATTTTTTTAGGTCGCTTCGCTCAAAATCCTTCAAAAATCAATTTTAAAAATCTTTCACTCATATCAGCCGCACCTTTTCAATATCTCCATTATCATATCGCTCATACCATTCGGAAAACAAGCCCTCGGGACCAAAATTAATCAACATACCGTATGGCTGATGAGTTAGATTCATGTAATTCCACAACTGGCGGCGATGGCCTTTGTCTACAAAATTAACTGCTTTCAATTCCAAAATAATATTATCGTTAACAAGAAGGTCCATACGATAAGTTTGGTCAAGTTGCACATCATCCCAAAAGATAGGGAGATAAACCTGACGTTCTACCTTGTAGCCATCGATTTCAAGCAGATATTTAAGTGCTGCCTCATAGGCAGATTCAAGCAATCCAGGACGGTATTTGTTGTACACCTTCATGGCGACACCCGTGATGTCGTGAAAGAACTGATATTTTTTATTATGCTCCTGGATCAAATTCATTATTCGGATTTTGAATTGGATTTTGTTGGATTTTGAGGCCTTTAGGCCGACCCCTTCAGTTCCAGTGAGACAATAACGGGATAGTGGTCCGAGATGGGGGTTTTGATGCGGCGGTAGCTGAGGGTGGTGAACTCTTCGGAGTGGAACACCATATCGATGCGGAACCGCGGGAAGCTGCCGTTGTAGGTGGAGCAGAACCCGAAACCCTCATCGCAGTAGGTGTCACTGAGGTGTCTGGTTATCTGGCAATACAGGAACGATGCCGGGATGTCGTTCATGTCGCCGGCCATCACGAGCGGCAAGCTACAATCGCTGACAAGCGGGAGCAGCTGCTCGTTCCATTCCGTCTCGTGGCGTAAAATGGTCTCTTTGATTTTTCCCAAGGTGCGACGCGACGAGGAGTCAATCTTCAGGTGCGTCATCTGCTCGATGTCGTTGTGGTCGTCCTTGTCGAAGGCGTAACTGTCCATGTGGACACAAATCAGGCGGAACGGATTGTCGCCGTTGAGAATCTCCACAAGCACCTTCTGCTGGTCAATCTTCTTGACAAAAGTGATAGGCAGCTTCGAGAAGACCACCGTGCCGCTGGGATTGGTATTAGAACCGCGCGACCCGAAGAAATGGTTGTATCCCATCAGTTCGAGACTGTCGGTGACGCTCATCCCTTTCACCGTGCCATACTCTTGCAGGCACAACACCTGCGGCTGTTCCTCGCGCAGCAGGTCGAGGAAATCCATTACAACGCTGTCCTTGGGGGTGGATTCAAAGCCGTCGCCGCCGAAACAATGGAGGTTGTAGCTCATGATGGTCACCATCTCGGGATGCTCCTCGGCCGGCGGGACGGTGGAGTTGCCGCTCAACTGGAAGAAAAAGCCCACAAACGAGAAGCGCGCCACGATGGCGACAGTGGAGATGAGGAAGTGCCATTTGCCCATGAAGAGCCACATCAGCAGGAAGAGGATATTCACTCCCAGCATCGGCAGATAGCCGTAGGCCAGCACCGACGGCAGCAGGCTCCTCGATGGCGACACCACCCCCGCCAGCGTGGTGGCTATCAGCCCCAGCGCGGCGAGGATATTGAGTACCAGCAATATGACACGAATTACCTTCATATATGTAAAATGCAAAGATACAAAAAAAAATGAAAATTCCGCCATCACTCCCCTCTCCGTGGGGAGAGGGGTTGGGGGTGAGGCTTCCATATTTCCCAGCTGAGGTCGGCTTGGCGGTGGAGCATCTCGAGGCCGTCCTTCGTGCGGGCACCGCGCTCGGCGGCCTGCCTCAGCAACAAGGTCGGCGACGGGTTGTAGATAAGGTCGTAGAAGGTGAAAGGTGAGAGGTGAGAGGTGAAATTACTTAAATCCAAAGGACTATTGTCGACATCGGGGAACATTCCGACGGGTGTGGCATTGATGATCAATATCTCCGACTGTAGAGACGCAGCCTGCTGCGTCTCCTCTACGAGTTGTTCGTAAGATAATATATTTACACCCTGCGGATGGCGCGAGACAAACTTGTATTCTACACCCATCTGTCCCAGCGCGTACGCCACCGCTCGCGCGGCACCGCCCGTGCCCAGAATATACGCACAATCAAAAATCTCTCTTTCCAGCGTCTGCTGGAACGCCGGCGCATCGGTATTATGCCCTATCAATCTGATAGTTTCTCCCCTCTCCCACTGTAGAGACGCGGCAGGCCGCGTCTCCAGGGTTGGGGATGAGGCTTCCACCGTGACGCAGTTGACGGCCCCGACGGCCGCAGCCACCTCGTCAACGGCATCGAGCTGCGGGATGACATCCTGCTTATAGGGCACCGTGACGTTGAAGCCCGACAGCCCTTCGCGCAAAGCCCATTCCTTCAGTCCCTCCACCGAGGGCATCTCGAAGAGCGCATAGCTGTGGTCCTTCAATCCCAACTCTGCAAACTTGCGGGTAAAATACTCCTGCGAGTAGGAGTGTCCCAACCGGCGTCCAATCAATCCAAATTTTTTCATTATTTCTTATTTCTCCTTTCTCACCAATCCATTCACCCATTCCAGCAACGACCCCACAGGTGGAAGCGCGTAAGGCTGGTAGGCGCTAAAGCAGTGATAGCGTCCGTCAAGGACATATTCGATAACAGAAAGTGTCGGACTCAAGGTCTCCATAAACCCGGGACCCTCGAGAGCTCTGTAGGCCGCCGAATCGATGGCCTCGAGCAGCTGACGCAACGTCTGTTGCTCGGCGACAGTGAGGGCATGTTTTTCCACCGTGATGGTGTCGGGGCACGGATGATTGAAGTCGATGGTGGTGTCGAAGGGGTCGCATTGGTCAAGGGTGCAGAACATTTCCTTGACATAGAGGGTGTCGCCGTCGATACGCATCGCTCTGGGATAGCCGCTGTGGTGGTCACAACAGACGCGGCGCACCGTCGGTTTTCCCCTCTGCGGGTACACCAGGCTCGGCTCTCCCATCGGCGAGAGAATATCGCGTCTATAGTCCGACTCCTCTTTCGCCTCGCGGAATGGCGAGAGCAGGTCATAGTCGTCGTAGTGTTTCTTCTCCCACAGTTCCTCGGGCATCGGCATATAGCAGGTGCTGTCCACCACCGGCTTGCGGATGGTGGAGTCATTCTTCAAATCCCAGTTCTTCCAGACAAGGTGCTCGATGGGATAGTACAGATAGCCGTATTTCAGCGGGTCGCTGTGGTAGACGCGCCGCAGGCAGTCGTAGGCCAAACTGTCGGCCTTGGGGAAGGTCTGCCAGGTAGGGATATCCTCCAGCAGGGCGTCATAATAGTACAGCTCTCCAAGCTCCAGGTCGTGGTTGCCTCCGGAGAGTCTTCTGTTGCGGACGATGCCGTTCAGGTGAATGTCCTTCCTGCTGCGCGAGGAGAAGT
>JAEEGL015064464.1_pt1 | contig 19925 bp, 15 predicted proteins | sample 9134231 | NCBI WGS metagenome assembly JAEEGL01 (sample SAMN16246548, study PRJNA631951) | gut metagenome | biome: gut microbiome; feature: rumen; material: fiber-attached | host: Bos | place: Iran: Karaj | collected 2018-10 | reverse complement strand
TGCTCGCCTTTACCGTACATGACACAAGGCACTTTGGCGTCGCGACGCAGAGCCTTAGCATCCTTTTTCCCTACGTTCTCACGGAGAGAACCGCTCATTGATACTACTCTCATTGTTGTTTGTTTTTTGTTGGTTAATAAAAATGTTATAACGCTATAACGTAATTACGTGATAACGAAAAATTATTCGTTCATCCTCTTGATGACACCCTTGTGGTGCAGGGTGGTCTCGTAGAGGTTGTCGAGGCTCTCATAGTTCACCACACGGCGGATAGCCTCGGCCAGCAGCCAGTCGCAGCTGAGCACGTGGATTTTGTCGCTCGGACGCTTCAGTGGGATGGTGTCGGACACCACAAGCTCCTCCAGATCCGAGGCCTCCACCTTCTCAATGGCGTTGCCGCTGAGCACAGGGTGGGTAATCATGGCGCGCACGCTCTTGGCACCGCTCTGTTTGATGATGCCGGCAGCCTTGCAGATGGTCGAACCGGTGTCGATGATATCGTCGAGCAGGATGACATGCTTGCCCTCGACATCGCCGATGAGGCGCATCTCGCCAATCTCGTTGGGTTTGTTGCGGTGCTTATAGCAGATAACGAAGCTGTTGTTCAAAGTCTTGGCATACATACCGGCACGCTTGCTGCCACCCATATCGGGGCTGGCGAACATCACGTCCTCAATGTCAAACTTCTCACGGATATAGGGCATGAAGAGGCTCGAACCGTAGAGATGGTCGACGGGGAGAGTGAAGAAACCCTGAATCTGGTCGGCATGCAGGTCCATTGTGATGACGCGGTCGACGCCAGCGGTGGTAATCATGTCGGCGATAAGCCTCGAGGCGATGGGCACATGGGGCTTGTCCTTGCGGTCTTGACGGGCGAAACCGTAGTAAGGAATCACGGCGATGATCTTCTGTGCCGATGCGCGCTTGGCGGCGTCGATCATCATCAGAAGCTCGAAGAGGTTGTCCGTCGGCGGGATGGTGCTCTGGATGATGAACACAATACCACCGCGGATGGTGTCCTCATAGGAGGGTTGAAATTCACCGTCGGCATACTGGAAAACGGTCGAATTTCCCAGCGGGATGCCATAGATTTCTGCCACGCGGCGTGCCAAGTCCTGAGTGGCACGGCCAGCAAAAATGAAAACTTTGTCAGAACGCTTGTCGTTCATTACAATGTTGATTTAGGGTGTTTTATATTGTTTTAGGATTGACTTTTGCCTGTCAAATTCGAGTGCAAAGATACACATTTTTAAGCGACCTGCAAAAAATTTTTTGGCCATGTCGGAAAATGTGTGTACTTTTGCACCCGATTTCACGAAGAGAAAGAGACAAGAAACAACCTAATTCTTAACTCTTAACTCATAACTGGAACAAGCCCTGGTGGTGGAATGGTAGACACGGTAGACTCAAAATCTGCTGCCGGCAACGGCGTGAGGGTTCAAGTCCCTCCCGGGGTACAAAAGAGCGGTCGCATTGACCGCTCTTTCTTTTCATGCTGACCTCATCCCGTTGCTGGAGGTGCACCCTCACAATGGCTATTCAACTCCTCTCTCTTTGACTCGTCGCCACTTAGGTGTATGGTATACTAGTGTAATGCGATGCATTGCATTGTTTTCCCATTTCTATATTAAAAAGCGCGGGAGAGGTCCTCGTCTCAACCGTAACGAACCCATATCATCACCGTACTTTCTCCGTACACTCTCCGTAGGTTCTCCGTGCTTCTCCGTGGTGGGCACGGAGCGGGCAAGGCGAAGATGTGACGAAGGTAACAAGAAGGTAGATGGGAACTCAAGAATTGTTATTTCTCAATCGTGAATGGAAAACATGCAAAGAAAATGTGAACGGGCAGACAATAAAGGGCGAGGTGTGACGTTACCACATATAAAATATAATATATATGAAGAGATATTTTATCCTTTTGCTGTCGATGCTGCTGGGCGGCGTAGCTATGGCCCAAAGCAATGGTAGCGTCACCGTAGGCGGCGAGATTTACACCGTGGTGGAGCAGAGTCCCACCTTTCCGGGAGGCGAGGAGGCCCTGATACAATGGCTGGGCACCCACGTTCAATATCCCGAGGAGGCAAAGAAGAATGCGGTGGAAGGCACCGTGTTTGTCACCTTCGTGGTGGAGAAAGACGGCTCTATCTCGGACGTGAAAGTGCTCAATCCGAAAGCAAAGACCGCAGTGCTGGAGCAGGAAGCGGTACGCGTGGTGCGGACAATGCCCAAGTGGAAAGCCGGCAAGTCGCACGGCAAGAAGGTGCGCGTGCAGTTTAACCTGCCCATCGTGTTCAAGCTGTAAGACTACGAGACGACGAGACGACGAGTCTTCGAGACGACGAGACAGCGAGACGACGAGTCTTCGAGACAACGAGACTTAGAGACCTAAAGACTCAAGGACTCAAGGACTTAAAGACTCAAAGACTTAAGGACTCAAGGACTCAAAAACGCAAAGACTTAGAAATACATAACATGAGGATTGTCATTCTGGGTACAGCCTGGCCATACCGAGGTGGGTTGGCGGCTTTCAACGAGCGGCTGGCACGCGAATACCAGTCGCTGGGACATGAGGTGGAGATAGTGACCTTCACGCTCCAGTACCCGTCGTTCCTCTTCCCCGGGAAGACACAATACAGCGACGAGCCAGCCCCGAAAGGGCTGAAGATTACACGCAAGCTCAACGCCATCAACCCCTTCAACTGGCTGCGCGTGGGACGCTACATCAAGCGGCAGCGACCCGACCTGCTGATCACCAAATTCTGGCTCCCCTTCATGGCGCCGGCGTTGGGTACAGTGAACCGATTGGCGAAAGGCACCAAACGCATTGCCATCCTCGACAATCTGGTGCCCCACGAGAAGCGTCCGGGAGACAAGCTGTTCGCCAAGTATTTCGTGGGTTCGGTCGACGGCATGGTGGCCATGAGCCGCTCGGTGCTGGCCGACGTAGACATCTTCGATTCCAAACAACGCAAGGCGCGCACTTTCTGTCCCCATCCCCTTTACGACCACTATGGAGCCCGTCTCGGACGGGAGGAAGCGCTACAGATGCTCGGCCTCGACCCCGGGAACCGCTACATCCTCTTCTTCGGTTTCATCCGCGACTACAAGGGGCTCGACCTGTTGCTCGAGGCAATGGCCGACGAACGCTTCAAGACGTTGGGAGCGAAGCTCATCGTGGCGGGCGAATTCTACGGCGACCCGAAACCTTACATGGAGCAACTGGAGCGGCTCGGCATCGGCGACCGCGTGGTGCTGAAGACCGACTTTATCCCCGACCACGAGGTGAACCGCTATTTCTGCGCCGCCGACATCGTGGCGCAGCCCTACAAGACGGCCACCCAGAGCGGAGTGACGCAGATAGCTTTCCACTTCGAGCGCCCCATGCTTGTCACCAACGTGGGCGGTCTGCCGGAGATAGTGCCTGACGGCAAGGTGGGCTTCGTGGTAGCACCCGATGCCAGGCAGATTGCCGATGCGCTGGTGCGCTTTTTCGAAGAGAACTGGTCCGAACGGCTCACCGGGGGCGTGCGCGAAGAAAAGCGGAAGTACGCTTGGAGCAACATGACCGAAGCAATAGAGAAGTTAAGAGTGGGTAGTGGGTAGTGTGTAGTGGGTAGTGGGTAGCAATTGAAAATTGAATGTGAGAATGTGTTAATGTGTGAATGTGTTAATCATGCTTGAGAAAACTGTAACCATTAACCTGTAAACTATAAACTTTAAGATATGACCATAAGAAGCAAAGCACCTTTGAGACTGGGTCTGGCCGGCGGCGGCACCGACGTGAGTCCCTACAGCGACCTCTACGGCGGCGCTATCCTGAACGCCACTATCAGCATGGCGGCCTACACCACCATCGAGCCCACCGACGACGGGCAGGTGGAATTCCTCGCTCCCGACAAAGGGCTGCGTGAGGTATACAAGAACGCCACCGAAGTGGATACCGACGGCTACTTTATCCTGCACAAGGGTGTGTATAACCGTATAGTAAAACAATTCACGCACCATCCGCTTTCGATGCGGATAGCCTCGTTTGTCGATGCCCCTGCAGGCAGCGGGCTCGGCACCTCGTCGACGCTGGTGGTCTCGATTCTGGGTGCCTACGTGGAGTGGCTCAAACTGCCGCTGGGAGAATACGACATCGCCCGTCTGGCCTACGAGATAGAGCGCGTCGACCTTGGTCTGGCTGGTGGCAAACAGGACCAGTATGCTGCCACTTTCGGCGGCTTCAACTACATGGAGTTTATCGGCGACAACGTTATCGTCAACCCCCTGAGGGTGCGCCAGCAGTATATCGACGAGTTGAACCACAACCTGCTGCTCTACTGGACCGACACAAGCCACGTAAGCGCCGACATCATCAAGGAGCAGCAGCAGAACGTTAAAAACAAGAAGGCCTCCAGCATCGAGAGCATGCACAAGCTGAAGGAGCAGGCGCAACAGATGAAAGAGGCGCTGCTCAAAGGACATGTGGGAAGCATAGGACAGATATTGAACTTCGGATGGCTGCACAAGAAGCAGATGGCGCAGAGCATAAGCAATCCGCGTATCGACGCCATATATGAGGCTGCCCTTGCGGCCGGAGCCACCGGCGGAAAGATAAGCGGTGCCGGCGGAGGCGGCTTCATGTTCTTCTACTGTCCCGGGCTGACACGTTTCGCCGTACGCGAGGCATTGTCACAATTTGGCGGTGAGACAAAACGCTACGACTTCACCACCGAAGGACTCAAGACCTGGACCACGGAGTAAGTTGAAAGTTGAAAATTGAAAATTGAAAGTTGAAAGTTGAAAATATGAATAGAATACAGGAATCCATCGAACAGAGCATTGCCGTAAAGCAACAGATATTGTCTGACAACGAGTTGATGCAAAGGGTGTCCGACGCGGCCTTGCTGATTGAGGCTTCGCTGCGTGCGGGAGGTAAGATACACTTCTGCGGCAATGGAGGCTCGGCAGCCGACGCACAGCACCTGGCCGCCGAACTCAGCGGGCGTTTCTATTTCGACCGTCCGCCTCTCAATGCAGAAGCGCTGCATTGCAACACTTCCTACCTGACCGCCGTCGGCAACGACTACGGCTACGAGTATATCTTTGCCCGCCTGCTGCGTGGCACCGCAAAGCGGGGCGACGTGCTGGTAGGTATCTCAACCAGCGGCAACAGCAAGAACATCCTCGAGGCCTACAAGGTGGCCCATGAGCTGGGTGTGAGCATCGTCTCGATGACCGGTGCCACCGGTGGCAAGATGCGCGAATGCGGAGGCCTGCTGCTCAACGTGCCCAGCACCGACACCCCACGCATCCAAGAGAGCCACATCATGCTGGGCCACATCATCTGCGAGCTGGTCGAAACAGCGATGTTCAAATGAGAGAAGCCATCATACTGGCCGGGGGCTTCGGCACCCGCCTGCGCTCTGTGGTGAGCGACCTGCCCAAACCCATGGCCCCCGTCGCAGGTCGCCCGTTCCTGAGTTATCTGCTCGACGACCTTGCCCGACAAGGTTACCGGCACGTCGTCCTCGCCACCGGCTATATGCATGAGCGGGTGGAAGAGCACTACGGACATGAGTATCGGGGCATTGCCCTCGACTACGCGCGCGAACTCACCCCGCTGGGCACCGGCGGCGCCATCGTCAACGGCATGCAACACTGCACAGAAGAGCACGTCACCGTACTCAACGGAGACACCCTTTTCCGGGTAGACCACACCCCCTTGCTGGACACCGACTCCGGCAGCGGCCGGCTCGCCTTGCTGCTGCGCCATGTGCCGGACGCCGGACGCTACGGTGCCGTCGAGGTCGACAAAGAAGGCCTGGTCACCCGCTTCCGGGAGAAAGACCCCTTGGCCGGTGCCGGTCTCATCAATGCCGGCATCTACCGCATGCAGCGCTCGCTGCTCGACAACCATCCCGCAGGGGAACAATTCTCCTTTGAAAAGGAAGTGCTGCAACCTTTGCACGAACCCGTCCGGGCTTTTGCCGTTGACGGCTACTTCATCGACATCGGCATCCCCGACGACTACCGGCGAGCCCAAACCGAACTCCCGCAACTATGAAAGCGCTTTTCCTCGACCGCGACGGGGTGCTCAACGTGTTGCGACCCAACGACTACGTGAAATGTCCCGACGAGTTGGTGTTGCTGCCGGGAGTGAAGGAGGCGTTGGACATCTGCCGTCGGCACTTCGGCCGCATCTTCATCGTCACCAACCAACAAGGTATCGGCAAGGGCTTGATGAGCGAGACAGACCTGTCGTCGATACACCAAAAGCTCCTGGACGCCATCGGACCCGTCGACCGCATCTACTTCTGCCCCGAGTTGGAGCGAGCGCACAGCTTCCGTCGCAAACCCAATATCGGCATGGCCCTGCAGGCACGGAGAGACTACCGCGACGTGAGGTTGAAGGAGAGCGTGATGGTGGGCGACTCGAAGACCGACATGCTCTTCGGCCGCCGGGCGGGTATGACAACGGTGCTGGTCGGCAACAACTCCACCGTTGCTACCGACCAGCCCTATCTAGTAGACTATCGCTACCCTTCATTGCCCGACTTTGCGGCGAGCCTTTAGGAGTCAAAGAGTCGAAAAGTCGAAGAGTCGAAAAGTCGAAAAGACTATGACTATGACGGATGACTATGACCGAGTGGAAGAGTCGAAAAGTCGAAGAGTCGAAAAGTCAAAGAGTCGAAGAGTGGCAGCAATCGTGGTCGTGACAATGGCTGCTGGTGGTTTCCAACTCCAAGGTGCTGTGATGGATGCCGAGGGTGTCGAGCAGGTGTTTCACCCTGTCGGTAACCTCCTCGAGACGGTCGGATGAAGGGATGACCACATGGCAGGTGAGCGCGGTCTCGGTGGTCGAGATTGGCCAAACGTGCATGTGGTGCACATTGAGGACCCCCTCCTGCCCCTCAATCTTCTGCTTGATGTCCTCCACATCGAAACCTTCAGGCACAGCGTCGGTGCTCATACGCAGGCTTTCTGCCAGCAAGCTCCAGGTGCTGACGAGGATGACGACGGCGATGACAAGGCCGATGATGGGGTCGATGATGGTCCAACCGGTGAGGTTGATGAGCACACCGCTGACGACGACCCCCACGCTGACCAACGTGTCGGCCAACATGTGGAGGAAGGCGCCGCGGGTGTTGATGTCGTGCTGCTGCTGACGGCTGAGGGCCCAGGCGGTGAGGCCGTTGATGACGATGCCCACGGCGGCGGTCCAGATGATGAGGGTGCCGTTCACGTCGGCGGGGTGCATAAACTTACGCACACTCTCCACCATGATGGCGCCCACGGCGATGAGGAGGATGATGGCGTTGAGCAGCGAGATGAGCACCGAGGCCTTGCGGTAGCCGTAGGTGAAGCGCTTGGTGGCGTGGCTGGAGGCCAGCTTGAGAGCCACCATGGCCAGAAGCAGCGAGAAGACGTCGCTCAGGTTGTGGCCCGCGTCGGAAAGCAGGCCCAGCGAGTGGCCCACGAATCCCGCGACAGCTTCGACAACGACGAAAAGCAGGTTCAGCGCCACAGCTACTATATATATCGTAGACAGACGCTCGATAGCATGCGCGTGGTGGTGATGGTGGTGACCATGATGGTCATGTTCGTGATGGTGATGTTCGTGTGACATAATGCAATGATTTTAGTTCTTAATTTCGTTTTGCAAAATTACGAACAATCAATCAGACGGAGGGGTCACCATTATTGGTGAAAGCGAGGGCGTCGGCGACGAGGAAGATGGAGCCTGTAACGAGCACGAGGTCATCGGGTTGAGCGGCGTGACGGGCGGCGGTGACGGCTTCCCCTACCCGTTCGTAGGCATCGCCATGCAGGCCGATGGTCTCGGCGGCAGCCTGAAGCTGAGCCACAGGAAGACCCCGTGGCACGCTGGGCTGAGAGAAGTACCAGCGGGTGTCAGCAGGGAAGTGGTCCTTCAGCATCAGGAGGATGGCGGAGAAGTCTTTGTCGTTGACACAGCCGTAGACGACATGAAGCTTGTTGTGGGGCGTGGAGTCGACGCCGCGAAGCATGGATTGGACGCCTGGGGCGTTGTGTGCGGTTTCACAGATGGTGAGGGGGGCCTCCCCTATCTTCTGCCAGCGGCCGTGCAGGTGGGTATTGGTGACGACATGGGCCAGGCCGCGGAGCAAGTGTTCAGTTTTAAGTGTTAAGTGTTTAGTTTGGCGGAGGACTTCGACGGCTTCGAGGACGGTGGCGATATTGTGTTTCTGGTATTCGCCAGTGAGTTCGGTGGTGTAGCGACTGATGTCGTCGACGACGTAATGCTGGTCGGCGAAGGTAATAGGTGCGTGACGTTCGGCGGCGACACGGAGGAAGAGGGGTGCTGTTTCGGGCTGGGTCTCGCCTATCACCACTGGCACGCCCTCCTTGATGATGCCGGCTTTCTCGCCGGCTATCTTCTCGAGGGTGTCGCCGAGGAACTGAGTGTGGTCATGGCCGATATTGGTGATGACGGAGAGGATGACGCCTCCGGCGTCAGTGTTAAGTGTTAAGTGTTTAGTGTTAAGTGTTAAGTGTTCAGTAGGGAGCGGGGGCATGACGTTGGTGGAGTCGAGACGTCCGCCCATGCCGACTTCGACGACGGCGATGTCGACCTTCTCCTTGGCGAAATAGTCGAAGGCGAGGCCGACGGTCATTTCGAAGAAGGAGAGGTGGAGGCGGTCGAACAAGCCGCGGTTCTTTTCCACAAAATCCACGACTGCTTGCTGCGGTATCATCTTACCGTTGATACGAATTCGCTCGCGGAAGTCGACGAGGTGGGGTGAAGTGTAGAGGCCCACCTTGTAGCCTGCCTCCTGAAGGATGCTGGCGAGGAAATGGGATACGGAGCCTTTGCCGTTGGTGCCGGCCACATGGATGCTGGGGAACTTGCGCTCAGGGTTGCCGAGGGCGGCCATCATGTCGACGGTGGGCTGTATGTCAGCCTTATAAGCGGCAGCGCCGATGCGGTGATACATCGGCAGCTGTGCAAACATAAAGTCAAGTGTCTCTTGATAGGACATTGGTTAAGTGTTAAGTGGGAAGTGTTTAGTGGGAAGTGTTTAGTGGGAAGTGTTTAGTGGTCGGAGTTATTTGTGGGGAATGGTGTAGGTGAGACCGAGGGTGAAGAGGCCGCGTTGCGAGGGGTAGTTGGCCCAGTAGAAGTAGCGCTGGAAGGCGAGGTTGTCGAACTGTGCGAAGAAGGAGAGGGCACGGTTGTGGCGATACTCCACCTGGGCGTTGACGCCGTAGCGCATGGGGAGGGTGCCGTTGTCCGACTCCATCTGCCCAATCAGCTGGCCCTCCAGATGGACGTACCACTTGTAGTGGTAGTTGAGGTCGATGCTGAGGAGGGCGTCCCAGGCGGGACGGTAGTAGCTGAACCATACGGGGCTGATGGCGCCGAGCGAAGCGTTTTTGTAGTGGTAGTAATGTCCACCGGCGCGGAGGGTGATCATCTCGTCGTTGACAAAGGTGACGTCGCCGCCGACGGTCAAACGGTTGAGACTGCAGGGCATGAGCTGGTAGACGTTGTCCAAATCGTAGAAGGGGCTGAGCACAAAAGTGAAGTCACCGCCGCGGAGGGAGTAACTGACTTCTGCATTGGCCTCGAGTTTCTTGCTGAACGACATACGGGCGTGTCCGATGAAATCGTAGTGAGAGGTAGCTCCGGCCCATCCCCAATTGGATATCTCCGGCATTACATAGGGGTTGATCTGGCGGATGCTGTTCAGGCTGTTGGCCTCGAAGCCGCCAGTAGCGGCCAGGCTGAGGACGAGGTTGTCGTGCATCAGTTTCTTGCTGACGGTGACATCGGGATATATGCAGAACAAGGTGGACGGATGGCTGCTGCCGCCTTCCCATCCCGTTGTGAAGCCGGCATGAATATCCAACCCACGGAAGAGGAAGACGACAAAGGGGTTGATTTTGACAAGGTTGGTGACATTGTTAGGGTCAACCATCACGGCGGCCGTGTTTCTACCCAGGGGGAGGTGGTCGGGGGAATAGCGATAGCGGTAGGCGTCCCACTCGGCGAGGAGGAAGGCGATGCCTTTGTAGCGGTTGTCGATGTTGAAGCCGTAATGGACCTCGCCACCGAGGCGGAGGTTGAGCTCGTTCTGACGCCAGGGGGTCCAGAGGTCGCTCAGGTGCACATCGGCCGCATAGCCGAACTTGTTGGCGTCGAGCTCCATGTTCTTGATACCAATATTCCAGGTGGCAACGTTGTAGGAGGCGCGGTAGTCGGCGAGGGAAATATCGTCACGTGTCTGACCGAGGACGGACTGCAGGGTGCTGTCGGTGAAGCCGTAGAGGAGGTTATGGTCGTGTTCGTAGCTGAGGTCGGAGTGGAGTTGGAGGCGGTCGGCGAGGATGTATTTGCCGAAAAGTGTCACTCCTGTGTTGCCCTGCTGGACGGGACCGTACTGGGGCAGCTTGGCCAGCTTGTCCCACGAAGAGCGGTGGTTGATGCGGATGCCGTAGGTCTTGAGCCGGTCGCGGGTAGAGGACCAGTAGAGGTCGGCCAGAGGGGACCAGTAGTTGCCCATACCCAGACGCAGGTAGTTGTTGTAGAGCTTGGTGGCAGGCTCGCCGATGATGCGGGCGGCGCGGATACGGGTAGGCTCATACATGGCACGCAGGCGCGAGGGAGAGATGCTGTAGTGGAAAGCATGCTCGATGCGAGAGAGTGTGTCGGTGATGGAGGCTGGGAAGTGGAGTTTGTCGGGCTGCTCGATGACGGGGGTATAGGAGCCTTTGACGACGACACTTTCGTTGTAGTCGTTCTGAGCCCGGAGGGGGATGGCCAAAGCCAGGAGGATGGCCGTTATGACTGTCTTCTTCATATATTATTATAATTCTATGGTTATCTCTTCCTCGACGGGGGTGGTTTGCGCGGGCTGCTCGGCGGCTACGATGGCGGAATACTTCTGGAGAGCGATGAACCGGAGGTCTTCACCGTCATAGTTGTCGATGATGCTCTGGAGGGTTTGCTTGGCCTGGAGGGTGTTGCCGCGGGCGTAGTAGATGTCGGCCCAAAGGATGAAGGAATAGGCGAGCCAATAGTCGCTGGAGGCGTTGGCGACGATGTCCTCGACGATGGCCTCGGCCGAGTCGTACTGGGCGGAGTGCATACGCATCTCGGCCATACGGCAGCGGGCTTCGCCGTTATACTCGCCATTGGAGGAGTGCTCGAGGGCGGCATAGTAGCTGAAGGCGGAGTCGAAGATGGAGCGGTCGAAATAGGAGCGAGCCAAGGCCAAAGAGGCATCATCCTTCATCTCCACGGAGGCCTTGCCTTCCTCCAAGATGCGGCGACCGGCGGCGACGATGGCCTGATGGTCGCCTTGCTTGACCGCGCAGCGGAGAGCGCCCTGCAAGCCCTGGAGCAGGCTGTTGTCGCTCTCGGCATGGGCCGACATGCGCTGGTAGAGGGCGGCGGCCTTGGGATAGTCGCCGAGATTGTAAGCGATGTTGGCGGCGTTGCTTAGGGAGCGCCCGCTATACTGGTTGGCGGCAGCCGAAGCGACGGCCTCGTAATGAGGCAGCGCCGCCTGGGGCTGCTCGCGGCGCAGGTAGCTGTCGGCCAGCAGGTAGTGAGCCTTGACGGCAAAGAGGCCGTTGGGGAAGCGCTTGAGATAGCCATCCAAGCCTGTGACGGCACCGGCGAAATCGCCCTCCTGGTAGCGTTCCTCGGCGGCGAGGAAGGTGGTGGAGTCCTGCTCGACGGAGGAGACCGTAACCTTGGTGGTACGCTGCACATAGGCGAAGTACTCGTCAACCCGATTCTGGGCGATATAGATGTTCTTGACCGTACTGAGGGCGTCGCGGGCCTCGTCGGTGCCGGGATAGCTGGTCAGGAGGCGGTCGAAGGTGCGCAAGGCCTCGGCGTTGCGGTCGGTGTTATAGTAGATGAGGCCTTGGTTGAGGAGGGCCGTCTTGACATACGCACTCTGAGGATACTGCTTGATGAAGTTGTTGTAGTAGGTCATTGCCATCTCATTGTTGTCGCACATCATGTAGGTGTTGGCAATCTCAAGCATGGCCTTGGAGCGGAGGGGGGAATTGTTGAAACGTTCGAAGATGTAATTGAGGTTGGTGAGCTTGTCGCTGTTCTTACCCTGAGCGCCAAAGGCGAGGGCTTTCTGGTAGGTGGCGTAGTCGGCGTCACGACCGTTGGATTTGATGACATGGTCGTACATGGGTATGCACTCGGCGAAACGGCTCTGCACATAGAGGCAGTCGCCCATACGGTTGTAGACATCGTTACGCATGGCGACCGACTTCCTGTCGGTTCCCGTCAGGCGGGCGGAGAGGTCGCTGAAAGCCTCATAGGCATCGGCATACTGACGCTTCTTCATCAGCAGGTAGCCCATCGTGTAGCGGGCCTCGTCGGCGTAGGGCGAAGAGTTGGCATAGGACGACAGCAAGAGCTTGTTGATGCTGCGTTCGGCCTCACGGCTCTGGCCGTTCCGATACTGCCATTCGCCAAGAAGATAGTTGGCATCGGCGGTGACGCGAGGGACGGCGTTCACCTTGATGGCCTTCTCGTAAAGCGACACGCCCTCGGCCTCTTTGCCACTGTTGCTCAGCTCGATGCCACGGTTGAGGAGGGCCCTCTGGTAAGCCTGCTGGAGAGCGGCGTTACGCTGCGGCACCTGCTCCAACAGGCGGATGGCCTCTTTGTAGTTGTTGGTCGAGCAGTAGAGCTCGGTCAGTATCTCCTCGGCTTCGGTCTTGTGGCGGCTCTTGGGGTATTTTTTCAGGTAGCTCTCAAACGACTTGATGCTTTCGCCCATGGCGTTTTGGTTGAGCTCGCAGCTGAGCTTGGCATAGTTGAAGAGGGCGTCTTCCTTGATTTTCTTGTCGAAGTCCATCTTGGAAGCCTGCAGGAACATGCTGCGCGCCTCCATCTTGCGGCCGAGTTTGACATAAGTGTCGCCGAGCACATAGAGGGCGTTCTGCGCCACGCTGTCGCTGCAGTCAATCTTCTTGGACAGAAAGATGGCAGCCTCGTCGTAATTGCCGAGCATGTAGTAGCTGTAGCCCACCTGGTAGTCGTTGTCCTGCGGCGTGCAGCTTTCCACCTTGCGCTGCTCGTTCTCCACTTCGCGGTACTGCTCCAGCGCTTTCGCATACTCGCCCCGGTTGAAGTAAATCTCACCAATCATCTGGTGTATCTCGTTCTTCTTGAAGGCGTCGTGCTCGGCAAGCAACTGCGGCGCCATCGCCAGCAGCTCGTCGTCCTTGCCCAGATAGTAGTAGATGCGGGCAATGTAGCTGGGGGCTATCCTGGCAAACTTACGGTCCTGCTGCAACTCACGGAAGTTCTTCAGAGCCAAATCGTACTGCCCGTTCATATACTGAATGTGGGCGTAGTAGTAGAGGCTCGAAGCCCGGTACTTCGACTGCCCTTCAATCTGCTGCGAGAAATACTTGGCCGCATGCTGCAAGTCGCCCTGCTGGAAGTAGCAATAGCCCATCTTGAAGTTATACTCGCTGCGATGGTCATATTCCACCTCCGACGCCTCCACCAGCTTGTAGTATTTCAAGGCACGGTCGTATTCACCGCGAGAGTAGTAGAAATTGCCCAGATAGAAACGAGCCATGTTGCAGCGGGAGCTTTGCGGGTAGAGTCGCAGAAACTCCTCCAGGCGATAGTAGGCGTCGTTGTTGTCCAGTTTCTCCGAGCACACGGCGGCATAGTAGGCCGCGTCGCTGGCCGTGAGCCAGTCGACCGAGGCCGGAACCACTTGGTCGAAAATCTGCTGCGCTGCAGCATACTTCTGCTTCAAATACAGGTCGGTAGCCTGACGGTAGCGGTCACGCAGACGCTCGCCGCCGGTCTCTTTCTGCGCCCAGGCACCCAAAGCGGCGCCAAGCATCAGGGCTGTTATGATGGTCTTCTTCATATTCCTTATTTGAACGGCTAGCTGCTTACTAACCGCTAGTCGGTAAATTCCAATTTGTCATACTCCACCTCATGTTTCTCCCACGGGGCATGAAGCAGGAACCCGCTGCCGGGTGCAGGGGTGACGGTGTAGGGGCGCTGCCCGTCGGGGTCGAAGAGGATGAACCACGGATAGCTCACCACACCCAGGCTCTCCAGCCAGCGGTAGTTGCCGTCGAAATGCAGCCACGTCCAAGTGTAGCGTGCGCCGCGCCGGTTGTTGCGCAGCAGGTGGAACATCTTCTGGAACTCACGGTCGCAGGCGACGGTGACGAACAGCACGTCGTCGTGTTTTGCATAGACGCTGTCCTTGAAATGGGCCAGCGTTTCCAGCTCACGCAGGGAATTGGGGTCGTCCACCCGCACAAAACCCATGTAGACCCACTTGCCGCGGAGCGAGTCGAGACTCACCCTGCGCCCGTCGACATCGACCAGCGTGAGGGCTTCGCCCACCCACTCCGACTGCCGACCGCCGGCTTCCGACTGCCAGCCGCCAACCACTCTTTCGGCCAACAAGCGGTGCTCGGCCCACTTGCTGCGTTGCGCCAGCGCCACAAGCATCCGCACCGCTCCCTCGTGGTCGTAGTCGACGTCGAAGAGGCTCTCCCTGAGAGCCACTATCGCCGCCAGCTCGCGCAACTGTTCGTCATACAGCAGGGGTTCGGTACCCAACGAGTCGAGGTAGCGGTCCAAGTTGGCCGACTGCACCCACTCTGCCATACGCCATTTGGGCACTTTCTTCAACCCCTGGCTCACCATGCCGCCCAGCACGTCGAACAGCACCCGCATGTAGCACTCGTCGTGGTAAAGGACAGGCTGCGGGAGCACATTCCGGAGCATCTGCTTGCGGCTGGCGAAGCCCATAGCGTAGCGCATCTGCGCCAGCAGGAACGCCTTGTAGCGGTTGAAGAAGAGGTTCTTCCCGTCAGGCACACGCTGCTGCACCGCCGCCGCCAGGCTGTCGAAGGCGGACCGCCGACGCCGGTACTTGAAGTCAAGTTGCACGCGCATCGTGTCCATCACGCTGTCCACCGTCTGCTCGAACGCAAGCATCTGCAGGTTCAGCTCGTCGGCAGGCAGATTCAGGAACTCCAGCGGCAAAGCCACGGGGTCCAGATACACATTGCGCTCCTCGTTCTGCTCCCAGCGAAAGTCCGGAAGCCACACCTCGTAGCGCCGTCCCGGCTCGACATAGAACGACTGGCTGTAGCATTCCACCTGCACCACCACCAGCCGAGGATAGGTGACGTAGCAGGCCAGCCGGAAACGGCCCGTACTGTCGACCACGGCCGTGTCGAGCACGCGCTCCTGCAGCGTCAGCATGTCCTCGTAGCAGAGCAGCTCCACACGCTTGCCGGCAGCATTGGCGCTCGCACCCACAATCGCCACATTCTCCTGCGCCCGCAATACCTGAGTTGTGGACAGCACCAAAAGTATTGTCAGAAGTCGTTTCTTCACCTTTAATCCATATTTTAATCAATAACGCGCCCGCGGCATTTTTTATTGTATTATTGAATCAGAAAAACTATCAACAACCTGCTGTTGACACCCCGGAAAGCGGAACAATCGCGGGATACGAGCAACCTCTGCGTGGACGAACCTACCGGACGCAATGACCGACCGAATGAATTGAGAACATGTTTTTTTACAACACAAGAGGAAAGATCAGGGGAGTTAAAGAATTAATGAAGTTATCGCTCACTGTGTTCGCTAGGAGTTAAAGACAATAGTGCCGGACAGAACATTTGTCTTTAACTCCTCTAACTTCTCTAACTTCTTTAACTTCCAGTCAAGCACTGTAAATAATATTTCTATATAACACTTTTTTTCTTATTTTTGCACTTCGAAAACAAATGAGGTGCACTCCATGAAAGACAAACGTAACTCATTGATTATATTAAAGTCCACACTCGGCAGGCTTCCATCCTACTATTGCGAAATAGAGAACAGGGTGGCGCGTGGAGAGGAATTTGTCTCCTCCTCTTCCATTGCCGAAAGTCTTGGCATCAACCCTGTACAGGTGCGCAAAGACCTCGCCGGTATCAGTTCCGAACCTGGCCGTCCCAAATTGGGATTCCGTGTCGACACCTTGCTTGAAGACATGAAAAGGTATCTTGGCTACGACCACTACGACGAAGCCATACTGGTAGGTGTGGGCGCATTGGGACATGTACTGATGCAGTATGGCGGATTCGCAAAATACAGTCTCGACATTGTGGCCGGTTTCGACCGTGAGCCCAAAGAGAAGAAAATTGGAGAAAAGCCTGTGCTACCGATATCTAAAATGGTATCGTTTCTGAAACGCACACACATCACTATCGGCATCATCGCCGTCCCGGCAACAGAAGCACAGTCCATAGCCGATATGCTTGTTTTGGGTGGCATCCAGGCTATCTGGAACTTCGCCCCCACAACCATCAACCTTCCTGACAACATTCTGGTAAAAAACGAAAACCTCGCTGCATCTCTCGCAGCTCTCACTACCGAACTCCGGCGACGACAATAACCATTCACCCCATTTCAATATTTTTTTATCGATAAAAATTGTTTAATAAAATATTATTTGTATCTTTGTAAAGTCAAGCAGAATAGACAATTCATTCTACAAGACACGAAATCAACAGATTGCAAATAAAATACAAGTAAAGAAAATGACCAAAAAAGAAAATTTCCGCACCGAAAGCGACCTTTTGGGTCAGCGTGAGGTACCTGAAGAGGCTTATTACGGCGTGCAGACGATGCGTGCCATGGAGAACTTCCGCATCAGCGGCAACTTGCTGAACGACTACGCCAATTTCATCCGCGGCATGGCCATCACGAAGAAGGCCGCCGCCATTGCCAATGTGGAGGTGGGTATGATCACGGCGGAGCAGGGCGAGGCCATCCAGTGGGCGTGCGACCAGCTGATTGAGGGCAAATACCACGACCAGTTCCCCATCGACATGATTCAGGGAGGTGCCGGAACGAGCACCAACATGGCCGCCAACGAGGTGATTGCCAACCTGGCGCTGGAGCGCATGGGCCACAAGAAAGGTGAGTATCAGTATTGCTCGCCCAACGACGTGGTGAATGCCAGCCAAAGCACGAACGACGCCTACCCCTGCGCCATCCACATGGCGCTGGCGCTGGAGCATTTGGGCTTCATGCCCCATCTGGAGCAGATTATCGCCGCCCTCGATTTCAAGAGCAAGGAGTTCGCCCACGTCATCAAGATGGGCCGCACGCAGCTTCAGGATGCGGTGCCGATGACCCTGGGACAGACGTTCGGCGCTTTTGCCGACTCGCTGCGCGGCGAGCTGAAGAACCTGCGCAACACCGCCGACGAGTTCCTGATTGTCAACATGGGAGCCACAGCCATCGGCACCGGCATCTGCTCCAAACCGGGCTACAGCGAGGCGTGCATCAAGGCGCTGCGCAAGATTACGGGCTGGAACATTTCGCTGGCGGACAACCTGATTGAGGCCACAAGTGCCACCACCTGCATGATTGCCTACAGCGCAGCCATGAAGCGTCTGGCCATCAAGACGAACAAAATCTGCAACGACCTGCGCCTGCTGTCCAGCGGTCCGCGCTGCGGATTGAACGAGATACACCTGCCCGAACGGCAGCCGGGTTCGAGCATCATGCCCGGCAAGGTGAACCCCGTCATTCCGGAAGTGATGAACCAGGTGTGCTACCGCGTTATCGGCAACGACATGACCATCAGCCTGGCCAGCGACAACGGCCAGCTGGAGCTGAACGTGATGGAGCCGGTCATCGCCTACACCCTGTTCGAAAGCATCCATCTGCTGGAGAACGGCTTCGACACACTCCGCAGCCTCTGCATCGACGGCATCCGCGCCAACGAGGAACGCTGCCGCCAGCTGGTGGAGCACAGCATCGGCATCGTGACCATGCTGAACCCCATCATCGGATACAAGCAGAGCACCAAGATTGCCAAGGAGGCGTCAGAGACCGGCCGCGGCGTGTACGAGCTGGTGCTCGAACACGGCCTCCTGACCAAGGAGCAGCTCGACGAGATACTGAAGCCCGAGAACATGCTCCAGCCTGTGGACCTTACAATAAAGAAATGAATCAAACAATAAGAATCAAAAAGGGCCTTGACGTGCCCCTGGGCGACGAGGTCCAGCGGACAATTGTCGACGCCCGTACAATTGAGCGCTACGCTGTGAAGCCTACCGACGTGGTAGGCTTCACGCCGCGCTTGCTGGTCGGCGAAGGCAACACCGTGGCAGCGGGTCAACCGCTGATGGCGGACAAGAACGACCCTCGCATTACCCTCCCTTCGCCGGTGGACGGCGTGGTCGAAGCCATCATCCGTGGCGAGAAACGCAGACTGGAAGCAGTTGTAGTTAATTCTGAATTCGGAAAGTTGAATTATGAAAAGGCTGATGCGTCAGATTCGGAATTCAACATTCGTAATTCAAAATTAGAGGAGAGCCCCTGCTGGTGGATGCTTCGCGAACGTCCCTTCGGCACCATCGCCAACCCCGACCACAAACCCAAGGGCATCTATGTCAGCCTGCGCGACACCAACCCGCTGGCACCCGACATTGACTTCACGCTGAAAGGACGCGAGCACGAGTTCGAGGCCGGCGTGAAAGCGCTCGAGGCATTTGCCGAAGTGCATTGTGTGCGGGCCGAAGGCCCCCACCCTGCCGGCAACATCGGCACCATCGTGGCAGCCCTCGACCCCATCAACAAAGGCGAGTGCATCTGGCACGTGGGCGCTCAGGACGTGGCCAACATCGGCCGCTGGTGCCTCACGGGCGAATACCGTCCCGAGCGTGTCATCGCCGTGGGAGGCCCCGCCGCCAAAGCACCCAAATACTACCGAGTGATCTGCGGAGCCTGCCTGAAACGCATCAACGATGTGCAGCTAACAGACCCCGGCTATCCTCAACTACCCACTGCCGACCACCCACTACCCACTAGAATCATCTCAGGCAGCGTGCTTTCCGGCACAGCCATCGCTGCCGACGGATTCCTCGGCATGTACGACCAACAGGTGACGCTCATCGAAGAGGGCGACCAGTACGACTTCATGGGATGGCTCATGCCCGGACTCAAGAAGTTCAGCTTCAGCAAGACATTCCTCAGCGGCTTTGTCCGACTGCTACCCACTACCCACTACCCACTACCTACTGAATTCAACACCAACCTTCACGGTGGTCGCCGACCGTTCCTGTTCACAGGCAACTTCGAACGGGTCTTCCCGTTCGACATCTACCCCTTGCAGCTCATCAAGGCCTGCATCGTGGGCGACGTGGAGCTGCAGGAGAAGCTCGGCATCTACGAGGTGGAACCCGAGGACTTCGCCCTGTGCGAATTCATCGACCCCTCGAAGACCGAGATACAGACCATCATCCGCGAGGCCCTCGAGGTCCTCAGAAAGGAGGCTATCGCATGAATATGAAATGGCTATCAGATTGGTTCGAGAAGATTGAACCCAAGGGCAAATGGAGCTGGCTGTGGAGCACCTACGATGCATTCCACACCTTCGCCTTCACCCCCAAGACCGTCACCAAGAGCGGTTCGCATATCCGCGACGCGGTGGATATGAAGCGCAGCATCATCATCGTGGTCATCGCACTGATGCCCGCCCTGCTCTTCGGCATGTGGAACATCGGCTACCAGCATTACACCAACTGCTACCCACTACCCACTATCCACTACCCACTAATCACTTATTGGTGGTTCGGCTTCCTCCGCATGCTTCCTCTTATCGTGGTAAGCTATGTCGTAGGCCTCGGCATCGAGTTTGCCTTCGCGCAGGCACGCCACCACGAGGTGAACGAGGGCTACCTGGCCACAGGTCTGCTGATACCGATGATTGTGCCCGTCACCACGCCGCTGTGGCAGGTGGCGCTGGCCGTGGCCTTCGCCGTCATCATTGGCAAGGAGGTCTTCGGCGGCAGCGGCATGAACTTCCTCAACCCCGCCCTGGTGGCGCGCGCCTTCCTCTTCTTCAGTTATCCCACGCACATGAGTGGCG
>JAEEGL010794196.1_pt1 | contig 19925 bp, 17 predicted proteins | sample 9134231 | NCBI WGS metagenome assembly JAEEGL01 (sample SAMN16246548, study PRJNA631951) | gut metagenome | biome: gut microbiome; feature: rumen; material: fiber-attached | host: Bos | place: Iran: Karaj | collected 2018-10 | reverse complement strand
AGTCGACTGGTTGCAGGTTCGCGTAGAGATACCCAAGGAAGTTCCTGCAAAATATGCCAGAGTAGCTAACCTGTCGAAGGAAATGTTTGGCCTGAAGGTTAGGAAATTGAACCGCAAGGAAATTCTGGGTGAATATGGTCAGCGTGTCTTCCGCCTGATGAACGAAGCTTATGCTCCGATTTTCGGGTATAGCGACCTGACGGAGGAGATGGTGACCGATTTGATTAAGAAATATATCCCCATCCTTGACCCGGATCTCATTACGACAGTTGAAAACGAAAAAGGTGAGATGGTCTGTGCTGCCGTAACAACGGGAAGTCTCTCGCATACACTTCGCAAATCAAATGGTAAGTTGTTTCCCATTGGTTGGGTGCATTTCGTGAAGACACTTTTCTTCAAGAACGAGGATACTGCCAATATGATGCTTATTGCTGTACGACCCGATATGCAGGGCTTGGGCGTGAATGCTTTGGTGTTTGACGACCTGATTCCTATCTATAACCGCAAGGGGTACAAGTATGCCGAGACAGGTCCCCAATTGGAGGACAACGTGAAGGAATTGTCGCAATGGAAACCTTTAAATCCCAAGATTCAGAAACGTAGAAGATGTTGGATTAAGACTATAGAACTATAATAAACAGAAGAATAAATTTTAGTTATGAATAGAGTAGTAATAACAGGTATGGGTATTTGGTCCTGTCTGGGACAGACATTGGACGATGTACGTGATGCACTATACCAAGGAAAAAGTGGTATCATCTTTAGCCAGGAGAGAAAGGACGCAGGATTCCGTTCTGCATTGTGCTCAGATGTACCCTCTGTTGAAATTAAGAAACTTTTAGCACGTAATGTCCGTCAGTTTATGCCTGAGGAAGCTCAGTATGCATACGTCGCAACATTACAGGCATTGGAGAATGCAAAGATTGATCAGGATTTTCTGGATGCTCATGAGGTAGGTATTATCTATGGTAACGACTCAGTTGCCGAGAGTACCATGATTGCTTTGGATAAGTTCCGTGAGTTCAAGGACACCTCTGCCTGCGGTAGTGGTGCAATCTTCCAGAGTATGAACAGTACCGTAACTATGAATTTGGCTTGTCTGTTCAAGCTGCGTGGTATCAACCTGACATCATCTGCTGCCTGTGCTTCCAGCTCTTTGGCTATTGGTAATGCTTATCTGCTTATCAAGGAAGGTTTGCAGGATTGTGTTATCTGCGGTGGCGCTCAGGAGGCAAACATGTACTGCGTTGCAAGCTTCGATGGTATTCAGGCATTCTCAACACGCGAGGATGAGCCTACTAAGGCTTGTCGTCCTTTCGACCGCGACCGAGATGGTCTGGTTCCTGGTGGTGGTGCAGCTACATTGATTTTGGAAAGCTACGAGCATGCTGTTAAGCGTGGCGCTCCCATCATTGCCGAGATAGTAGGGTGGGGATTCAGCGGTAACGGCGACCATATTTCTACTCCAAACGTAGCTGGTCCTGCCCGCTCCTTGGAACTGGCACTTAAGAACGGTGGCATAGATCCCCGTATGATTGGATATGTAAATGCACATGCTACCAGTACACATGCCGGTGACGGTCGTGAAGCAATGGCTATTGCCCAGTGCTTCGGTGACTACAAGGTTCCTGTTACCAGTACCAAGAGCCAGACAGGTCATGAGATGTGGATGGCCGGTGCCAGCGAATGTATCTATTCAGTGCTGATGATGAAGAACGGCTTTATTGCCGGTAGCTTGAACTTCGAGAATCCCGACGAGGAGACAGCTTGCGTAAATGTCATTCCTAAGACAATCGAAACAGGCTTCGATATGTTCCTCAGTAACAGTTTCGGTTTCGGTGGAACAAACAGCACACTGATTGTAAAGGACTTTAAAGGATAAACATAATAGAGAGAATTATTTTTATATTTCATTTTTTACAAATAACTATTTAAGATCATGACAAGAGAAGAAATCATTGAGAAGACAATCGAGACATTGACAGACGAGTTTGATGTAAACGAAGCTGAAATCGTTGAAGACGCTCCCATTTACCAAACCCTGCATCTCGACAGCCTGAGTCTTGTTGACCTGGTAGCTGTTGTACAGTACACCTTCAAGGTTAAGATTCCCGCAGAGGATCTGCCCAATGTAAAGACTTTTGGTAATCTGTATGATTACATTGAGAGTCACATGGCCTAATCTGATCGCATGACAGATATTAAGAATCTCATACCTCAGCGCTCGCCAATCATGATGGTTGACGAGTTGCTCGAGGCTCATGAAGATGTGGCACGCTGTAGTCTTACCATAAGAGAAGATAATTTCTTTTTGGAACCAGACGGTGCTATAGCAGAACCTGGCGTAATAGAGCATATTGCTCAGTCGGCTTCTGCTTTTGCCGGTTATAGCGCTATGCAAGCCGGTGCGACAGAACCGCCTGTAGGATATATCGGTGAAGTGAAGCGCTTCAGATTGAACCGTAGGCCATGTAAGGGAGAAACGTTAGTTACCACTATTACCATGGGACCCACTGTTGGTGGGGTTACTATTATCACAGGCGAGACGCTCTCTGGAGAAGAGGCTATTGCATCCACTCAAATGAAAATTTATGTTGCTGGAGAATAAATATTACAAGGTTTTGCGCGCGCGAGAGAATGGTGAAGGAAAGGCTGTTTACCATTTAGCTATTCTGCCCGACTGCATTGTTTACGAGGGTCATTTCCCAGGTAAACCTGTTTGCCCCGGTGTGTGTAATATCCAGACAATTAAAGAGTGTGCATCTATGCTTGCCGGTAGAGAGTTGCGTATATCGTCTATCAAACAATGCTTACTTACAGCCATTGCCAGCCCGACGATTTGCCCTGAAGTGGATGTCTATGTCGAGGTGAAGGAGACAGACGGGAAGTATTCTATCGTTGCAACTATTTCGGACGAGAAACGGCAATATATGGCCTTCAAAGGAGAAGGTGTATGACGTTATTATCATAGGAAGCGGTCTGGGCGGGCTGGTTTGTGCCAATCTGCTCAGTAAGAAAGGGCTGAAGGTGCTCGTTTTAGAGCGTCAGCATCAGCCGGGAGGTTGTTTGCAAAGTTATCGCCGTGGTACCATGATGTACGATACTGGCCTTCATTATGTGGGTGGCTTAGCAGAAGGACAGCCTTTGCATGATATATTCAAAGAGTTGGAACTTTTGTCACTGCCTTGGCAGAAGTTGGATGCCAACGGTTTCGACCATATTATGATTGGCGACCGTGAGTACCGCTTTGCAGAAGGTTACGAAAATTTTCTGGAGATGCTGGCCAAGGATTTCCCCGAAGACCGAGACAGTTTGCAGCGTTACATCCAGTTGATGCAATGTACAGATGAAGTGTGGATGCAGCAGACAAATGCGTATGGATATTTGAGCAATATCATTCCTAATCCCTTGCTTCTGAGTGTTTTAAGTGGTGCTTGCCTGAAAATGGAGTTAAAACGTGATACGTTACCTCTTTTTACATTTGTACATGGGAATGCTCCGTTCATTCAGAGTAGCTGGCGACTTAAAGGTGACGGTAACATGATTGTCCGCAAGCTCATTGAGAACTTTACCTCTCGAGGTGGAGAACTTATTTGTGATGCAGAGGTTTTGGAACTGGTAGAAGAATACGGGCTCATAAAGAAAGCAGTTTGCAAGAATGGCAGGATTTACGAGTCGCGTTATTTCATTGGCGACGCTCATCCTTCTGTTATGCTTTCTCTGGTAAAGGAAAGTCTGTTGCTGAAGAAGGTTTACCGTCGTAGAATAGAGAATTTAGAAAATACAAATGGAATGTTTACTGCTCAGTTGTTGCTGAAACCGGGAGAAGTTCCATATTTCAATTTTAACGAGTTCCTGTATGATGGACTCGAAGCGTGGGACGGACGCGGCTATATGGTAAGTTGCCGGGTTCCTGAGGATGGTTCTGCATTTGCCCGTCAGATAGACATTCTCACACCCATGAATATAAGTGAATGCGCGGCGTGGACAGATACATACCCTATGCGGCGTGGAGATGATTATTTGCAGTTCAAGACACAGAAGGCACAGCAGTGCATAGCCGTAGCAGAACGGTTCTTGCCTAAACTGCACGAGTATATTCAGGAGATTCATACCAGCACTCCGTTAACGTATCGGGATTATAATCTATCGCCCGACGGTAGTGCCTATGGAATACGTAAAGATGCAGCAGCCCCTTTGCTGACAGTTCTTTCTCCCCGCACTGGCATTCCAAATTTATTCTTAACCGGTCAGAGTCTTATGCTTCACGGACTGCATGGAGTGACTATGACCGCAATGTACACGACAAAAGAAATAATAGATTGAAGGATATATGAAACGTCAGATAATATTCTTTATGCTCATGCTGGGCATTGCTATTCCATCCTATGCCCAAATGGTTTATGGAAGAATTTTTGATACATTAGATGACGAGCCTTTGGAGGGTGCCCAAGTTTGGTACAAGGATAGACCCGCAGGTAAGGTTGTTGCCGACGAGAACGGTTATTATAAGATCCGTTTCCGTCCTGGCACCTTGGTTTTTCACTATTTTGGCTATAAAGATGTTGAAGTAGTTGTTAAGAAAGCTCGTTCGCTTGACATAAAACTATCCATGGATTCCAAGGAAATGGGAGCCATTACTGTCAAGGCTGAGAAGAAGAAGTATGTACGCAAAGGAAATCCTGCTGTCGAGTTAATGCAGAAGGTTATCGCTGCGCGCAAGAGTGCCGACATCCGTTCGGCTGATTATGCCAGCTACGACAAGTACAGAAGTACTATGATGGCTATCAATGATGTTGATACAACGACACTTAACGACGAGCACTACAAGAAAGCCAACCTCTCTGCTGAGTATGCCGAATACTGCCCCGCAACAGGTAAGATGATTCTTCCCATCAGTTTCGAGGAGCGTATCAGCAAAGAGTACTACCGCAAGGATGGCGACCGCAGCAAGTCCGTTGTTCTGGGCGAACATAAGGAGAGCCTGCTTGACCTGTTGTCGGCAACCGATTTTGTCGAAACAAAGATTAAGGATAATCTGGTAGATGTGGATATTTACAAGGACCAGACTGTTGTTTTCCAGCATAATTTCATCAGCCCTATAGGAGGTGCTGCTGCCATCCGTTTCTATCACTATGCTATTGCCGATACGGTTGATGTAGAAGGCGATTCTTGCATCATCGTTAATTTCCAACCTGCCAACAAGCAAGATTTTGGTTGGAACGGCGACCTCTACGTCATGAACGACAGCACCTATCGTATAAAGCGTGCCCGTATGGGAATGCCTATGGGTAACAGTGTTAATTTTGTCAGGTATCTGTCATTGGATCAGGAATTCGAGAGTTTGTCTGGCGGTCAGCAGTTCTGTACCAGTAACCGTATGATTATGCAGCTTGTACTTACCGATAAGATTAACAAGATGCACGTTGAACACTATGCCCGTTACACCAATATCAGCAACGAACCTTTCCCTGACGATGCAATCAATTTCCTTGGCGACGAGAAGGTAGAAAAAGGTGCTAAGCATAGAGACAATGAATTCTGGGCAATATATAGGCCCGATACGCTTTCGCACGGTCAGCAGCATATCGCCGACCTAAAACGTCGCTTCACAGATAAGCCCGCTGTGCGTGCTGTGCTTTATGGCATGAAGATATTCCTCGATAACTATCTGGAGACAAGTGCCGACCCCAATCGTCCAAGCAAGGTGGATATCGGTCCCTTCTTCTCTACCTTCGGTAGCAACTGGGTAGAGGGTTATCGCCTTCGTATTGGTGCTCAGACAACCGGTGCTTTTAACAAACATTGGTTCCTCAGCGGATGGGTAAAGTATGGTTTCAAGGATCATAAAGTAAAAGGAGAAGCTAAGGTTGCCTATTCTTTTAACGAAAAGGAGAAAGACCTCATTGCCTATCCTCGTAAGGATATCTCCTTCTCCTATACCCGTGATATTCAGAGCCCCTCAGATAAGTTCCTTCAGTACGATAAGGATAATACCTTTATGTCTTTTGCCTGGCAGAAGACCCGTTTACAGAGCTACTTCGAACGCTTCCGCTTGGAGGCCGTGTTCGAATATGAATATGGCTTAGCATTGAATGCACGTTTCAATCGTGAGTGGAATACAGGTGCCGGCGACCTATACTTCCTTTCTAACAGGGAATGGAATAATATCGAAACTGCTGTTCAGAATCAGCGGCTGCTCCCGTCTGATGTACAATCCAACACAGTTACTTATAGCGAATTCAGTTTTGGTGCTTCTTATCAGCCTGGTCTGAAGGTCTTGAATACGCGTACCAAGCGTTACCTTTCTAACTTAGAGGCTCCTAAGTATGCTATTCAGCATACGGTAGGTATAAAGGGCTTCTTAGGTGGTGATTATAACTATAACATGACCGAGTTTATGTTCAGCAAACGATTCTGGCTGAATTCGTGGGGTAGTATAGACGGAAGCGTTCACGCCTCTTTCCAGTGGAACAGGGTTCCGTTTCCCCTGCTCGTGATTCCTGAGGCCAACCTCAGTTACATCCGCAGTCGCAACACTTTCAATCTGGTGGGTAACATGGAATTTCTACACGACCGTGCCGTAACCACCATGTGGCGGTGGGACCTCAACGGAAAGCTTTTCAATCGTATTCCACTGTTTAAAAAACTAAAGTGGCGCGAGTCTTTGGCTCTTAACTGCATGTGGGGTTATTTGACAGAAAAGAATAACCCGTTGATTACAGCAAACCAGAACGATGATTTCCTCTTCCGCTTCCCAGGTGAGTGGAAACATCATTTCAATGGGTCAGCTGTACGCAATGAGTACGTAAACTATACTGAGCCGATGAACAGTTGGAAACCATATATCGAGGCCGCTGTAGGTATTCACAATATCCTTAAGTTCCTTTCCTTCGAGTACACCCATCGTTTCACCTATATAAAGGACGATACCCAGAAGTGGGGGTTCCGCTTCTATTTCGAAGCAAGTTTCTAAAAGACCCATCCCCAACCCCTTTCTCTAAGGAGGGGAGAAGAGATGAAACGATAACGGAAACGGGAACGAAAACAACTTTCAATTTTCAATTCTCAACTTTCAACTTTCAAATTTCAATTTTCAAAATATGAAGTACGCATTAGTTACAGGAGCAAGTCGCGGTTTGGGTCGCGCCATTGCTGTTCGCTTAGCCCAAATGGGTTATAATATTCTTATCAATTATGCAGGTAATACCGCAGCGGCCGAGGAAACACTGCGTCTCGTTCGCGAAGCAGGTACAGATGGCGAGTTATGGTGTTTCGACGTTGCCGACCGCGAGAAAGCAACGGCCACCATTCAGGCATGGCAGGAGGCACATCAAGACAACGACGAGTACATCGAGGTATGCGTCAACAATGCAGGCATCCGTAGGGATGGCGTAATGGCCCTTATGCCTTTCGAGGATTACACCCGCGTTATAGACATAACCCTACAGGGCTTCTTCAATGTAACACAGCCTCTGTTGCCTGCTATGCAGTTCCATAAATTCGGCCGTATCATCAATATGGCCAGTGTTAGCGGAATCAAGGGTTTGCCCGGCCAAACCAACTACTCAGCCGCCAAGGGAGGTATCATTGCAGCTACCAAGGCACTGGCTCAGGAGGTTGCCAAGAAGAATGTCACCGTTAATGCGCTGGCACCCGGTTTTATCAAGACCGATATGGTTGAAGGGCTCGACGAAGCTACACTCAAGAAGACCATCCCTGCCGGTCGTTTCGGTCAGCCCGAAGAGGTTGCCGAGGCAGTTGCCTTCCTCGTATCTCCAATGGCCGGATATGTTACGGGTAATGTCATCTCCATCAACGGAGGACTCTATACGTGATGAAGTTATGAGGTTATAAGGTTCATGGTTAAATGTTATAGGAACTCCCCAAACAACGGTAAACCATAAACTCTAAACACTAAACGTTAAACTTAAATAAACAGTAAACAGTAAACTAAAATAACTTTCAATGAATAAAAGGGTCATCTTATTTTTTGTACTTTCATTCCTTCATTATTTCGTTTTCTCGGCATTAGCAATAACTACGGGGGGGCGTCTTTTCCAGTTTGAGCGTAGTACCAACAAGAATTATATCTGCTACGATGTAAACCTGAAGGATGGGAAATTAGATCAGAAGGAGCCTGTTCATGCGTATTGGATTCGAGCCGAAGAGGGTGGGGAGAAGAAAGAACTCTCTTACCTCCAGTTTACCTTTGCCTTTGGCTATAAGGTGGACAGCAAGAAGGACAACGAGGTTACCATCCACCTTTCGCCCTATAAGAACCTGCCCATCCGCATCCTCAAACGCGGTGGCAAGTGGATAGCCCTTGTAACGATGGAAGGGCAGGAGATGATAGTAAGCAGGTTCTTTGCCCAAATGAAGGGCGAATCCCTTACCTGTCTGTATGTAGATGTTACCGGCACCACCTCCAACGGCAAGACCGTAACCAAGCGGATCAACAATAAGAAATGAAAAATGAACTAACAGACATTACAGAGATACAGGTCAAGTTTTGCGAAATGGATGCCATGCTGCGTGTATGGCACGGAAACTACGTCAAGTACTTCGAGGATGGACGCGAGTCCTTTGGCCGTCATTATCCCGGCATAGGTTACGAGGTGATGTTGGCTGCCAATATTCCCGCTCCCGTCTATGATGTACACGTAAGACATTTGGCCCCTTTGGGAATGAACGATATAGCCGTGATACACACCTCCTATATCCATAAGCCCGGTGCCCGCTTGGACTTCAAATATCAGATTTTCCGCCAATCCGATGGCGTTCTCTGTTGCGAAGGTACCACCACACAGCTATTCATAGATCCCGATGGTCAGCTAATGATAGAAGAGCCGCAGTACTTTACAGATTGGAAGAAGAAATACCTCTGAGAGTAACTGATCATTGTTAATTATTGGTCAAGAGTCAAGGGGCCCGATTATTAAACTGTAATATCTCCTCGAGCCTGATCCATTTGATCTCATTGACCTCGAACGCGACTCGTCAGTGTCAGAGCAAGCTCACACTGCGCTCGCTGCTTACTCGGTTCGAAAGAGTTGATTATTTCCCTACAAATTTAGTGTCAAGGTATGTCTGAAAGGCTTCCTTGTACATGTCACCGATGGGGAGATAGGTGTCTTTGTCCATGATTACACGATTTTTGTTAACCTCCTGAATCTTTGTGAGGTTGACAATGTAGGAACGGTGGATGCGCATGAAGTAGTCGGGCAGACGCTCCTCAATCTTCTTCATCGACAGTAGGCTGACAACAGGTTTCGCCTCGCCCTCCAGCCATACCTTCAGATACTCGCTCATGCCCTCAACATAGCGGATGTCGGGGATGCTGACTTTTACGATGCGATAGTCGGTCTTGAGGAAGAGTGTATTATCGGCAGGATAACCTAATGCCGCCGGACTGCTGACCACAGGTGCGTTGTTTTCCAGTCGAACCTTCAGGCGATTTGCTGCCCGCTGGAAGTCTTGCAGGCCGAAGGGCTTCAGCAGATAATCAACGGCATTCACGCGGAATCCTTCGACGGCGTATTCGGAGTAGGCGGTGGTGAATACAACGAGGGGCGCTACGGCGAGCGACTTTACGAAGTCCATGCCGTTGAGGTCGGGCATGTTGATATCGCAGAAGATGGCATCCACTGTATCATGTTCCAGAAAAGCGCGAGCTTCCAATGCACTTTGACACTGGGCAGCGAGTCCGAGAAATGGCACTTTACTGATATAGGCAACAAGCTGTTGCAGAGCCAAAGGCTCATCATCAATGGCGAGACAGCGTATCATGATAATGGCATGTTTAATTCAACTGAATATATGTCGGAATCATCGTGAATACGGAGCATGTAATCATGTCCAAATAGCAGATTGAGACGTTTACGGACGTTGGCGAGGCCTACGCCGCCATGCTCCTTGTTGGATGTGTCGGCAATAGAATTACGACAAGAGAACAGCAGTTCATTGCTACTTATCACAACCTTAAACGCTATAAACGAGTCACGCTGATATGAAACTCCGTGCTTGAAGGCATTCTCGATGAAGGTGATAAGAATGAGCGGCGGTATCTGGCGGTCGGGCACCTCCGAGGGCAGGTCTATTTCGATGCGCACTTTGTCTGTGTAGCGCAGCTGCATCAGCGTGACGTAGTGGCGGATGAAATCAATCTCGCGAGAGAGCGGTACACCCTGCTTATTGCCCTCGTAAAGCACAAAACGCATCATCTTTGATAGTTCCACGATGGTCTCTTTCGATTTCTCTGGGTTGATATCGACGAGCGCATGGATGTTGTTCAGGGTGTTCATGAAGAAGTGTGGGTTGATCTGATAACGCAGGTACTCTAACTGTTGCTCTAGGTTTTCGTGTCTCAATTCGGCCAGACGCTTGCGATCGTCTTGCGTCTTGAAATAGTATTTGATGCCGAGGTTGCCACCAAGCAACAAAATAAGTACTACGATGGCCATAATGTCGCGCTCGCCAATAAAGGGAGGGGGCATCATTCGTTTGTCATGTGGCGGTCTGTTCATCATTCCTGATGTGCTGACACCACTCCATCGCCTATCCCATCGTTCCAAAGGCAGCTTGTCTCCCATCGGTTTTACGACAGGCGGACGGCTATTGCACTGGTAAAGCGTGAACGCGGCAATGATAACAGCTACGATGGAGAGATACGCTATGCGCCTGTGCCCATGTATCAACAATGGAGCCAGTAAGAAATTATGAAAGAGGAATAATACGAGATAGATGGTAAACTTAGGCCATACAACATACACCTTTGTCCACTCGAAAGTGACACTTGGGTCGCTGATGGAGCGTACATACAGACTCAGCAGTGGAGCCGCAAAGAGCAAGCCCCACGCCAACAAGTATATCAGATTCTCCTGCCTTGACTGTTTCATCCATGATATTCTTACCATATATAATAACGTTAAAATCAGGAAAATAATATTTATTCAAATTAGCTTGTTGTTTGTATTTATCTTCCCGAATAACTGGTGGAGGCCTTGCAGGATGTTGACGAAGATCCAATGGTTACGGTGTAACTGGTGCCAGACGAGAGGCCTGGACAACTGAGAAGGTAACTGAATCCAGAACCGCCCTGACCACCGCCACCAGGGCCCCAGCCGCCACCTCCACCGGGTCTGCCACCTCCGCCTGATGAGGGGGAATAGCCGTTGGGTATTGTAAATGAAGCCAGTATGGTAGTGCCGTTCTTGACTGCGACGGAAGTTCCTGCCGAATAAGTGGAGTTGGTAGTGCTGAGCACACACTGTGAGCCGGTCGTCGCAGTGACAGTGTTGTTGCCGGCACCGATGCCAAGCACTGTGCCGCCTGTGATATAGAGGTTGTAACGCTCGGCAGCGTCTATGCCACACTCAGCACCGCCAGCACCACAGGCGATGACCATTCCGCCGGAGATGTACATGTTGCCGTTGCTGTCAATGCCGTCGTTTCCGTTGCTGACACCTGTCATAGTTCCACCTTTCAAGTACATATGACTGGCCGAGTTAATGGCGTCGTCAGAAGAACTGAGAGCATAGACCGTACCATTGGTGATGGTCAGCGTCCCCTTGGTCTCAATGGCTTCGTGCTTGGATGACGTGGCTTTTATATTTCCGCCGCTGACGGTCATGTTGCCGTCGGCCTTGATAGCCTTGGGCTGCGCCTTGCTGCTGCTATAGGAATAGGTGTTACCAGTTGTGGTGGCCTCGATTGTTCCACCTGTGACGGTCAGCGTGCCATCGGCCTTGATGCATTTGCCGCCAGTACCGGTAGAGTTCAGTGTAATGGTTCCGCCGCCGATGGTCATGTTTCCGTCGCTCTTCAGTCCGGCACAGCCCTTGGCGTCACGCTCTTCGCTGTCGTAGGTCCCGTTGCCCGTGGTTTTTATGGTGATTTCGCCGTCGTTGATGTGTATATCGCCAGCAGCCTTGATGCCTTTAGATGCTGCTGCCGTGACGTTGACGCTGAGCGTGCCGCCCTCAAGGTAGATATTGCCAGAGTCTTCGTCATCATGATCAGCAGTCTCGCCCGTCGAAGTGTCGCCATCGAGGTCGCACTGGATGCCGTCGTCCTGTGTGCCGCTGATGTTAATCGTGCCGCTCTTCATCAGGAAGTACTCGTTGCATGAGATGCCGTCACCTACGGCCTTGGTGATGTTCAGCACCAAGTTCTTCACAGTGATGTAGTCGCCGCTCTTGATGGCATGCTTTGTGTTACCGGCGACATTGAGCGTACCCTTTCCCTGCAACTGTATCTGACCCTTGCTGTAGATGCAGGCCTTCTGCTCGCCGTTGGCGCCGTCGATCAAGGTGTTCTCCGTGCCATCTTTTGCACTGATCTGTATGCGCTTGCCATTAGTGATATTGATGGCGGCCCCCGAGGGGTTAGTCATCGTCAGCCCGGCCAGTGATACCGTGCATTTATAGGAGCCGCCCAGGGCAAATGAGCCGTCGGTAGTTGAGCCGCTGAGCACATAGGTTATCTCGTTGCCAATGATGTCATCCGTGTTCGTCTGCGTAATAATAACATGAGCTTCGCTGACCGTAGCCTCCACATACTGTGCTACATTGCCTGCCACATAGACAGAAGCTGACGAACTGCCGTATTCCACACTGACAAGATTGTTGGTTACTTCGCTACTGTCCACCGTAATCACATCGATGTCAGCCAGGGTAAATTCTTTACCCATGATGGTTAGTGTCTTGCCGTCGGCATAGTACATCTCGCCCGTCTGTTCGGCAGGGAACTGATAGAAGACGCTACCCACCTTGACGTTTAGCGTCTGCGCCTCTGCTGCTATCGTCAGCACGAAGGCTATTATAGAAAAAAATGTACGTCTCATTTCACCACCATTTTATATGTTCTGTTCTTCGTCTTCACAATATACACTCCTTTCCGCATCTGCTCCTTACTGACTTTATGCCCTTGCAGGTCGTAGATTTCAGAGGCTTCATCAAGCGTAGCTTTAGTTATTTCCTCGATTCCCGTCGTTTCGTCGGCATCCGAAAAATACATCTTTGAGAGGTTTGAGAGGAGAAATGACTGCGAGTCAGCCGTCAGCGTAGTGCCGCTGATGCTGATAGTCAGCGATGATGCGGGAACTGAGACCTTTGTCCCGTCGGTTGTTTCAAAGGTCAGATAGGTATAGTCCACGGTTTGTGCCGTCAATGCACCTACCAAAGTTGTCAGTAATAATAAAATTTTCTTCATAACGCAGATTATTAACCGTAAATCATAAATCTGCCACAAAGATACGACCTTTGCTGCCAAAAAACCATTTTTTTCAACGAAACGCCCATTTCATTCAGCAAACTATCACTGTTTCTTGCTATTTTTACTTTAGTCTTCCCCGAACCCCATTTCATTTTCCTTTGCTGTTTCCTTGATGGCGTCATCGTAGCCTGTAAGGGCAGCGAATGGTGCGAACTGGGCAGCACGGTTCCACATAGACATCTGTGGATGTGACTTGGAAACATGATGCGGCAAGTTTATAATATCGTCGTAGTTATCCATATTTCTAAGCTATGCTTTATGTCCTCCTATTTGTTTGTTGCGGTCTTTGGCAGTGGCACCTTCTTCGAAATTCAGGCCACGAAGGATGGCATTCTTGCCGAACAGCATCTTTATCTTCAGTTGTGCTTCTTGCATACGACGCTCTTTTTCTAAGATTTTTTTCTCTTCCCGTTTAAGTTTATCTAATGCTTCATAGTCAGTGAAGAGGTCGAGCTGCTCATAGTTTTCTGTGGAAGGATTGGCGCTTAACATTACCTCGTCTTTCACATGATTGGTTGTCAGGTTCATACGTCGGATTAGCAAGTCGGAGTTTACATGGCGGTCAAAGATTTCTGTTGCACCATTCATGATAAGTCGGGATGATGACGTAGGTTTCTTGAAGTTGAATGTGCCGTGCGCATGCTTGGGAACAGGTTTACCGTAATAGTTTAATATTATCTCGCCATGATACTTGGCGCGTATCTCCGGCCTTGTCAAGCTCTCGGTATCATAGCTGACAGTCAACACCAATTGGTCGGTAACCAAGTGCTTCTGCACCAGATTCAGTGCCATTCCCTCAGCCATCTCCTTTATTACCACACGGGCTTTCCGGAATGTATATGGTTCCTGCAACACCTGTCCGCTACTGAATGAGTTGGTTTCTGGTCGGTAAGCTTTCACGGCCTCCATAGTACATGGTTCCCAGCCCCAGGCATGATCTATCAGCAGCTCTGCATTTATACCAAACAGATTGTATAACAGTTCTTCGTTCTGTATAGACATTCGGGCTAACTTTCCCATGGTGTCTATGCCATAGACAGCCAACTTCTGCGCTATGCCGCTGCCTACGCGCCAAAACTTGGTGATGGGACGGTAATCCCACAGCTGGCGACGGTACGACATCTCGTCCAACTCAGCGACACGCACGCCGTCTTTGTCGGCTGGCATTTTTTTTGCTACAATATCCATTGCCACCTTGCAAAGGTACATATTTGTGCCGATGCCTGCCGTTGCAGTGATTCCTGTCTGTGCAAGCACGTCGCGAATCATCTTTATGGCTAGTTCGTGGGGAGTTATCTTATACGTGCCCAGATAAGCCGTTACATCCATGAAGACCTCGTCTATGCTGTAAACATGTATGTCCTCCGGTGCAATGTATTTCAGGTAAATGCTGTAGATCTTGGAGCTGACCTCGATGTATTTTGCCATTCGTGGCTTGGCAATGATGAAGTCCACACCAGGTGCTTTCTGGTACACTTCGAACAGACGGGCTCTTCCTCCAATGCCGTACTCCTTCAATGAAGGCGTAACTGCCAGACAGATGGTTTTTGCTGTGCGACTCTCATCTGCCACCACAAGGTTGGTGGTCAGTGGGTCAAGCCCTCTGTCCACACACTCCACTGAGGCGTAGAACGACTTCAGGTCGATGGCAATGAATGTTCGCTGTTCCATTATTTGTGTGTCATAATATCCAGAACGAAGCGGTCCGTCTCGTCCATTCCCTTTGAACCAATGCTTGTCAGGTTATGAATGCTACGGTCCACATCGTCGTCAATGATGCCTTCTGCTGAGGTTACATGATTGTTTTGGATGGCCAGCATAGCGCTTAGGACTGCGGTACTGACTCCTGTTGTCAGCTTCAGCGCACAGGAGGGCTTGGCTCCGTCGCAAATCATACCGGTGAGGTTGGCTATCATATTCTTTACAGAGAAACTTATCTGCTCGAAGTTGCCGCCCATCAGATAAGTGATGCCAACACTGCTGCCTGTGCTGGCAACCACGCAACCGCACAGGGCCGAAAGATGACCGAGGGATTGCTTAATGTAGATGGCCGTAAGATGTGAAAGAATGAGGGCGCGGATAAGTTCTTCCTCTGTATTATGATTCTCACGAGCAAAAACCACAACCGGCATTGTGGCACAGATACCCTGATTGCCGCTGCCGCTGTTGCTCATGACGGGAATCTTGGCTCCAGCCATACGTGCATCGCATGCACAGGATGTTACAGAGAGCACCTTGGCAAAGATATTGTCGCCCATAATGCCACGCCCCAGAGGACTGCACATGGTCTTTCCCAACTGATGTCCGTAGTTTTCACGCAAACCCTCTTGTGCAGCTTCTTCGTTCAGGCGCTTGGCCTCAAGAATAAAGCGGATGTCATCAAGCGGCATGGTTGTGGCAAACTCATATACCTTGTGAAGGGTTAGATTACCTTCGTGATTCTCTTCCTCGCTTTGCTTTGTCTCTTCTCCCTTCTCTGCAAAGTGTGTGTGGCTGCCTTTGATGGTGGCCTCGGACTTTTCGCCTTCTGCTTCTGCGCAGACGTGGATGAATAGCTTGTCGGGATCGTTCTCCTCTAAGTTAATCTCGATACGCTTTTCCTTTATATATTGTTTTGCAGCGACCAGGTCTTCCTCTGTACAGTCGCGCAGCACTTCTAATTCCAAACATGATTTTCCCCCTACAGCACCCAGGCCAATAGCAATGGGCAGACCTATCATACCGCCTGTTCCGGGGATTCCGACACCCATGGCATTCTTTAGTATGTTAGCACTCAGGTGCAAGGTTATCTTTTGGGGCAAATAATTGCGTTCCTTACCTAATTTGTTTCTCAATACCTCGACAGCTTTTGCTACACATAAAGCAACTGCCATAGGCTCTGTACAACCAATAGCTGGAACCACTTGCTTGTGCAAAAGATTCAGGATCTCCTGCTTTTCTTCGTTTGTTATCATATGATTTCTTTCTTGACAATTGCAAAGTTATAAAAAAAATGTATATCTTTGTGCAGGAAAAAACAAAAAACAATAATAATATCAATCACTATGAGACAACTATTTCTATTTTTGGCAGTTGCTTTCTGCCTTTGTGGTTCTGCAAAGACAGGAGTTAAGGAATCAAAGACTACTTACGCACGTGAGGTTTTGCAGCCTTACTTAGACCGTGGTGAGTTGCCTGGTGCTATTAGTATCTTCTACAACAATGGTGTACAGGAAACATGCTGCATAGGATATGCAGATGTGGCAAAGAAGCGTCCTATCAAATTAAACAACGTTTTTATGCAGTGCTCCCAGACAAAGGGTTTCTGCGGTGTAACGATTGCCAAGTTGGTGGAAGAAGGTAAAATCTCCTTGGATGATCCTGTTTCAAAATACTTGCCAGAGTTCCGTGAACTGTGGGTGCAGGACAGCGATAAGGATGGCATAAAGACCCTTCATAAGGCCAAGAACGTGCTTACGGTGCGTATGGTGCTTAACCACACGGGAGGCTTCCCCTTTGAGTGCAGTGCTAAGAGAAGTGATGTGCGTGGTGGCGGATGGTCGGGCGGTGCTCCCCTGCGCCAAGTTGCTAGCATTGCAGCAGGTTCTCCTATCATGTTTGAGCCCGGTACCCGGGATATGTATTCCAATACGGGCATAGACATAGGTGCTGCTATAGTAGAGGTTGTTACAGGTATGAAATGGGAAAATTACCTGAAGAAGGAAGTCTTGGATCCCTTGGGTATGAAGAGCACTTGGTTCTGGCCTACCGATAAGCAGTTGAAGACGCAAATCGAGATGTACGATGTAAAGGCTGGCGAACCTGCTAAGTACCGTCTGGAAAATGGTTGGGAACAGCGTCCCTATAACGACGGACATGTATTTGCCTCTGCCGGTGCCGGCTTGTGGACAACAGCTCAGGATCAGTTGAAGTTCTATAAGATGCTGATGAATCTGGGTATGGGTGACAATGGCGTTCGTATCCTGAAGGAGGAAACTGTTAAGAGCATCTTGGCTCAGACAACCCGTCCTGACAATCTGGGTGGTTACTCGTTAGGTCTTAGTGCTCCTAAGAAGGATGGAGAGAATGAATGGTTCGGACATGGTGGTGCCTGGGGTACTAACTGTATGGTTAACTGGCATAAGAAACAGCTGAAACTCTGGGTTGTTCAGGTTAATGGCAGTCAGCCTTGGAGTAAGGATGTAGATAAGGCTGCTGAGAAATTCTTCTCAGAAACACTGAATCTGGACAACGAATATACGGGAAGGACGAAATAAAAGTTTAGAGTTGAGTGTTGAGAGAATACACTGAAAAAAAACTAATGGGAGGAAGCGAAGTGCTTCTTCCCATTTTTTATGTATATTCCCTCTGTTGGATGGCCATTTATTCTAAGACCATCTAAGGTATAGGTGTTCCCTTCGCCCACTGGAGATGGGTTAGGGGAGAGGCTTTCAAGTCTTGTTACTTCATCTTCCGAAAGGATGGGATGAATGGTAATGCGGTCGAAGTTGGGCGACCATTCGTTGTCGAAAGACTGAATAGTGACAGTATTGTTGGAACCCTTCTCCAGTTTGATTGGAATCATCTTCCAACTCATGCCATTGGGGTCCCAGGTATCAGTACAGTCACCATTGCTCTTAAAGATAATAGTATCGCCTATCTGCTCGCCATTGACGAAGAGCTTGGCGGTGCGTGTATCTTTGGAAATGAAGTATATGGTTAGAAGATACTTACCGGTGCGATCGGCCTTGATACGGTTGAATTGCAGTTTACTACCTAAACCAAGGTCACCGACAAAACCTCCGTTTGAGGCATGGAGGGATGAATAGGTTTTACGGTTAGCACGACCCGAAAGTGTGTTAGCACTGGCTTCAGCCTCATAGGTGATGCGTTCCTGAGGTACATCCAAATACCCATCCGGTGACACCTGCATCAGGAAACCTCCTTCGCTAAGTTCCTTAATGCTGAGGGTGCTACCCTTCTTTACTTCTTTTTTCTCGAACTTAAGATCGGACCGGCAGGAACCGTCTCGGTAAATATATGCTGTATAGGTACGACCTTCTTCCAAGAAGTCGAACTTAACCTTGCAGGTTCTTTCGTTGGTATTGATACCCGACACCCACCAGTCGGCACCTTTCCTGCGTGCTATTGTGGCGTATTCTGTCGGGGTGCCTTCCAGCAGCAAACTCTCGTCCCATGCAGCGGGTAAGCGCTTCATAATATCGCGACCGAGGAAATACTTCAGGTTCTCAGGACTTTCTGCAATATGCACAATGCTGCTTTCGAAGGCTGTGAGGAGTGCCATGTGATGTCCCATGCTTCGCTGGGTTAGGATGCTGCCTCGCCAAGTAGCAAAGTCTCCGGGTGTATAATCCATAGCGCCTACTACATTGCGGGTGAAGATTACATTCAGATGATGTTGTGCCGTATTCCGATTAGGTGCCCAGAAGTTCTGTTCGCCTCCGTGAATGCCTTCCTGTGTCATAATATGGGGATAGGTGCGACGCAGGCCTGAAGGACGGGTGCATCCATGTATATTGACCATCATCCTGTATTTGGCCGCAGTCTTGTATAGGTTCTCTATGCGGGTCATGCTTTCCTTGGAATCATCTTCCCAGAAATCGACCTTGATACCTTTGATACCCCAGTTTCTCCAAGTCTTGAGTGTAGCATCCATATTCTCGTTACTGAAATCCTTGCTGTAGATAAGTCTTGAATCTCCCCAAAGAAGACAGTCAACGCCATTATTATTGGCGTTCTTGACAAAGCCGGGGAACCAGGAAGAACTCCATCCCGCATCTATAAGGTAATAGGGCCAACCCATTTCGACTGACAAGTCGCAATGTGCCTGTTCTCCTTCTCTTAGACCTCCGTAAGCGTTCTTTATTTCTCCTTTACCGCCATCGGAACCTCCCCAATACCATGCAGCAACACCAGGCTTTATCCAACTGAGATCCTTAATGGTAGTAGGTGGACAGAGGTTTTCGGTCATGGTGGTTTCGAAAATGGTCTTTAAATCACCGCATACGACCATTCGCCAAGGTGTATAGACGGGTAGGGAACAGCTAATCCTTTGTGCTTTTTCCTCGGCATAATCCTTGGTTTGACCTGTCCAACTGAACGAAAAAGCACCTACCTCCGGTTCTGCCTTTGTAAGCGAGGTACAGAAGATGCCACGATTGTCGGCTTCAGAGATTAGAAGATAGTCTTTACCATTGTAAACAAGGGTGGGGGAGTTGTATCGGCCATCGGCTGTGCTAACCAATGTGGACCAAGACGTGTACTTGGTATATAAACCCTCGTACGGATAGTTTGGGTCGTTACCGCCGGCATTACCCAAGAACCTGCAGGCATGACAATTGGTGAATTTGTTCACGCGGATAAGGCTGGCTTCGTCCGTGAAGATTCCAGATGTATGCCCATTGTGTTTGGGAATGATGTAACGAAAGGCAAAGCCGTCGTTGTAAACCCGGAATACCACAGTCTGCTTCCAGTTTTTCTTTAAGGTAGTAACAGATAATGTATGACAATAGTCTCTGTATTGACTGCGTTTGCCGACGGGTAGAGTGTAGGCATCGTCTATGAGAGAGGAGTCAACGCTCTCCAATTCGATATCCTCGGTAAAATCAGTATTGGAGAATTTCAACCCTAAAGGCGATTCGTTTACGATT
>JAEEGL013564993.1_pt1 | contig 19926 bp, 2 predicted proteins | sample 9134231 | NCBI WGS metagenome assembly JAEEGL01 (sample SAMN16246548, study PRJNA631951) | gut metagenome | biome: gut microbiome; feature: rumen; material: fiber-attached | host: Bos | place: Iran: Karaj | collected 2018-10 | reverse complement strand
AGAGCCCGTCGATCCCGAGGAGCCCGTCGATCCCGAAGAGCCCGTCGATCCCGAGGAGCCCGTCGATCCCGAAGAGCCCGTCGATCCCGAGGAGCCCGTGGATCCCGAAGAGCCCGTCGATCCCGAGGAGCCCGTCGATCCCGAGGAGCCCGTCGATCCCGAGGAGCCCGTCGATCCCGACGAACCCGTTCCCGAGGAACCCGAAGAGCCTGAAGAACCCGAAATAACCTACGCGCCCAACGACATCGTGGTCGAATACACCGATGCCGGCACCGGCGTGTACATTTCCATACCTTTCAAAGCCCTGCCCGAAGGCGTTCTGCCCGAGGACGTGAGCATTTCCGTGTCCCGCCTGAGCGCCGCCGCCGCTGCCGAGCTGGCTGCCCTGCTGGGTGAAGACGTGGAGTGCCTGGCGGCTTACGACATCGTGCTCAGCGCCAACGGCTCCGAGTTTGAGCCCGTGAACGCCGTGAACGTGGTGTTCCCCATGCCCGCCGACGCTGCCAGCGATGACCTTTCAGTTTATCATATAGACGAAAACAACAATGTAAACGAGGTAAGCGCTTCTTTTACAGGTAGCGCCTGTGAATTCAACGCAGGCGCATTTACCGTATACGGCGTTTTCCAGCAGAACCGCGACGGTTCCACCACCTCCAACTGGCCTCAGCCCCTTATCGACCGCTGGAATCAGACTTACAACGATCCCCTGCCGCCTGAGGACGATGAGGAATATGAGCTTATCTCCAAGGCGAGGAATCCGGTCGTGCTTAACGTTACAGGCCCTGCAAAGGCCCAGACGGATAATACCTCTGCTGAGTACCGTGCCGGTGAAACCGTACGCTACACCGTTTACTACGGTTTCAACCAGACCACCAACTACTCCGGTACTGAGTACAGCGAGACGTCGTCTCTGTTCGACTTCTATACCAACGTATCGATGACGATCACCGTTCCGGCCGGCCTCATGCTGGACGAGCGCAGCGTCAATTTAACTTCAGTTGAACCTGATGACGAAACCTTTGACTTCAGCGTCCCGCATACTTATACTATAAACATTCCTTCCTCCGTAACTGCCGCCACCGACACCAGGCCTAATTTCTCATTCCTGGTTTATATCGGGCACAACGGAGAAGCAGATTCCGTACACGACTACGGCGTCGAAAATAACGAAAAAATCGTAGTTAGCCTGCACGGCGAGTGGGAACTCTACGATAAGAAAGACAACCATGCGATGCCGGACTACAACGGCTCCAAAACCGTTGATTACCCCTGCACCGGTTTCAAAACCGTGTCGCCCGATGATTGGGGCGTTGATAAGGACGAGTCGGCGGAGCCTGTCCGCAACGACACGGCCAGGACCGTCACCTACACCTGGAACGTCGCGATAGGCCTTAAAGACGGCAACGCGCTGATCACGGACCCCAACAAATACAGCCGCTACGGACGTGACAAGGCCGACAGCATCTCCCTTAAGGAGACCCTTTCGACGCTGTTCGATGATGCGGAGGACGAAGACCGTACGCTTCTGTCCGTCAAGATCAAGCGCGCCGCCAACGGCAGCGATTATCCGGGCGGAAACGATGTGTACCTCTATCAGCTGAATGCTGAGAACCCGGATGCCACCGTAGATCTGCTGAACGAGTACATACAGATCTGGCCCGCAGACGCGGATTATCCTCAGCTGGCCATGCACAGCTCCGTCAAGGTAGATACCAACGGCGACTCCAATGCGGATCTTCCGACGCCGGTGTATACGACCTACACGGTCACGGCTGTCTACCAGTATGAGGAAGACGAGATCGCCGAATTCTGGCAGGATGAGCACATACTGGAGGCCGACAACACCGCCGGTCTGGAAGTTGTGCTGCACAACAACGGCACTTCTTATCCCAGCGCCACCGCGCCCTCGGAGAAGGAGCTGCCCAAGAAAACAGCCGGTAAATTCCATATCAGCAAGTTCATAAAAATGTACGGCGAGTCCAGTGAGACAGCGTACTATCCCTCTGCACCCTTTGGCGCGATAACCTATACGATCTCCTCCAATGCCGAACCCGCGGAAGAGATATACGTATATACCCAGGAGGGTTCCGGCGAAAACATAACCTGGAATCGCGTAGGTTCCGGCACCAGCGCCACCGTTGATCACAGCACCGTGTATTACGTGGTCGCCGGCGAGAGCTACAAAGTAACGGAAACCTATACATCCACCGATATGGTGCAGGAGTCCGTAAAGGTCTACGTAGACAACTCTGCGGTTTCCAGTGACGGTACCTTCACCGCTCAGGCGACTAAGGATGCCGAAGTCAAGTTCGTCAACAAGGAAGCCAAGAGCTCCGTAATCATCCATAAGAGAGAGAACACCGAGGACGGTCCCGGTCTGGGAGGCGCAGTATTCCAGCTGGTCGGTCCTACGGAGTCTGACAATCCTCAGACTTACACCGCTACGACTCCCGACAACGGCGATTACACTTTCAGCGGCAACCCCGTCGGAAGCGGTCTGCCTTACGGTACTTATACTCTTACCGAGTTAACGGCTCCCGCCGGTTTCGCAAAGCCCGAGGTGGATAGCGTAACCTTCGAGATCACCGAGACTTCCGGCAATAAGGAGTATACGTTCGTCAACATCGAGACCCGTGCGAAGGTCGTTCTGAACAAGTATGTCGGCGTGAATCAGACAGCCCTGTCCGCATTCACCAAGCTCACCGCATCTACGCCGGATACTCCTGACTTCACCAATGCCGATAATCCGGCGGCGACCTTCGTGCTGCAGCGCACCACTGCTGCGGACCCGAACGATCCCACTGCCGTTTGGACTGACGCATTGCAGATAGACAACTCGGCTATACCTGCCGCGAAGAAGAGACTCGATTCCACCGGTGCGATAACTCTTTACGTAGCGGCGGAATACGCGCAGAACCAGAAATACTGGTACCGCTTCAAAGAGACTATCAACAACACCGATAAGTATTACCCCGTCGCGCCCATAGAAGGGGAGGAAGACAGCCAGTATTCCGAACCTTTCCAGCTGACTGCGGGCAATACCAGCACCAACTTTACGACCGTAAACATGTACAACCGCAAGTACGTGGATATACAGGTCTGGAAGAACTTCTATCACTACAAAATCAACGGTGACGCGGTCACCGGCGCGCTCAGCGGCAACGACGCGCCGACTTCCGGAAGCGTTACCGCTACCACCGGCATGACGATCGGCGTGACGCTGTATCAGTACAGCGGCACCGGCACGCCCTCCTCCGCGGACGATCTTGAGGAGTTCGGCACCGGCACCGCCAGGAACGCGAACAGCGGATCGGACACCACGGCCAGGTGGACCATCCCGATCTTCGGCACCGACGAAGACGGGAACGAGTTCCAGTACAAGTATTATATCAAAGAAGATCTGGACGACATAACCGGTCAGATCGCCAACACCGCGGATTTCGAGCTCGGCGGCGTGGATACCACACTGCAGGGCACGATAGTGACGATCGGCGAGGGCGAGGACGCGGAGTCTTACGTCGAGATCGACTTCACGACCCTGAAGAGCGTCTATGAGACCAGGCTCTATAACTACCAGCAGGCTATCCCTGTCCACGTGGTAAAGCGCAACGCCAATACCAACGCCACCTCAATCGATGGCTGTAAGGTTACGGTGTATACGGATTCGGCCTGCACCGACGTGGCCAAAGACGCCCAGAGCGGTAATAGCCTGAACGAACTGACCATAAAGAACAATACGACCGGCGCGTCTTTCTACCTTGCACCGGGCGCCAAGTACTATTACACCGAAGTCTTCACAACCGAAGGCTACGAGTTTGATCACCTGACTTCGGACGATGCGACGTTTACCGACGATGAGGCAAATCCGGAGAACAAGAAGATCGGTGTTATCGACCTGACGGATGACGACTTCAGCCAGCCGGATGTGACGAATTCCGGCAGCAAGATCAAGGAATACACGATCTACAACAAGCCCATACCCAGGATCATCCTCAAAAAGGAAAGCAAGCCGGATGGCGCCAACCTGAAGGATGCGGGTGCGAAGTTTAAGGTCTACACGCGCGACGGCGAAGGAACCGAGGCCAGCCCGTATGTTTACAAGCCTTATCCGAACGCCGAAGAGCAGTACGAGCTTCCCGCCGATGAGAAGACGCAGTGGAAGGATTCAAACAACACTAATCACAACTACTACCTGCCGGCGGGCACCTACTACTTCTCCGAGTCCGTTATGCCCACGGTCACGAACAAGAATTATCTGAATCCCAACCTGTCTGAGGAAGTCATGAACGACTACCAGCTGCTGGATCCGGATAATACTTACCTGCGCGGCAAGCTGGCGAACGGCACCGAGCTTACGTTCATCGAGAAGACGGTTGAGAACCTGAACACCAATAACAGCGCCAACACCTTCACTTTCTACAATGCCGAGAACAAGGCCAAGGTAGAAGTGCAGAAGACCCTGTACGGTCAACCGTTTACCTCTCAGGCCAGCGGCTTCATGGTTGAAGCTCACAACGGCGGGACCGAAGCCGGCCAGGCTCAGACGAACGGCAGCGGCAAAGCCACCATCGAAAACCTGCCGGTATTCGACGCCAACGGCAACAGGATAGACTACACCGTAAAGGAAAGCGAACCCGGTGAATGGGCTTCCGGCCTGGCTGACACTTACTACAAGGTATCCGACGGACAGACTTTCGTGCTGCATCTCGGACAGACTACCACTACCGAAAAGCCTTCCGAAACGCAGACCGATCCCGAGAATCCCGAGACGCCTGCTACACTGGTCGTTGACAACGCAAAATACATCAAGATAACCCTCAATAAGAAGCGCACCAACGGCTGGCTGGGCGGCGAGTTCAACATGGACGACGTCACCATCGGCCTCTACCGCAGGGTAGCGGTCGAAGAGGGCGAAACCGAAAACGCCTGGGAAAAAGTTGACGACGCCGACACCGAAAACGGCGGCAACGTGGCGTTCACAAACCTGAAGCGCGCGGACGAAAACGGCAACCCGTACGAGTACGCCCTGGTGGAAATGACTTCCAACAGCGACGTGTACCTGCCGTACCAGGATGGCGAATGGAAACTGTCCAATCCGCCTACCACCATACCGGCCGCCGATCTGGAAGATTATAACGCCAAAGTTCTCAGCGCGAGCGAGATCACCAATACCCTGACGGATTATGACCTCGGAAAGATGTTCAACCGCAGCCACTGGGTGCAGTTCCACATCATCAAGTATCTGGATGACCACAGCCTGACCGAAAACAGGGCGGAGAACAGACCTGACCTGTACGATTCCCAGGGTCACGCATTTGCGATATCTGCGGCGGACAGGAATCCGCTGAGCGATTGCGTGTTCTCTCTGTACCGCACGATCCTGCAGCCCGGCCAGACCAGCGTAGCCTTCGATCCGGCGACTTGGGAATACCTGGAGTCCTACACTTCCGGTTCTCTGGTCAATATGGCGACGGAAGAGCGCATCCCGGGTGAGTTCCTCACCATCGTGGATGAAGGCGTACGTGACGCCAACGGCGAAGTCGTCAGCGGCGTGAACGAGAACTACGTATACATGCTGGTGGAAGAGAACGTCGGCCCCAACAGCGGCGTGATCATCAACCCGCACTTCAAGTACATGTTCTGGTACTGCGAACAGCACGAAGAAGTGACCGTAACCTCTCCCGCCGAAGCTCATGTGGGCACCTATTCGCTGGATCAGGTCAACGACGACGAAGTGCTCGACAGCAAGGACGGCCAGAACGGCAACGGCAACATACTGCTTGCTTCCCTGCGCATGACCAAGTGGCAGGACGAGTACAACACCAACGGTACTCTTAAGCAGGACTATAAGCCTCTGGAAGGCACCCACTTCACCCTGAAGCTGCACGGCAGCGACAAGGTGCTGGCGGAGCTCTACCCGTTCCTCACCCAGAAGAAGGATCCCGAGACCGGTGAAGTGATCGAAGAGTACGCCTTCGCTCAGACCGGTACGTTCCAGCTGGTCAACTACAAAGAAGACCCCGAACATCCCGAAGCGAAGCCGACCCTGAAACAGTACGAAGGCGAAGGCATAAGCGATTCTGAGGACATAGTACTTACCGACAGTCAGTTCGTAGTCCTTTCAGAAACCGCTGACCAGGTGATCTACGGCGTACCCGTGGATCTGATAGAGGTAAGTGCGCCCGAAGGCATGGGCTTCAAGGCTGTCACTTACCAGACCTACTTCATATTCGTAGACAACGCGCCCGACTCCGACGCAGGTGCGAAGTACATGTACTTCAACGACCTGTACTTCGTGAAGACCGGCGGCACTTCTCCCGTAGTGACACTGGCGGATACCGTTACCACCAGAACGTACTACGCCCGCAATGCCGAAAATGTGTCTGATACGGTCGGCAGCGGCCTCCTGCTGCGCATCTGGGACTTCCCGATGAACAACACCCCCGTGACCGTGATCAAGGTAGGCTACACGCCCACCAATGACACTCTGTCGCTGAACAGCGAAGATATCGCGACCGGCCCCTACGGCGCCGAAGGCCTCACGGGTGTGACCCTGGCGCTGGAGCGCAACACCAAGGACGACGGAACCGGCACATGGAAGGCTTGGGACGCCGCTGCCGACAACTGGAAGACCGGCACAGGTGACTACACCTTCTCTACCGAAGACGGCGGCGTGGCCTCCTTCAAGAACGGTCTGCCCATGGGCTACTACCGTATCAAGGAGACCAGCCTTGGAACCAATACCGACTATGAGCTCGCCTATCCCGGCGGCACTGCCGCGACTTCCAGGTGGAGGTACTTCTTCGTGGGCGGCGCACCCGTGTCTGTGTACATGGCCAACCCGACCAAGATGAAGTTCTCCATCAAGAAGACCACGATGGATGGATCCCCGGTCTCCGGCATGAAGTTCACCATGTATACGGCCGGTACCACCACCAAGGTCGGCGAAGCGACCACCGGCGGCAACGGTGTTGCGACCATATCCAAGATCGCTTCCGGAACCTACTACATCGAGGAGACTTCCGGCAATACGGGTCTGTCTACTGCGTACTTCAAGGATATCTTCAAGGCGCAGAACTCCGCGTATGCCAACCTGGTAGAAAAGACTCCGGGTTACACCATCGGCTATACCTACAGCCTCAGCGGCATTGCCAATAGTTCCGACAAGAACAAGGATGTCTTTATAACCGGTATGAGCACTCTGGGTTCCGACCAGACTCTGCTTCTGGAAGTCAAGAACCCCGAGTACGTCAATGTCCAGCTGGAGAAGCAGGATATAGACGATGAGAACAACGCTCCCATCAAGAGCTCCGCGACATTCAGAGTATACTACAAGCCCTTCAGTGCGGTCAGCGGTGAACTGAGCATGACGCGGCCTGCTGCCGAAGCTACTTACGATGCTACGATCGCCAAGTACACGACGGCTGCCGGCTGGACCGATCTGGCCGAATTCACCACGAGTTCCAGCACCGGCAGGCTGAATGTCTCGACCACGACCAGCACCAAGAGAAATCCCGGTCTATACGTATTCGTTGAGAAGACGCCTCCGACCGGTTACGGCCCGCTGAAGGACGAGAACGGCAAGCTGGTGGTCTATTCCGCCATAGTTACCGGCGGCATGACCTTTGACAACGCCGATCTTTCCCAGGCTGTGACTCCGTACCAGGCAGTCATAGACGAAGACACGACCATACCGACCAACTACGTCGTCACGCCCGTGGACGAAGGCGAGCAGCCGGTCGTGGTAATCGCCGAAGACCCGAAGATGGCGACCCTGAAGGCGCATAAGACCGTTCAGACGAATAACCCGACCGGCACTGTGCTGCCCGTGATCAACTGGTCTGTGACGCTGAATATCTACGATGCCGAGACCGGCGGAAACCTGGTCGGCACGGCCACCCTGTCCAAGGGCAGCAATCCCGCCGCAGGTACCCAGTTTAAGGATGCCAACGGCAATACTGCCTACTTCACGGTGGGTGACTATTACTGGCTGGAAGAAGTTGTAAACGAACTGCCTCAGGGCGATGCCAATGATCCGCTCACCGCTTATGCGGATGCCGAGCACCTGATCTGGTATTCGTTCCAGTTCGGCGATGCGGCCATCACCGAAGTTTCTACCACCACACCCGGCGTATATCCGCGCCAGAAGATCACGCCCACTTCTTCCAATGAAGTGCTGATCGAGATCACCAACCGCTATATGTTCGGCATCGTGACCTTCCTGAAGTACGAAGACGGCGTAGACTCCGAAACACTGAGCGGTGCTACATTCGAAGTAAGGCTCGACCCGAACGATCCCGATTCCAAGCTGGAAGCTGCGATCATTCGCGAAGTGCCCGAAGGCAGCGGTGTATACCAGGTGATCATCCCGCTGGAGAGCGAGAGCGCGAGGGATTACTACATTGTTGAGACCGATCCGCCTGCCGGCCACGTGCTCAACCCGAACCCGAGCGAAAACTGCATAAAGGTCAACCTCTCCTGGGCGAACTGCGTGAAGGACTTCACGGAAAATCCCGAAGAAGGCGAGTATCTGAACAACCCGGTCGGCAACCCGATCGAAGTGATCAAGTATGCCGACGTCCACGACAACAATCCCATAACGGTAACTGCCGGCCAGGCAAGGTTCTCTCTGTACCACGGCATCGTGGCCGAGGGCGAGACCGAGCCCAGCAGCTGGGAGTCTATCGAAGATGACTTCAACTTAGCCACGAATGGCGATGGTAAGGTAAGCTTCAACACGCTGCTTACCCCCTATGAGTGGTATGCGGTTGCCGAGACGTTCCTTGATGCGTCCCATTTCCGCGGCCTTGAGAGCATGTACGTAGACAACGTGAAGATGGATCTCGAGACTATCACGGTTGGCAGCAACGAGGTCGAGGACGCCTACGTATTCTATAACGAAGGCAACAGCGGCACCATCACCGTAAAGGCATACAACTACCCGTTGATCAAGCCGCGCATCGAGAAGATCGACGTCGGCCAGTATCCGGAAGATGTCCATCCGACCATGAACTTCAGCATCTACGAAGTTGCAGCCGACTTTGAGGCGACTGACACTAAGGTTGAAGCTCTGGCGGCTGATGCGGCGGCTGCAGCTGCGGCAGCAGCGGAAGCCGAAGAGGCTGGAGAGGATCCCGGCGTCGTTCTGCCCAAGCTCGTGTATTCGGGCATGACGGAAACCGCCGCCGATCACCAGTTTACCAATGACGACGGTTACCTGGGAACCTTCACTCTCTGGGCCGCGACCAACGAAACCCAGGAGAACTGGGATCCCGCCAAGACTTACATACTGGTCGAGACCTCTGTCGGCGGTATCGAAGATACTTACGACACAATGGTCAAGGACGACCTGCGTGTAAAGTGGTTCCTTAAGATCGAGCCCATTGAGAATCCCACCGAGGCTCCTACCTATACGCTGAAGAACATTAACGGCGTAGCGAATGTCGACCTGGCCAAGAACGTTATCGCGAAGTCCGAAGAGTTCTCCGGCAGCGATATCGTAATGGAAGGCAACACCGCTTATGTCGAATCCCTGCTCACGGATTCCCGCAAGGTGGCTTATACGCTTGAACCCGATGTAAGCGGCAAGAACCAGATGCTCAGATCCTTCGAGCTGGCGGACAGCGGTCTTACCCCGACTCCCGCCGCCGCAGCGTTCGAATACGGCATCACCGAGGTCAACATCGGTAAAGCGAAGCAGATCGTTGAAACGCTTGAGAAGAGCGGACCGATAAATGCCAAGATCTATGCGGACATCTATCTGGACGGCTCCGACGAACCTTTCAATGAAGAACCGCTTGACGTCACCGCAACGAATGACGGCGCTCCCGAGGGAACCGTCACCGTCGATGTACCCGACACCACTCAGACCTTCAGGATCAGCTACTACAGCCCGGAGGTCAAGACCAACACCGGCTACACCGAGGACAAGGTGGACGAAGAGACCGGTGAGATCAAAGTCGGCAAGGGCTATGTGCTGGGCGAGGAGTTCAAGGTAGCGCCTACCGAGGTGCTGATGACAGTTGCGAAGACCGTTGAAGGTCCCACCGCTGTCGAGATCACCAAGTTCGAGAATAAAGCCACAACCAAGCTGACCTACTCCAAGTGGGGTTCCAACGGCTCCACTCCCGTGATCAAGTCTGCGAACGCGTCTGCCAAAGCGGATGTGAATGTCCGCAAGCTTGAGCTGCCTATCATGACGATAACCAAGGCGAACCTGCAGGGCAGCCCGAGTGTCCAGACCAGCACGGATACGACACCTTCGTATATCACCTACGAAATCACCGTCACGAATGACGAAACCGTGTCCAATGTCGATTTCGAGAATCCCGTCGTGATCGATATACTGCCCACTGGTGTTACGTTCTTCGAAGACGCAACGCATCCTGTAAAGATCGAGGAAGGTATAGTCGGCAACCCGTTCACCACGAGCACCATGACCGTGGTTGACAAGCTGCAGGTGGAAGGCGCCATGGTCAACGAGACCTCCAGCGGCGACTACCGCGATCCTGAGACTGCTCTGATCTTTAAGCTCAAGGGCACGCTGGCGAAGGGCTACTCCCTGAGGATAACCTTCTCTGCAGAAGTGACCGAGAACGCGCTGCTCTATGAGCGTGAAGGCAGAGAAACCACGATCCGCAATGACGCGTACCTCTCTTCCTGGGACAAAGCTCCCAAGACGGTAGACAATCCGAACGGTTATGCTTACGCAACGGGTGTCGGTTCGAACGGCAAATACCAGTTTGGCGATCAGCTTGCCGATGCTGCTGCCGACAGTAACGACGAGATGCCCGGCCTCCACGAGAGCGGCGTGCATAACACGACAGACTTTGAACCGTACATCACCGAGGAATACGCCTGGATCAGGGCCTTTAACGAGGTCGCAGTCGTTAAGTCCATGGAGATCAAGGCTATCAAAGCCGTACGCGGCGACCGTGATACCGCCTACCATACCGACGGCCTTGGCTGGGCGAGCCGTACCGTCGCATATCCCGATGAGACCGGATATGAAGAAGGCGATATGGGATTTGTCGACTGGCGACTCACCGCCTCCAGTTCACCGAACCAGGAAGCGCACCAGCTGGTGATCGGCGACGTTATCCCGAAACTCGGCGACGTAGCCAACCGCGGTTCCAAGTGGGATACCATCTTTGGCTATATCTCCGAAGTGAAGGTCGCCGGTGCGAATCAGATCGATAAATTCGATCTGTGGGTAACCAGGGTGCCGATCAATCAGGCTGAGTCCAAGGTGAACGCCGGCATGAAGAATGCCCGTACGGCCGGCTGGCTTGAGGACAACGGTTGGGAACATATCACCAACAATCCTGACGAAACCAGCTACACCGCGGAAACGATAACGGCTAATGAAAACATAACCGGTTTCCTGATGGTCTTTAAAGATGAAGTTGCGCTGATGTCCAACCACTCGATGATCATCACCTTCCGCACCTTCGTTAAGAAGATCGACAGGGACCAGGACGATTACTTCTTCAACAATATAGCGTTTACCAACGCGGTAAACATCTACAAGATAACCTACAGCGAGATCCTTTCGATCGACGGAAGTATCCTCGGCTCCAACCCGGTCAGCGTGTCCGTACTGGACGGCCTGGTACAGGTCGAAGGCGACGTCTGGATCGACGAGGATTGGGACGCCACTCAGAAGCCTGACATGGACAACGAGAATGGACATGCCCGCCGCGATTACAGCGAGTACGCGATCGTACAGCAGTTTATCGCGGATGGCAACATCACGTTCTCCATCAGGAAGAACTTCGGCGCCACTCCGGGCGTATCCGGCGGCTCCAACAGCGTCGGATCCAACACGGATCCTGGCTATGGCGAGTCCATCCAGCACTTCGAGTTTAAGGAGCTGACGCCGGCTCTCCAGAACAACACTCCTCTCTATATTAATGAAGAGTTGAATGTTGGCGCTCTGAAGGGCAGCGACCCGGCCAACTACTATCTGACCGCGCAGGTCAGAGATACCGACCTGCTGGAGATCTTCAAGCTGACTGATCTGGGTGACGGACATTATGAGTCCGACGACCCGGCAGAGCTGCTTGAAGGCGGAGCAGCTGAGGCCAATGCACTGGACAGCAACTTCGACGAAGTGCGTGCTGCGGGCCAGTACATTACCAAGCCCTTCTACCTCCGTTACTCCACGCATAACGACCAGAGCAAGGATATCGGCTTCAGGATGGAGCGCGACCTTGATATCATTAAGGTCGCTGCGGACGACCCGGACTTCCCGGTCGAAGGCGCCAAGTTCAGCCTGACCGAGTTCGCCGAAGGCGCTGCGCCCAGCGGCTCCGGCAAGGCGTGCAAGTTCACTCAGGATGAGACGACCGGCGTGTACACCTATGACATGTCGGGCTCCATAACCGAGCTTGTCACCGACGATGAAGGCAAGATCCACATCACCGGCCTCAACTGGTGGAAAGAATACGTGATCGAGGAGACCGCTCCGGCCGAAGGCTTCGAGCCTACGATATACAGCGTGACTCCCGGCGATGACACCGATCTGGCCATGGACGGCGAAGGCGAAGACGCTGTTGTCTCCTTAGTGAAGAACGACAAGGCCTTCATACTGAAGATCCCGCCGAAAGCCAGGACCACCAAGCTTGACACCGTAACCGTAAGCAACCCGCGCGCCGTAGAGGTTGAGATCAACGTCGCGAAGCTCTTCAAGAGCCTGTCGACCGAGACCTTTACGTTCGACTTCGAACTGAGACTGACTGCCGTCAGCCCCGAAGATCCGCTGGCTGAACTGAATGCGGAGCTGCTGGAGAGCGCGGATACCGATGCTGATCCTCTCGACACCATCACCCTTACGATAGAGGGTACTGCTCCCAATGCCGAGAAACCCGACGAGCGGTACGACTATGGCACCTTTGCGAAGCAAAAGGTGTACGGCGAGGGCACATACACCTTCACCGTGACCGAGATCGTGCCTGAGGAAGGCGACGACGATTACAACCCCGCCATCGATTACGACGACGTAGTGACCAAGACCGTGACCGTGACGGTGACCTGGTACGGCGAGGATGATCTGGATGAGGATCACCCGACCGTAGGTCTGTACGCCGAGTATGCATATCCCGCCGCGCCGAACTCCATTACGGTGGAAGACGGCGAAGAGGCCGTGACCTACGTGCTGTTCACCAACACCTACGACGCCGACGGCGAATGGGCGCCCAACGTGTTCAAGACCCTGAAGGGCCGCGATTGGGCGGAAGGCGAGACCTTCAACTTCCAGGTAATCGATAACGACAACGATGATACCGTAGTCCTCGAAGGCACCGCGACCATTGAGAACGGCGAAGCGGTCGTGGTCTGGACCAGCACGGCTGACGACACCAAGTCCGTGGTGGAATACACGCTGGCTGATCTGGGCGAGCACAACTACACCATCCACGAGGTCTACACCGCGCAGGATGACGAAAACAACAACGGCATACCGGATGACGGTATGGCAACTGTCGCGCCAGACGTTACTGTCAAGGTGACCGTGTCCGAGAGCGAGGACGGCAGCAGCACGCTGGTCGTCGAACAGGAACCCGATCCGGAAGACGGCATCGAGATGATCAACGAGTTCGAGGCCAAGGGCGAGTGGGCTCCCACCGCGTTCAAGGTCCTGAACGGCCGCGACTGGCAGCCCGGCGAGACCTTCCACTTCATCGTTGAGGAGATCACCAAGGACGCTGAAGACAACGAGGTCAGGACTCAGGTGATGGAGGGTACCGCCACCGCAGGAGAGAACGGTCAGCTCACCGACATCGTCTGGGATCCGACCAAGATCAATTACACCGAGGCCGATGTGGGCACTCACGTGTACGAGATCTCCGAGGTCGTTCCTGAGGATGACGACCCGACCTTCGACCCGAACATGTCTTACTCCACGACGGTGTATACGGTCAATGTGACAGTGTCCCTGACCGATGCGCCCGAAGGCTCCGATTATCCCTACACCGACGAGCTGACTGTGGAAGATGATGCTCCCGAGACGATGAGCTTCATCAACGACTACGAGCATGATCCCATCAAGTCCAATCTGAGCGTCAAGAAGAAGATCATCGGCCAGTGGCCCGAGTTTGAGCAGCCCGCGACGTTCACCTTCACCCTGGTGTTCGACGAAGCGAATTCCACCGAGGGCGCCAAGGACATGGTGACTCTGGATGAGGAAGGCAAACAGCCCTTCACGACCCAGACCATCGAGCTGACTCCCGAGAACCTGGATGAGTTCGTGACCGAGGCGTTTGCAGATGTCTGGTTCCAGTGGTACGACATGACCTATGTCTTCACCATCCAGGAGACTGACACCGCCTATCCGGGCATGACCTTAGACACTGCCGTCTACACCTGGACGATCAAAGTGACCAAGGCCTCCAACGGACAGCTCCAGAAGACCGAGACACTCACAAAGACCAAGACAGTGGACGGTCAGACGACTACCACTACTATAACCACCGATCCTCTGGCCGCCGAGTTTGAGAACGAGTACGAGCCCAGCCCGGTGAACTTCCAGCCCAAGGTAAAGAAGATCATGTCCGAGGACAGCAGGCCGCTGCCTTGCGACGTCACGATCACCTTCAACATGGCGCTGGTATCCCAGACGGATCTGAACGGCAATAACATCACCGGCGGCTACGAAGTGGCCGACAACAAGACCTCGGTCGATGTTGAGCTGCCCGAAGGCACCGAGCCTGACGACGATATCGATCCCGTTGCGTTCGGCCAGATCACCTTCAAGAAGCAGGGCATCTACAAGTTCAGCTTCACCGAAGGCACGATCGATCCTGCACTGCCCAACTTCACCAAGGTTACCACCGATCCCGGCACCGTCACCGTGACCGTCAAGGACGACGGACAGGGCGGCCTGGTGATCGACAAGGTCGAGCAGACCGGTGGCGAGGTCGAAGAAGGTGCTGACGGCTATGTTTACACCGCCGAGTTCACCAACAAGTTCCTGCCCACGCCTGCCGAGTATACGCCTCAGGTCAAGAAGCTGATGACCAAGGCCAGCAGGCCGCTGCCCGTAGACGTGACCGTCAGCTTCGAGATGACGATCGAGGGTTACCCGGACAACGACGTCGTAGTCGACAAGCCGGATGACCTGACCAAGGACATCGTGCTGCCGAAGGACACCGATATGTCCTTGTACGCGAGCGAGCCGGTGAGCTTCACCAAGATCGAGTTCACCCGTGCGGGCACCTACACTCTCACCTTCACCGAGACCGGCTATACACCCACCGACCTGGCCAACTTCGGGCCGGCGGAAGGCAGTGAAGCCGCGAAGCTGGAAGTGGTGGTGGACTACGACGAGAATGGCAACCTGTACATCGTGAGCGCGGAGAAGAAGGCCGGCGCCGGCGAGGTTAACGGAACCGACTACACCTTCACCGCCGAGTTCACCAACGAGTACATCCCGACTCCCGTGAAGTACCAGCCTCACGTGAAGAAGCTGATGACCGACATCAGCCGTCCGCTGCCTGTGAAGGTCACGGTACCCTTCACGATGTCGATAAGCGCGAACCCGAACGGAGGCGCCGTGGCGCTGACTCCGGAAGCCCTGACTCAGACGATAGAACTGCCCAGCGCGACCACGTGGGCGGGCTACACCGGTTACGAGACCAAGGACTTCAGCGAGATTGAGTTCAATCGTGCCGGCACCTACGAGTTTGAGATCAAGGAAGGCCAGTGGACTTCCACTCCGACGCTGGCTGACGGCACGTTCCACAAGCAGCCCGCGACCGACGCGAGGATCCAGGTCGTCGTAGAAGACGATAAGAAGGGCAGCCTGTTCATCAAGGAAGTGAATGTCCTCGCGGGCGAGACCACTGCGACCGAGGGTGAAGAGTTCACCTACACGGCGCAGTTCACCAACGAGTACATCCCGCAGCCGACCGACTATCAGGCGCACGTGAAGAAGCTGATGACCGACATCAGCCGTCCGCTGCCGATCGAGGTAACGGTACCCTTCACGATGGCGATCGAGAAGAACCCGGACAACGGCGCCAAGCCTCAGAATGAGACCGCCATGACTCAGGAGATCGTGCTGCCCAGCGCGACCACTTGGGCGGGCTACACCGGTTACGAGACCAAGGACTTCAGTGTGATCGACATCACCTGGGCGAACACGTACGAGTTCAGCATCAAGGAAGGCCAGTGGACTTCCACTCCGACGCTGGTTGAGGGTACGTTCCACAAGCAGCCCGCGACCGACGCGACGCTCACTATCGTAGTCGAAGACAAGAACGGCAAGCTGGAAGTCGTCAGCGCGACCGCTACCGGTGAGACCACGACGGTAGGCGGAACTGCCGAGAACTACACCTACACGGCGCAGTTCACCAACGAGTACATCCCGCAGCCGACCGACTATCAGGCGCACGTGAAGAAGCTGATGACCGACATCAGCCGCCCGCTGCCCGTAGACGTAACGGTCGACTTCGAGATGACGATCACCGATAACCCGGACGACGGCGCCAAGCCTCAGAATGAGACCGCCATGACTCAGGAGATCGTACTCCCCAAGGATACTCCGATGGAGAGCTACGTAAGCGAGGTCAAGGACTTCAGCATCATCGGCATCACCTGGGCGAACACCTACAAGTTCGGCATCGATGAGACCGGATTCACCTCCGATCCCGCACTGGCCGATGGCACGTTCCACAAGCAGCCCGCGACTCCCGCGACCCTCGAAGTCGAAGTCTTCGACGACATGGGCCAGCTGAGAGTCAAGAGCGCGATCGCTACTACCGGTGAGACCGAAGCGGTGGATGCGGCAAACAACTACACCTACACTGCCGAGTTCACCAACGAGTACATCCCCGAGCCCACCGATCACCCGATCGAGGCTCAGAAGTTCGTCGACGGTGAAGAGACGCAGAAGGATATGGAGTTCACCTTCACCTTGACGCCCATCAGCGCCGTGCTGACCAACGCCAAGAAGACCATGGATGCTTCCGAGATGCCGATGCCGCCGCAGAATGAAGTGACGGTAGTCGGTCCCGCCCTTGCCGAGTTCGGTGACGCTCACTACGAGTGGGCCGGCGTGTACACCTACGAGATCGCCGAGACCATCGGCAACTACGTGGGCTACACCTTCGACGGACGCATCTGGACCGTGACCATAACGGTCGTTGACAACAACGGCAAGCTGGAAGCCACTCACGAGTACGTGGCGGACGACGGAGCTCAGTCCGAACTGGCCGAGTTCCACAACCTCTTCGAGACCTCTACTCTGACGGTCAAGAAGACGGTGACCGGCTTCTCCATCGACACGAGCCGCGCGTTCAAGTTCACCGTAGAGCTGTTCGACGAGAACGATCAGCCCCTGTACGGCCAGTACGAGTACACCGGCGCGGTCGGCGGATGGGTCAAGGACGGCAAGGCCGAGTTCGAACTCCACCACGACGAGAGCATCACCATTACCGACATCCCGCTGAACGCTAAGTGGGTGGTGACCGAGGCGCGCGACGATGAGTACATCGTGACCATCGGCAAGCCCGAGGGCATCATCGAGCGTGAAGGCAGCCTCTCCGCCTGGGTGAACGACTATGTGCCCGCTGGCATGCCCGGCGTGTGGATCAACGTAGGCGACTGCTTCGAATAAAGTCAACGGCTCCCGCGCGCGGCGAATAACCGCGCGCGGGACAAGGACGGAAAGAGAGGATGAAAACAATGCTTAAAAAGTTGACTGCCATGCTTCTTGCGTTCCTGCTGGTGTTGACTAGTTTCGCTGCTTTTGCCGAGGAGACACAGGGCGAGGAAACCGAGATACAGGAAAAAGAAGAATCCATACTCTACGTAGCAAATCCCACCGTGATGCGCGGCGAGTTCTTCACCGAGATGTGGGGCAACTCCACTACCGATATCGACGTGCGCGTGCTGATCCACGGTCTTAACCTGGTCAAGTGGGAAAACGCGCTGGGTATGTTTATCCCCGACGACGTAGTAGTCAAGCAGACTCTGACTCAGAACACCGAGGACGGCGGCAGGCTGTACACCTTCAAACTGTGGGACGACCTGTACTGGTCCGACGGCACTCAGATCACTGCCTGGGACTATGCGTTCACCGTACTGTTCCAGATAGCTCCCGAAGTTATCCCCACCGGCGGCACTCCCGTCCATGAGGATTTCCTGGTGGGCTTTGAAGAGTACTACAACAAAGAAGTCGATTACTTCGAAGGCCTCAAGGTGCTGGACGACTTCACGCTCCAGTTCCACGTACAGAAGGAATACGTTCCCTTCTTCTACGAGTACGGCCTGTTCTACATCACCCCCTTCCCGATCGAAGAGATCGCTCCGGGCTGCGTGGTGAAGGACGACGGCGACGGCGTGTACATCGCCAACGAGGATGAGGAGATCGAAGATCCCATCTTCACTCCCGAGCTGATCAAGCAGACCGTGCTGAATCCCGAAACCGGTTACGCCGCCCACCCCAAGAAGGTCAGCGGCCCCTACACGATCGAGAGCTGGGACGGCGTGACTGCCGAGTTCAAGATCAATCCCTACTTCAAACTGGATCCCTACGATCACACCAAGCCCACCATCGACCGTCTTGTGTTCACCCTGGGTGACAACAACGACATGATCGAGAAGCTGAAGAACGGTGAGCTCAACCTGCTCAACAAGGTCACCAAGAAGGAGACCATCGAAGCGGGTCTGGAGCTGGCCGGATACCAGTACGAAGCGTATCCCCGCGTGGGCCTGAGCTACATCAGCTTCTTCACCGAGAAGACGGCTGTGTCCAGCAAGGCGGTCCGCCAGGCCATCGGCTACTGCGTGGACAGGAACCTGCTGGTGGAAGGCTACACCGGACCTTACGGCGTGCTGATGCCCGTTTGGAGCGGTCTTGCCCAGTGGATGTACCGCGTGATCATGGGCGTGTTCGAGTATCCCGGCAGGGAGCCCAAGCCCTATGACGTGAAGGCTGTTGCGGAGTACGAGAAGAACAAGAAGGAATGGGAAGAGCTGAACCTTGACACCATCAAGAGGTACACACTCCAGGTGGACAAGGCCATCGAGCTGCTGAAAGAGGACGGCTGGACGCTCAACCGCGAAGGCAACGAGTTCGATCCCGAAAAGGACGATGTGCGCTGCAAGATGATCGACGGCGAACTCATCGCGCTGGATCTGGTCTGCTGGTATCCTGCCGGCAACTACATGGCGGAGCTGTTCACCGAGCACCTGCTGCCCAACTTGGAGAAGGCGGGCATCAAGCTCACGCTCAAGCCCCTGCCCATGGTGGATATCCTGTCCACTTGGTACGATCAGGTCAACCGTGACGGAGACATGGTCTATCTGGCCACCAACTTCGACGTGGTGTTCGATCCGGTGGTGAACTTCCTCGAGGACGAGGGCGGCAACCACACCTGGAACTACACCAACTTCTGGGATGAGAAGCTCTACGATCTCGCCGTGGATATGCGCGAGACCGAGCCCGACGACCAGCTGGGCTACATGAAGAAGTGGATCAAGTGGCAGTAGGAGTTCATGGAAGAGCTGCCCATGCTGCCCATCTACTCCAACATGTACTACGACTTCTTTATTCCCGAACTGCAGAACTACAACGTGCCCACTTACGTGACCTGGACGCAGGCGATCATTTCCGCCACGCTGTCCGGCGGCACCGAGGCCGTTGAGGAAGCGGAAGAAGCGGAAGCCGAAGCCGAATAAACCAAATCAGTTTTGAAACAGCGGGGGAGCCTTCCTCCGCGCAGAGGCCCTGGTCCCGATAAGGGATCAGGGCCGTTTCTTTATTGGCTGTAACCGCTAAATAAAGGTAACCGCTAAATAAAGCACACTACGCCTGGTAGAGTTCACGCAGCCCATCAGCCCAAGGCAGCAGGTCGTCGATCGACGACTTTGGATCATGCGCAAAGCGCTCCGGCAGTACTGTCAACAGATGACCAATGTACTTCT
>JAEEGL015602108.1_pt1 | contig 19927 bp, 18 predicted proteins | sample 9134231 | NCBI WGS metagenome assembly JAEEGL01 (sample SAMN16246548, study PRJNA631951) | gut metagenome | biome: gut microbiome; feature: rumen; material: fiber-attached | host: Bos | place: Iran: Karaj | collected 2018-10 | reverse complement strand
CTGGCGGCGACACAAGTCTATACGCACAATTCGCTTCAAACCATCAAATCAGTTTATAAACAAGCTCACCCACGAGCATAAAATAAGCAGCCATGGAAATTAAAATCAATGCAGTCCGCTTTGACATCGACCAGAAGCTGGTCGACTTCGTCAACAAGAAAGTGAGTAAACTGGACAAGTTCTACGATGCCATCCTGGGCGTGGAAGTCTTTCTGCGTGTAGAAAAACTGCAGGCGGAAGAGAACAAGGTGGCGGAGATCAAGGTGAACATCCCCGGCAACGACTTGTTTGTCAAGAAACAAACCAATACTTTCGAGGAATCTGTAAGTCAGGCGGTTGATTCCTTGACCCGCTCGCTCGGCAAAACCAAGGAAAAACAGCGCGGTGTCTGAAACAGTACGACAGAGTCCTGATAATGAGCCGGATTCGTCTGTGATATTTTTTTGAACAAAAAAGTTTGAAAAGTTGTTATATTTCAAATTAAACGTTTATCTTTGCCGCCACTTTTTGTAGGGGTTCCGCCCGACGGCGGCGGCGAAGTCTTGCCGGTGTAGCTCAGTTGGCCAGAGCAGCTGATTTGTAATCAGCGGGTCGTGGGTTCGAATCCCTCCATCGGCTCAAGTTCATTGAATTAAGGATTTTACCATAACGGGGAGATTCCAGAGCGGTCAAATGGGGCAGACTGTAAATCTGTTGTCTACGACTTCGGAGGTTCGAATCCTCCTCTCCCCACATACTTTGTAAGCGGAAGTAGCTCAGTTGGTAGAGCATAACCCTTCCAAGGTTAGGGTCGCGGGTTCGAATCTCGTCTTCCGCTCCATATCAGGCCGATGTAGCTCAGAGGTAGAGCACTTCCTTGGTAAGGAAGGGGTCATGGGTTCAACTCCCATCATTGGCTCTCTTTTTTGTGTCAGGAAATAAAGTTCACAACCTTTAATAAATCGAATTATGGCAAAAGAAAAATTTGACAGATCGAAACCCCATGTCAATATTGGTACAATCGGTCACGTAGACCACGGTAAGACGACCTTGACGGCTGCCATTACCATGGTTCTTGCAAAAAGAGGTCTTTCCGAACAGCGTTCTTTCGACTCCATCGACAATGCGCCGGAAGAAAAGGAAAGAGGTATTACGATCAACACGGCTCACGTGGAATATCAGACGGCCAACCGTCACTACGCGCATGTTGACTGCCCCGGTCACGCCGACTATATCAAGAACATGGTTACGGGTGCTGCTCAGATGGATGGTGCCATTATCGTTGTTGCCGCTACCGACGGTCCCATGCCGCAGACCCGCGAGCATATCCTTCTGGCCCGTCAGGTGAACGTCCCCCGCATCGTTGTCTTCATGAACAAGGTTGACCTGGTGGACGACCCCGAAATGCTGGATCTCGTCGAGATGGAAATGCGCGAACTGCTGAATTTCTACGATTACGACGGTGACAATACCCCGATTATCCGCGGTTCCGCCCTCGGCGCGCTGAACGGCGAACCCGAATGGGAAGAGAAGGTTATGGAACTGATGGACGCTGTTGATACGTACATTCCGATTCCTCCGCGTGAGAACGAGAAACCGTTCCTGATGCCTGTTGAAGATGTCTTCTCGATCACCGGCCGTGGTACGGTTGCCACCGGTAGAATCGAAACGGGTATCATCCACACGAACGACCCGGTTGCCATCGTGGGTCTCGGTGCCGAAAAGGGCCGTACCAGCGTTGTGACGGGTGTCGAGATGTTCCGTAAGATCCTGGACGAAGGTGAGGCTGGCGACAATGTCGGTCTGCTGCTCCGTGGTGTCGACAAGAAAGAAATCAAGCGCGGTATGGTTCTGGCCAAACCGGGTACGATTACGCCGCACACGGTCTTCGAAGCCGAGGTTTACGTACTGAAGAAAGAGGAAGGTGGCCGTCATACGCCGTTCCACAACAACTATCGTCCGCAGTTCTACCTGAGAACGTTGGACGTGACCGGTGAAATCCAACTGCCGGAAGGCCGCGAGATGGTGATGCCGGGCGACCACGTGACGATTAAGGTTACCCTGATTTATCCTGTCGCTATCAACGAAGGTCTGCGTTTCGCTATCCGCGAAGGCGGCCGTACGGTGGGCGCCGGTCAGGTGACCGCGATTGTTGACTAAGAGAATTCTAACCTGAAAGTGTGGGCGAAACTATTGTCTGACATTAGTTCCGCCCGACTTTTCAGGTTGTTTGTTGATTTTTGCGATGCATCGGTCGGATCTTCCAGGACAGACAGGGTGTTTCGCATTTGTTGAAACAGACCTATTCGCCTGTGATTTATTTGTGCGAAATGAGGGACTGGGAACTTCGGGCGCCTTCGGGATGCTGACGGAGAACCCTGGAAACACAGGAGTGTAGTTCAAGGGCAGAATAGCGGTCTCCAAAACCGTTGATGGGAGTTCGAATCTCTCCACTCCTGCCAGTATTTTCAGAGAACATGAACAAGATTAAAACTTACTTTCAGGAAGCATACACCGAGCTGGTCCATAAAGTGACGTGGCCGACGTGGACCGATTTGAAGTCGAGTTCTATCGTTGTGATGGTCGCCTCGTTGCTGATTGCGGTCGTGATTTTTGTGATGGATTTCTGCTTTCAGCACATCTTCGAGGCCATTTACGGATTGTTTTAATTGCTCGTCAAGCGAATAGGATATGGAAGAGTCCGGCAAAAAATGGTATGTACTGAGAACGGTCGGCGGCAAGGAGAAACGTGTCAAGGAGTCGATCGAAAGTGAAATTGCTGCGGCGGGTCTCAGTGACTATCTGTCGCAGGTGCTTATTCCCACGGAACGGGTTTATCAGATCAAGAAAGGAAAGAAGGTGAGCAAGGAGCGCACGTTCTTTCCCGGCTATATTCTGATCGAAGCCGAACTGGTCGGGGAGATGGTGCATATTCTGCGAAACATCACCAATGTGGCCGGATTGCTCGAAGAGGAGCGGACGGTGGACGGCGTACGCAAGAAATTGCCGGTGCCGCTGCGTCAGGCTGAGGTGAACCGTATCCTGGGCAAGGTGGACGAACTGGCTGCCGGCGAGGAGGAAATCAATGTCCCGTTCTGTGTCGGCGAGTTGGTCAAGGTGACCGACGGGCCGTTCAACACTTTCACGGGCACCATCGAGGAAGTGAACGAAGAGCAGAAGAAACTCAAGGTGATGGTGAAGATTTTCGGACGCCAGACGCCTCTGGAATTAAGTTTCATGCAAGTTGAGAAGAACGGCTGAAAAAGCCGTGTGAACCAAGAATGTTACGCACTGACATATGACTGTTCTGCTTCCAATCTTGAACGGTCGAAATTAACAAATTAACAAATTAAGCGATGGCAAAAGAAGTTGCTGGATTAATCAAGTTACAGATCAAAGGCGGCGCCGCAAATCCATCTCCTCCCGTAGGACCTGCACTGGGTTCGAAAGGTGTGAACATCATGGAGTTCTGCAAGCAGTTCAACGCTCGTACGCAGAACATGGCAGGCAAAACCATTCCTGTGATCATCACGGTTTATTCCGACAAGTCGTTTGATTTTGTAACGAAAACACCCCCGGTACCGGTGCAGCTGAAAGAGGCCTGCAAACTGAAATCCGGTTCCGCCGAGCCCAACCGCCGGAAGGTGGCGTCGCTCAACTGGAGTGCTGTCGAAGCAATTGCAAAAGACAAGATGCAGGATATGAATGCCTTGACATTGGAAGCTGCGATGAGAATGGTTGCCGGAACCGCCAGAAGCATGGGAATCACTGTCGAAGGTGAGTTTCCGTATAACAAATAGGAGGGACAGAAATGGCAAAACTTACTAAAAAACAGAAGCAGGCTTTGGAAAAAGTCGATACTTCCGCCATGTACAGTCTGTCGGAAGCCGCCGCTATGCTGAAGGACATTACCACGGTGAAGTTTGACGCCTCTGTGGACATGGACGTCCGCCTGGGTGTCGATCCGCGCAAGTCGAACCAGATGGTCCGTGGCGTGGTCTCTCTGCCGCATGGTACCGGAAAGCAGGTGCGCGTGCTGGCTCTGTGCTCGGCTGACAAGGAAGAGGAAGCGAAGGCTGCCGGTGCTGATTTCGTGGGCTTGGAAGAGTACCTCGAGAAAATCAAAGGTGGCTGGACCGACGTCGATGTCATCATCACCATGCCCTCCGTCATGCCCAAGATCGGTGCGCTCGGCCGTATCCTCGGTCCGCGCGGCCTGATGCCGAACCCGAAAAGCGGTACGGTCACCATGGAACTGGGCAAGGCTATCCGCGAAGTGAAGCAGGGAAAGATCGACTTCAAGGTCGACAAGTACGGCATCATTCACGCGGCGATAGGGAAAGTGTCATTCGCGCCGGAACAGATCGTTGACAATGCCAAGGAATTCGTCGGCATCATCAACAAACTGAAACCGGCTGCCGCCAAGGGCACCTACATCAAGAGCATCTATATTTCTTCTACGATGAGTGTAGGACTGAAAGTTGATCCGAAATCCGTTGAAGCATAATTCGAAAAACTTTGAATCATGAGAAAGGAAGGAAAAGATCAAATCATCGAAAGTCTCGTAGAGAAAATAGGGCAATACAATACGCTGTATGTGACGGATATCGCTGATCTCAATGCGTCCAAGACGTTTGCACTGCGCAAAATGTGCTTCGACAAGGGGATCAAGCTGATCGTGGTCAAGAACACGCTGCTCCGGAAAGCGCTGGAGAAGAGTGAAGGCGTATACGACGAGTTGTTCGGCATCCTGAAACAGCCGACGGCTATTATGCTCAGCAACGAGAGCAATGCTCCCGCCAAACTGATCAAAGAGTTCCGCAAAGGCAGCGAGAAACCGGTCCTTAAAGGCGCTTATGTGCAGGAATCCGTGTATATCGGTGACAATCAGCTGGATGCTCTGGCGAACATTAAGTCCAAGGAAGAACTCATCGGCGACATCATCGCGCTGCTGCAGTCTCCGGCCAACCGGGTTATTTCTTCTTTGCAGTCGGGCAGTCATCTCCTGGCCGGACTGGTGAAGACTTTATCGGAGAAAGAATAAAATCGAATAATTAATTTTTTTAATAAAAAAGAAAATGGCAGACTTGAAAGTTTTTGCAGAACAACTGGTTAACTTAACCGTTAAGGAAGTTCAGGAATTGGCTAACATCCTGAAGGAAGAATACGGTATCGAACCCGCCGCCGCGGCTGTCGCCGTTGCAGCTCCTGCCGAAGGCGGTGCCGCCGCTGCCGAGGAGAAATCGACGTTCGATGTGATTTTGAAAGCCGCTGGCGGTGCCAAGCTGCAGGTGGTGAAATTGGTCAAGGAATTGACCGGTCTGGGTCTGAAGGAAGCCAAGGAATTGGTGGACGGCTGCCCGAAGGCTGTGAAGGAAGGATGCTCCAAGGAGGATGCTGAATCCCTGAAGGCCCAGCTGGAAGAAGCCGGCGCGGAAGTTGAACTTAAATAACGAGGCTATTATCCTAAGTATATTAGGGTTACAGGTTTAGGGTCTCATGTATGTGAGACCCCGAACCTTTTTGTCATTTCAGTCGAGTTCACTTTAATTTCAACTTCAATGTCACGCAACGTTTCTCCAAGAATAAGTTTCTCATCAATAAAAAAACCGTTCCCTTATCCTGATTTTCTGGAGGTCCAACTCAAGTCTTTCTATGATTTCTTCCAGATAGACACGACGCCCGAAAATCGAAAGAACGAAGGCCTGTACAAGGTTTTTCAGGAGAATTTCCCCATTACCGACACGCGTAACAACTTTGTACTGGAGTTCATCGATTATTTCGTGGACCCGCCGAGATACACCATCAAGGAGTGCATCGAGCGCGGTCTGACGTACAGCGTGCCGCTGAAAGCAAAACTCAAACTTTACTGTACAGATCCGGAACACGAGGATTTTGACACCGTCGTTTCGGATGTGTATCTGGGAACCGTCCCGTACATGACGCCCAAGGGGTCGTTTGTCATCAACGGTGCGGAACGTGTGATTGTTTCGCAGCTGCACCGCTCGCCCGGCGTGTTCTTCGGACAGAGCATCCACGCCAACGGTACGAAGCTCTATTCGGCCCGTATCATCCCGTTCAAGGGTTCGTGGATTGAGTTCGCCACCGATATCAACAACGTGATGTATGCGTACATCGACCGCAAGAAGAAACTGCCGGTCACGACGTTGCTCCGGGCCATCGGCTATGCCAACGACAAGGACATCCTGTCCATTTTCGACCTGGCCACCGAGGTGAAGGTTTCGAAGACGGCGTTGAAGAAGGCGGTGGGATCGAAGCTTGCGGCCCGTGTGCTGGAGATGTGGGTGGAGGACTTCGTCGACGAAGACACCGGCGAGGTCGTGTCCATCGAACGTACCAACGTCGTGGTCGACCGGGAGAAGGTGCTCGAACCTGAGGACATCGACAAGATTGTCAACTCGGGCGTCGAAACGATATTGCTGCACAAGGAGGAAACGTCCGACTATGCCATTATCTACAACACCCTCGGCAAAGATCCGTGCAACTCGGAGAAAGAGGCGGTGTTCCACATTTATCGCCAGTTGCGCAACTCCGAGCCGCCTGATGACGCGACGGCCCGGGATGTCATCGACAAGCTGTTCTTCTCGGACAAACGTTACGATCTGGGCGATGTCGGACGCTACAGGGTCAACAAGAAACTGAATCTCGACATTCCGTCGGACGTGCGTGTCCTGACCAAGGAAGACATTATTGAAATTATCAAATATCTGATCCAGCTGCTGAATTCGAAGGCCGATGTCGATGATATCGACCATCTGAGCAATCGCCGTGTCCGTACGGTCGGCGAGCAGCTGGCGACCCAGTTCAGCGTGGGTCTGGCGCGTATGGCGCGGACCATCAGGGAGCGGATGAACGTGCGGGACAACGAAGTCTTCACGCCCATCGACCTGATCAACTCCAAGACGCTGTCTTCGGTCATCAATTCTTATTTCGGCACCAACCAGCTGTCCCAGTTCATGGACCAGACCAACCCGCTGGCGGAGATGACGCACAAGCGCCGTCTGTCCGCACTCGGCCCCGGTGGTCTGTCGCGCGAACGCGCCGGATTCGAGGTGCGCGACGTGCACTACACCCATTACGGACGGCTTTGCCCGATCGAGACGCCGGAAGGTCCGAACATCGGTCTTATTTCGTCGCTCTGTGTGTTTGCGAAAATCAACAACCTGGGATTCATTGAAACGCCGTACCGTCAGGTGCACGACGGCGTGGTGGATTTCAGCGAGGCGGGCGTCAGCTATCTGACGGCCGAAGAGGAGGAAGGCAAGACCATCGCCCAGGCCAATGTGCCGGTCGATGACAGCGGCGTTTTCATCGAGCCGCGTGTCAAGGCCCGTCTGGACAGCGATTTCCCGCTGGCCGACAAGGACACGCTTGACATGATGGATGTGGCGCCGAACCAGATTGCCTCCATCGCTGCGTCGCTCATCCCGTTCCTGGAGCACGACGATGCCAACCGTGCCCTGATGGGATCGAACATGATGCGTCAGGCTGTGCCGCTGCTGACGACGGAAGCCCCGATTGTCGGTACAGGCATCGAGTACAACGTGGCCCGCGACTCCCGGCTGCTTGTCCGGGCGGAAGGCGACGGTGTGGTCGAATACGTGGATGCCGACAAGATCATCGTCCGTTATGACCGGACCGATGAGGAACGCTTCCTGATGTTCGATGACGACACGAAGACCTACGAACTGGCCAAGTTCTGCAAGACGAACCAGAGCATGTGCATGAACATGAAGCCCATCGTGCTGAAGGGCGACCGGGTCAAGACCGGCGACATCCTTTCCGAAGGCTATGCGACGGCCGACGGCGAGCTGGCGCTCGGCAAGAACCTGAAAGTGGCGTTCATGCCGTGGAAGGGCTACAACTTCGAGGATGCCATCGTCATCAGCGAACGGGTGGTCCGGAACGACATCTTCACTTCGCTGCACATCGACGAGTACATCATGGAGGTGCGCGATACGAAGCGGGGCGTGGAAGAGCTGACGGCGGACATTCCGAACGTGAGCGAAGACGCCACCCGCAACCTGGACGAGAACGGTCTGATTCGCATCGGTGCCCATGTGGAACCCGGTGACATCCTGATCGGTAAGATTACGCCCAAGGGCGAATCCGATCCGTCGCCCGAGGAGAAACTGCTGCGCGCCATCTTCGGTGACAAGGCCGGCGATGTCAAGGACGCTTCGCTGAAGGCTTCGTCCTCTCTGTCGGGTGTCGTTGTCGATAAGAAGCTTTTCTCGCGCATGGTCAAGGACAAGAAAACCATGGCCAACGAGAAGATCCAGCTGAAAAAACTGGACGATGATTTTGCCCAGCAGACCGGCGAACTGAAAGCGAAACTGGTGGCCAAACTGGTGACGCTCATCAGCGGCAAGACCTCGCAGGGCGTCAAGGATTACTATAACAGCGAACTCATTCCGAAGGGCGCCAAGTTCACGCAGAAACTGCTGCAGGAACTCGACTATACCAATGTGAATCCCGGCCGGTGGACGACGGACAAGGCCAAGAACGAGACCATCCGGGCACTGCTTCACCACTTCATGAGCCGCTACAAGGAAATCGATGCGGTTTACAAACGCAAGAGATACAACGTCACCATCGGCGACGAGCTGCCTTCGGGTATCGTGCAGATGGCCAAGGTGTACATCGCCAAGAAACGCAAGATCAGGGTCGGTGACAAGATGGCCGGCCGGCACGGTAACAAGGGTATTGTCTCGAAGATTGCCCGTGTCGAGGATATGCCGTTCCTGGCTGACGGAACACCGGTCGATATCGTGCTGAACCCGCTGGGCGTGCCTTCGCGTATGAACCTCGGACAGATTTACGAGACGGTTCTCGGCTGGGCGGGCGCCAAGCTGGGCGTCAAGTTCGCCACGCCGATTTTCGACGGTGCCAGCATGGATGACATCAATGCGTGGACCGACAAGGCTGGCTTGCCGCGCTACGGCAGAACCTACCTGTATGACGGAGGTACCGGCGACCGGTTCGACCAGCCTGCAACGGTCGGTGTGATCTATATGCTCAAGCTGGGTCACATGGTCGATGACAAGATGCACGCGCGTTCCATCGGTCCGTATTCGTTGATTACGCAGCAACCTCTGGGCGGAAAGGCCCAGTTCGGTGGCCAGCGTTTCGGCGAAATGGAGGTGTGGGCGCTCGAGGCCTTCGGCGCCGCCAATATCCTGCAGGAAATCATGACGGTGAAATCGGACGATGTGGTCGGCCGCGCCAAGACCTACGAGGCCATTGTCAAGGGCGACCCGATGCCGACACCCGGCGTGCCGGAATCGTTCAACGTGTTGCTGCACGAACTGAGGGGTTTGGCCCTGAATGTCAACTTGGAATAGTACCGATGGACCGTCTGTGTCCGTCTTATTAAAGAACCTGTTATTCAACTGACGCTTATGTCATTCAGAAAAGATACAAAAAGCAAGACGACGTTTAGCAAGATCACCATCGGACTGGAATCGCCCGATTCGATTCTGGATCGTTCGAGCGGCGAGGTGCTCAAGCCGGAAACCATCAACTACCGTACGTACAAGCCCGAGCGGGACGGTCTGTTCTGCGAGCGCATATTCGGTCCTGTAAAGGATTATGAGTGCCATTGCGGCAAGTACAAACGCATTCGTTACAAGGGTATCGTCTGCGACCGCTGCGGTGTGGAGGTTACCGAGAAGAAGGTGCGCCGCGAACGTATCGGCCATATCCAGCTGACCGTTCCGGTGGCCCACATCTGGTACTTCCGTTCGCTGCCGAACAAGATCGGTTATCTGCTCGGCATCCCGACCAAGAAACTCGATTCCATCATTTATTACGAGAAATATGTGGTCATCCAGCCCGGTATCAAGGAGGCCGACGGCATTCAGAAACTCGACTTCCTGACCGAAGAGGAATATCTGGCCATCATCGACACCCTGCCGAAGGAAAACCAGATGCTGGACGATTCCGACCCGAACAAGTTCATCGCCGACATGGGCGCTTCTGCGCTCTATACCCTGTTGGCCGAACTCGACCTGGACGAACTGTCCTATTCGCTGCGCAACAAGGCCAATACGGAGACGTCGCAGCAGCGTAAGACCGAGGCGCTGAAACGCCTGCAGGTCGTGGAAGAGTTCCGTTCCGCCAAGGAAGTCAACCGGCCGGAATGGATGATTCTGAAGGTCATCCCGGTCATTCCGCCCGAACTCCGTCCGCTGGTTCCGCTGGACGGCGGCCGTTTCGCCACCTCCGACCTGAACGATCTCTATCGCCGGGTCATCATTCGCAACAACCGTCTGAAACGGCTTATCGAGATCAAGGCGCCGGAAGTCATTCTCCGCAATGAGAAGCGTATGCTGCAGGAGTCGGTCGATTCGCTGTTCGACAACTCGCGCAAATCGAACGCTGTGAAGACGGATGCCAACCGCCCGCTGAAATCCCTGAGCGACAGCTTGAAAGGAAAACAAGGCCGGTTCCGTCAGAACTTGTTGGGTAAACGTGTGGACTACTCGGCCCGTTCGGTCATCGTCGTGGGTCCCGAACTGAAACTGCACGAATGCGGTCTTCCGAAGGATATGGCGGCCGAACTTTACAAGCCGTTCATCATCCGCAAACTGATTGAGAGAGGTATTGTCAAGACCGTCAAATCGGCCAAGAAGATCGTCGACCGCAAGGACGCGGTCATCTGGGATATCCTGGAGAACGTGCTGAAGGGTCATCCGGTTCTGCTGAACCGTGCGCCTACGCTGCACCGTCTCGGTATCCAGGCCTTCCAGCCTAAACTGGTCGAAGGCAAGGCCATCCAGCTGCACCCGCTTGTCTGTACCGCTTTCAACGCGGACTTCGACGGCGACCAGATGGCTGTGCATTTGCCGCTGGGCAACGCCGCCATCCTGGAGGCACAGCTGCTGATGCTGGCTTCGCACAATATTCTGCATCCCGCCAACGGCGCGCCTGTGACGGTGCCGTCGCAGGACATGGTGCTTGGTCTGTACTACATGACCAAACCGCGCGAGAGCACGGCCGACGAGAAGGTGAAAGGCGAGGGGCTGTTCTTCTATTCGCCCGAAGAAGTGAAGATCGCCTTCAACGAAAAGCAGGTCGACCTGCACGCCAACATCCACGTCCGCATGACCCTGTACGATACGGGAGAACCTGTCGTCCAGCGTATTGATACCACGGTTGGGCGTGTGATTTTCAACGAACTCGTGCCGCCGGAAGTGGGCTATATCAACGAAGTGCTGACCAAGAAGTCGTTGCGCGACATTATCTCGCGTGTGCTGAAGAAAACGGGTATCGCCCGTACGGCGCAGTTCCTCGACGACATCAAGAACATGGGATACCATATGGCGTTCCTGGGCGGTCTGTCGTTCAACCTGCACGACGTCCTGGTGCCCGAGGAGAAAGAGCAGCTCGTGGCCGCCGGTTATGAGCAGGCCGAAAAGGTGATGGGCGACTACAACATGGGTCTTATCACCAACAACGAACGTTACAACCAGATCATCGACATCTGGACACATACCAATACGGAGCTGACCAATATCCTGATGAAGCGGCTTTCTTCCGACAACCAGGGATTCAACTCCATCTATATGATGCTGGACTCCGGCGCCCGTGGTTCCAAGGAGCAGATCCGTCAGCTGGCTGGTATGCGAGGCCTGATGGCCAAACCGCAGAAATCCGGTTCCGCCGGCAACGACATTATCGAGAACCCGATTCTGGCCAACTTCAAGGAAGGTCTGTCGGTGCTCGAGTACTTCATCTCGACGCACGGTGCCCGCAAGGGTCTGGCCGATACCGCTCTGAAAACGGCTGATGCCGGTTACCTGACGCGTCGTCTGGTTGATGTCTCGCAGGATGTCATCATCACGGAGCACGACTGCGGCACATTGCGCGGTCTGGTGACTTCGGCCGTGAAGAACAACGACGAAGTGGTCGAATCGCTTTACGACCGTATTCTCGGCCGCACGGCGGTGCACGATGTGGTCCATCCGCTCACCGGCGAACTGCTGGTGGCGGCTGGTGACCTGATCACAGACGACATTGCCAAGGCCATCGACGAATCGCCCATCGAACAGGTCGAAATCCGTTCGGTGCTCACCTGCGAGTCGCGCAAGGGCGTCTGCGCCAAATGCTATGGCCAGAACCTGGCGACGGGCCGCATGGTCAAGATCGGCGAGGCGGTCGGCGTCATCGCGGCACAGTCCATCGGTGAACCTGGTACTCAGCTGACTCTTAGAACGTTCCACGTTGGTGGTGCTGTAGCTGGTGTCAGTACGGAAAGCAACAAATTGATCGCCCGTTACGATGGTATGGTCGAGATTGATGAACTGCATACCATTGACCATGTCAACGAACAGGGTGAGGTAGAACATGTGGTGATAGGCCGTGTGGCGGAACTGCGCATTGTCGACAAAAACACCGACATTGTGCTGACCACCCACAACATTCCTTACGGTTCCACGATCTACGTGGCCGACGGACAGGAAATCACCAAGGGTACGACCATTTGCAAATGGGACCCGTTCAGCGCGGTCTTGATTTCGGAATATGCCGGTACGGTGGCTTACGAGAGTCTGACGGCCGGTTCGACCTACCGCGAGGAAATGGACGACCAGACCGGTTTCAGCGAGAAAGTGGTCATCGAATCGAAGGACAAGGCCAAGAACCCGGTCATCAAGATTCTGGACAGCTCGAAGAACGTCCTGTCTTCGTACAACCTGCCGGTCGGCGCCCACATCCAGGTGGAAGCCAAACAGCAGGTGAAGGCGGGCGATGTGCTGGTCAAGATCCCGAGAGCCATTGCGAAGTCCACGGGCGATATCACGGGCGGTCTGCCGCGTGTCACGGAGCTCTTCGAGGCGCGCAACCCGTCCAACCCGGCCATCGTTTCCGAAATCGACGGCGAGATTTCGTTCGGCAAGATCAAGAGAGGCAGCCGCGAAATCATCGTGAAGTCGCGTTCGGGCGAGGAAAAACGTTATCTCGTACCGCTGTCGAAACAGATTCTGGTGCAGGAGAACGACTATATCAAGGCCGGTGCTCCGCTGTCGGACGGCGCCATTACGCCGGCTGACATCCTGCTCATCAAGGGCCCGACCAAGGTGCAGGAATATATCGTCAACGAAATTCAGAAGGTGTACCGGCTGCAAGGTGTGAAGATCAACAACAAGCACTGCGAAGTTATCGTACGTCAGATGATGCGCAAGGTCCAGGTGGTCGATCCGGGCGATACGACCTTCCTCGAAGGCCAGGTGGTCGACAAGTGGGACCTCATGGCGGCAAACGATGCCATTTACGGTCACAAGGTGATTACCGAAAGCGGCGACTCTACCTTGAAGGAGGGGCAGATTGTCTCGGCACGCCAGCTGCGTGACGAGAACTCGGCCATCCGCCGGCGCGACGGCCGTCTGGCCGAAGCCCGCGATGCGGTGGCGGCCACGTCCCTGCAGATTCTCCAGGGTATCACGCGTGCTGCCCTGCAGACACAGAGCTTCATTTCGGCGGCATCGTTCCAGGAAACGACCAAAGTGCTGAACGAAGCGGCTATCTGCGGCAAGGAAGACTATCTGGAAGGCCTGAAGGAGAATGTGATCGTCGGTCATATGATTCCGGCCGGTACGGGTCTCCGCGACTATCAGCGGCTGGTGGTCGGCTCGAAGGAGGACTTCGACCGGCTGGCCAGAAAAGAGGCCGAAGCGCAGGAAATGTACGACGAGGAAGACGTGTAGTCTTTTCTCTGACTTCCGAATAACAGAAAGAGGGCGATTCCGGTCGAGAGACGGTGAATCGCCTTCTTTTTTATCATACATTTGCAAGTGAACCAAATTCTACTGTCATGGAAGATGCCGAGAAAAAAACGGGATTCAGCATTGAGTTGAAGGACAATGTCGCCGAAGGAACTTATGCGAATCTGGCCATCATTACCCATTCCTCCTCCGAATTCATCCTGGATTTCGTCCGGATGATGCCCGGGATGCCGAAGGCCCCGGTGATGTCGCGCATCATCCTGGCTCCGGAGCACGCCAAGCGTCTGCTACGTGCCATGCAGGACAATATTGCCAAATATGAGGCCGCCTATGGTCCCATCAAATTGGATATGAACCGTATGCCGATGCCGCCGCATGGCGGGCCGGTTGCCCAGGCATAAGACCGATGCTGTTCGATGCGTTTCAGCGGTATATCTCGGAATCGGCGCTTCTGACACCATCCGACCGGATCCTGGCGGCGGTGAGCGGCGGTGTCGATTCGATGGTGATGCTGCATCTCCTTTCCCGGACTTCTTTCCGGACGGCAGTGGCGCATTGCAATTTCCGCCTGCGCGGCGAGGCCTCTGATGCGGACGAACTGCTCGTGCGTGAGACAGCCGCCGCCTACGGCATGCCTTTCCACCGCATTGCGTTCGATACGGCGCAATACGCCGAGGAACACCGGATATCCATCCAGATGGCGGCACGGGAACTGCGCTATGCCTACTTCGAACGGCTTTGCCGGGAAAACGGCTATACGCGGGTGGCGGTGGCACACCATGGTGACGATGCCATCGAAACTTTTTTCATCAACCTGGGCCGCGGTACAGGTATCCGCGGGCTGACCGGCATGGCGCACGGTCCCGCGGCAGTGGTCCGGCCGATGCTCTTCACGGACCGGGACGGCATTGCCGCCTATGCGGAGCAGCACGGTGTGACCTACCGTGAGGATGCCTCGAACGCCTCCGACAAATACCTGCGCAACAACATCCGGCACCATCTGCTGCCGGCTATGGCGCGCATTTTCCCCGGCTATCGCGACAGTATGCGCCGCACCATGGGGTTGCTTTCGGAAACCGAGCGGATCTATGCGGCTTACATTGCTTCGGAAACCGACCGTTGCATGCGACGCGAAGGTGATACGGTCTGTATCGACACGGATCTGTTGCGACGGGCCCAGGCACCACGGACCCTGCTGTACGAAATGCTGCATCCTTTCGGCTTTTCGGCGCAGCAGATACAGCATCTGGAAGAATTGATCCAACGACCGGATCTCTCTGGCAAACAATTGAGCAACAAGTATTACAGACTCTGGTGCGACCGGCAGACCTTGATGGTCGAACCGTTGCGGACAGGGGGAGAGGAAGGCTGTTTCATCGATGCCGATACGGTATGTCTGGAGCATCCCATCCGGCTTCGCATCGAGCGGCTGCCTGCCGCCGGCTACCGGCTGACCAAGGATCCGCAGGTGGCTCAGTTCGATGCCGACCGGGTGTCATTCCCGCTGGAACTGCGCCATTGGCGGGCGGGCGACCGGTTCTGTCCGCTGGGCATGAAAGGCAGCCAGAAACTGAGTGACTATTGGGTCAACCGCAAGGTGCCGGTTCCTGAGAAAAACCGGAAATGGCTGCTGTGCCGTGGCGGGGACATCCTGTGGATCGTGGGTGAACGCATCGACGACCGCTTCCGTATCACGTCGGGAACCAGGACCATATTGAAAATCAATTTATGCTGAGATGAATACGGCTACACGTTACGCAAAAGTCATCGCCTATTTTTCCGAGACCATGCCGGCTGCGCAGACAGAATTGCAGTTTGCCAATCCCTACCAGTTGCTGGTGGCAGTCATTCTGTCTGCCCAATGTACCGACCGTAGGGTGAACCAGGTGACTCCCGCGCTGTTCGAGGCGTTTCCGACCGTCCGGGATATGGCGGCCGCTTCGCCCGAAACCATCCTGCCTTATATCGCATCCTGTTCCTATCCGAACAGCAAGGCAGATCATTTGTGGCGGATGGCGGTCATGGTCTGCGAGACGTTTCACGGTGAAATCCCTGATACGGCGGAGGAACTGCAGCGTCTGCCCGGTGTTGGCCGCAAAACGGCCAATGTGATGATTGCGGTGGCGTTCGGCCGGCCGGCCATGCCTGTGGACACCCATGTGTTCCGCGTGTCGCACCGGATTGGTCTGGTCCGTCAGGCCAGGACACCGGTCGAAACGGAGCGTCAGCTCACGCAGCATATTCCCGAGCATTTGTGGTCGGTCGCGCATCACTGGCTGATTCTTCACGGGCGCTACGTATGTCTGGCACGCAAACCGCACTGCGATATGTGCGGTCTGACAGACGTCTGTCAGTTCTGTCAGCGGCAGCGACGTGCCAAATTGTCGTAAAACGACGATGGCAGTGTTTTTGTAGCGCGCCGGCGAGAGTAGTAAAGGAGGTTGTGAAACAATATGAAACAGAAGAAAAACAAACATCAGCATATGTCCGAAAATCTTGATGAGGCACAGCGCGAGGCTGTGAACGAACCTGTCCGGGAGGCTGCCGGGGCGGCACAGGACAAACCGGAAGAGGCCGGTGATGCACAGGCATCGGCTGCTGAGACTGCGAAAGCCGAAGAGGCGGCCGCAGAGGAGAGCCGTGTGGATGCGTTGCAGGCGCAGATCGCGCAATTGAACGACAGGTACTTGAGGCTGTCGGCCGAATTCGACAATTACCGCAAGCGGACAATCCGTGAGAAAGCCGATCTTATCCAGTCGGCCGGCGCAGACGTCCTGAAGGATTTCCTGGCTGTCGTGGACGACTTTGAGAGAGGGTTGAAAGCCATGGAATCGACGGATGACATGGTGTCGATACAGCAAGGTATGAATCTGGTTTACAGTAAGATGAAAGATTTTCTGCAACGCAATGGCGTCAAGGAAATCGTTGCGGTGGGCGAGCCTTTCGACACCGACCGGCACGAGGCGCTGACCAAGATACCGGCTTCCGATGCCGCGCAACGGGGCCGTGTGGTCGATGTCGTGACCAAGGGTTATATGCTGCATGACAAGGTATTGCGTTTTGCCAAGGTGGTCGTAGGAGAATAAGCATATGGACAAGAGAGATTATTACGAAGTACTCGAAGTACCGCGCAACGCCACCGCAGAGGAAATCAAGAAGGCGTACCGTAAAAAGGCGATACAGTATCATCCGGACAAGAATCCCGGTGACAAGGCTGCCGAAGAGAAGTTCAAGGAGGCGGCCGAAGCCTACGAAGTGCTCAGCGATGAGCAGAAGCGGGCACGCTACGACCAGTATGGCCATGCCGGTCTGGGTGGCTCCACCGGCGGATTCAGCGGCGGTGGCATGTCTATGGAGGATATTTTCTCGCAATTCGGCGATATTTTCGGCGGGTTCGGCGGATTTGGCGGGTTCAGTGGATTCGGCGGCAGCCGGGGCGGCGGCGTGCGTCAGGCGCATGGCACCTCGCTGCGCGTGAAAGTCAAGTTGACACTCGAAGAGATTGCTCATGGGTGCGAGAAGAAACTGAAGGTCAAGAAATACGTGGCATGTTCGCATTGTCACGGCACCGGCGCGGAGAACGGCTCGGGCTATACAACCTGTAAGACCTGCGGCGGTTCGGGACATGTGACCCAGGTCGCCAATACGATTCTGGGCAGGATGCAGACCACGGCCGTGTGCAGCGCCTGCGGCGGAGAGGGCCGTATCATCGACAAGAAGTGTACGCACTGTGGCGGCGAAGGTGTGGTGCTCGACCAGGAGGTCATTTCGGTCAATATCCCGGCCGGTGTCACGCAAGATATGCAACTGTCGGTCAGCGGTAAGGGCAATGCAGCCCGGCGCGGCGGCATCAACGGTGACCTGTTGGTGCAGATTGAGGAAATCCCGCATGCCGACCTGGTCCGCGACGGCAATGACCTGGTGTACGCCTTGTTCCTGAGTTTCCCGGATGCCACGCTGGGCACGACGGTAGAGATTCCGACGTTGGACGGCAAGGTCAAGATTAAAATCGAGCCGGGTACGCAGCCGGGCAAGATCCTGCGACTCAGGGGCAAGGGAATTCCGGATGTCAACGGCTATGGAAAAGGCGATCTGCTGGTCGATGTCAACGTCTGGGTGCCGAAGTCAGTTTCGCGCGACGAAAAGAAAACCCTTGAGAAACTGAACGAGTCGGACGCCTTCCGTCCGTCGCCTACCAAGGAAGACAAGAATTTCTTCGAGCGGATGCGCCAGTTCTTTCAGTCGTAAGTCGAGTCAGATCTGACTGTTGCAGATTTTATAAAATTATTTCGCTAATAATTTTGTAAAACCTGTTTTCCATGAAAAAAATATCGTACCTTTACCCTCGTATAAAAAAACAGAATTATGGTAAATAAAGTCATTTTAATCGGACGTGTCGGTCGTGACCCCGACATTCGTGCCTTCGATGCGGGGGCGAAGAAAGCCTCGTTTACATTAGCTACCAGCGAAACATTCAAAAACAGGGATGGAGTCCGCTCCGAACAGACGGAGTGGCACAACATTGTGCTGTGGCGCAATGCGGCGGACATTGCGGAACGCTTTGTCAGAAAAGGCTCCATGCTCTATCTGGAGGGTCGTATCAGGTATCGCTCGTGGGACGATGCTTCTGGTAACAAACGTTATACGACGGACATCGAATGCGATGTCATCCGTCTGCTGGACAAGAAAGGCGACGGACCGCAGCCTGGTGGCGTTCAGCCGCCCGTTGGCGGATACAATCAGCCGCAGCCGGCTGCAGCAACTCCGCAGAATACCGCTCCGATATCGCTTCCGGAAGAGCCCGACGATCTGCCCTTCTGATGTTTCCCGGCACCTTGCTCCGTATCCGGAGCGTCTGCAGGTCATGCCGGTCGGGACTGCTGTTGGCTGTCGTGACCGGCATGATGGCGTGTAACCGCGTGGAAGAACCCAAACCCCGGGGCTATGTCCGTATCGACCTGCCGGAGCACCGTTACGACACGCTCTCGGCGGGCCGGCCGATCTGCCTGGAAGTGCCGGTGTATGCACAGTTGGAACAGCCGGAGGCCATGGCGTCCGAGGGCGGTTTCAACCTCGTTTTTCCGGATTACGGCGCCACGCTGTATATGACCTACAAGCCGGTGGATGACAACCTGGACCGTTATCTGCGCGATGCGCAGCGCATGGTGCAGCGGACGGCCCGCGACCCTTCCGATGTGCAGGTGTCTGCGATGTCCTTTCCAGAACGGCGGATTTTCGGTGCCTTGTATGACATCGGCGGCGATGCTGCATCGGCCGTTCAGTTCTTTTTGACCGACAGTCTGAACCATTTCCTGCGTGGTGCACTTTATTTCAGGCAGCCGGCCCGGCGGGACTCGCTGGAGCCTGTCATTCGCTTCCTCCGGCAGGATATCGGCCATCTCATGGAGACGGTTTCGTGGAAAGAACCGGGCCATGAGAAACAATCAGGGGATAAAGTGTTACCTTTGCGCAGATAAAGATTACCGAATGGGTTTGCTCCGGACTACACGGGTCAATACAGACTGCCTGATGGGCTTGTGGCATATCACCGAGGATTACGATACGTTGTCCCGGCTGGTGGCGTTGGACGATGACGACCTCCGATGGATCGGCCATTTCAAGAACGAGGCCCGTAAGGTGGAATTGTTGAGCGTCAGGGCGTTGCTTCAGACTATGACGACGCCCGAAGCACGCATCGTTTACAATGAAATGCGGAAACCGTTCCTGGTGGACGGCTCGCAGAACATCAGCATCTCCCATTCAAACCGCTATACGTCCATTCTGCTCAGCAGCACCCAGCGTGTGGGCATCGATCTGGAATACATGTCGCACCGCATTGAGCGTGTGGCTTCGAAATTCATTGCGCCGTCCGAGTATATTACGCCCCGGAAGGGCATGAAACGCATCCATCTTTATATCCACTGGTGCGCCAAGGAGGCGATGTACAAAATCTGCGACAAGCAGGAACTCAATTTCCAGGAGCATATTCTGGTCGAGCCCTTCGAGGTTTCCTCTTCGGGCAGCGGCTATGTCACCGGAACAGTTTCCAAGCGCGACCGGCAGGAGCAGTTCTCACTGCATTATGAACTGCTCAACAACTATGTGATTGTCTATACGTCGAAACCTGGTCAGTCGCCTTCTCCGCTTTTGACGGGAACGACGCCCCTGGCAGAATAACGGCGGAATCCCGTTTACGGCATGGG